>Ga0114949_10001047_pt1 | contig 16419 bp, 12 predicted proteins | sample N074metaG_FD_83505 | JGI IMG/M metagenome (GOLD analysis project Ga0114949, IMG submission 83505) | Deep subsurface microbial communities from Kermadec Trench to uncover new lineages of life (NeLLi) - N074 metaG | ecosystem: Environmental > Aquatic > Marine > Ocean trench > Sediment | place... | reverse complement strand
GACGCCATATCGCACCTTGCCCACCGCGAGTTTCGTCCAGCCGTTGATGTAGACCCGGTTCAGGAATTCCGCCGCGTCGGGCCCCTGGATGTCGATCTTGCCCAGGGTGGTCACATCGACGATGCCAACGCCCGAGCGCACGGCGCGGCTTTCGCGGAGTGCCGCGGCTTTTAGGTCCTCGCCGGGGCGAGAATAGTAGTGGGGTCGGCGCCAAAGGCCGGCGTCGATCCACTGGCATCCGTTGTCCCGGTGCCAAGCATCCATCGGTGAGCGGCGTAAGGGTTGGAAGTGCTGCCCGACCGCGCGTCCCGCCATGACGCCCATGCTGACGGCCGTATAGGGCGGGCGGAATTTTGTCGTGCCCACCGCCGGGACGTCCAGGCCCCGCAGTTCCGCCATGAGTGCCAGGCCGGCGACATTGGACGTCTTGCCTTGGTCGGAGCCCATGCCCAGGGTGGTGTATCGCTTCAAGTGCTCGACCGAGACATAGCCTTCACGATGGGCCAAGGCCACGTCCTCTGCCGTCACGTCATCTTGGAAATCGACGAAGCGCTTGTCATGGCGCCCAGGCGCGTTGGGCAAGGACCAGGTGGGCTTCGAGGCCTGTTCCGGAATGTCGTCGCCAACGGCAGTCTCGAGGCAGTCCGCCAAGGCGAAGCGACCGGCGGCGGCGCCGACGGAGACGCAGTTTTGGCGCGCCTCGCCGGGCAGGAAGCACCCATTGTCCGCATCGTAGACGACCTTGCCGCCGGATTGGCTGTGCAGATGCACCTGTGGGGCCCAGCCGCCGGACATGCACAAGAGATCGCAATCGTAGCGCTGGATGGGACCGCCGGCGAGAGGACGGGCTTGGACTTGCCGGACGGCGAAATATCCCTTGGTTCCAGCGACGCCATGTCCCTGGAGGATGGGCACGCCGCGCGCGCGCACTTGATTGGGCAAAGGACCGTCCACGGACTCGCGGACATCCAGAACCGCCGCCACCCCTGCGCCCGCGTCCAGCAGGTCGATCACCGTGCGATACGCGTTGTCGTTGTTGGTCTGAAGGACCGCTTGGCGACCGGGCAATACGCCATACTCGTTGATGTAGGTCCTGACGGCACCGGCCATCATCACACCCGGCCGATCGTTGCCGGGAAAGACGATGGGCTGTTCCACGGCACCGGTGGCGAGCACGACGTGTTTGGCGCGGATGGTCCAGAGACGTTGGCGGGGAAGAAAAGGTTCGGGTGTTGGAACGTGGTCCTGCACCCGCTCGACCGCGGTGATCATGTTGTGGTCGTAGTAGCCGAAGGCAGACGTGCGGATGAGGATCTGAACAGTCCCTATGGCGTTCAGCCGCGCCACGGTTGCGCCCACCCAATCCATGGCCGGCAAGCCGTCGATGGTTCGCTTTTCCCGGCGCAACCAACCCCCGAGTTGGGGCGCCTGTTCCAGCAACATCACCCGCTCGCCGGTTTCCGCCGCGGCCAGTGCGGCGGTCAATCCGGCGGGGCCGCCTCCGACCACCAGCACGTCGCAGTGTGCACTCCGGCTCGTATAGCGGTCCGGATCCGGCTCGCGCGATGCGGTGCCCATGCCGGCGGCCTTGCGGATGAAATGTTCGTAGGTCATCCACAGGTTGGCGGGCCACATGAAGGTCTTGTAGTAGAATCCGGCAGGCAGGAAACGCGACAGGGCGGCGTTGATCTGGTTGATATCCCACCTCAGGTTGGGCCATCGGTTCTGGCTGGCAGCCTCCAGGCCATGGAAAAGTTCGGTCGTGGTGGCCAAGGTGTTGGGTTCCTGGCGGTTGCCACTCCGCAGTTCCACCAGGGCGTTGGGCTCTTCCACGCCAGCGGAGAGGATGCCCCTGGGCCGGTGGTATTTGAAGCTTCTACCGACCAAGCGTATGCCGTTGGCCAGCAAAGCCGAGGCCAGGGTATCGCCGGGATGGCCCTCCATGGATTTTCCATCGAAGGTGAAGCGGAGTCTCCGCGACCGATCGATGTGGCCGCCCTTCGCCAAGCGCCAGGACTGGTCCGTCATGGGTCCAGATCTCCATCGGCGGTGGCGGTGGCCAGAACGTCATGAGTCGTGGTGTCGCGCCGCACCTTCAGCCATTGCCGGCAACCGGCCACATGGTGCCAATATTCGTCATGAGCACCGCGCGGGTTATCCCGCAAGTAGACGAACTCATGCCATTCCTCGGACGTCGCGGTGTCGGGATCCTTGGGATAGGCTTTGGTGGCGTCCCCACCGTGGGTGAACTCCACCATGTCGCGCTCGCCGCACCAGGGGCACTTGATCAGCAACATGACGAATCCTCTTAGTGGAGCGCCGGATTTGCGCCGGCGCCCCGTTCGTCAATGACCCGGCCCCGGGCGAAGCGGTCCAAGGTGAAAGCTTCGTTCAAAGGGTGCGGCGCATCCTTGGCGATGGTGTGAGCGTAAACCCATCCCGAACCGGGGGTCGCCTTGAAGCCACCGTAGCACCAGCCACCATTGATATAGAATCCCTCGATGGGCGTCTTGCCGATGATCGGGCTGCCGTCCATGGACATGTCGACGGTGCCGCCCCAGCTCCGCAACATGCGCACGCGGCTGAGGCAGGGCATCATCGAGACGCCAGCGCTGATGACATGCTCGAGCATGGGCAAATTGCCCCGTTGGGCATAGCTGTTGTAGCCCTCGATGTCGCCGCCGAAGACCATGCCGCCTTTGTCGGATTGACTGACGTAGAAGTGCCCAGCCCCAAAGGTGACGACCCGATCCAGCAAAGGTTTCAAGGGCTCGGTCACCACCGCCTGCAGGACATGGCTTTCGATGGGAAGCGTCAGGCCGGCTTTTCTTGCCAGCTCCCCGGTATGTCCGGCGACGGCCATGGCGACTTTGCCGGCGGCGATCCTTCCGCGCGTCGTCTCGACGGCCGTGACTCGGCCCTTTTCGATGACGAACCCCGTCACCTCGCAGTTCTGAATGATGTCGACGCCCCGTTGATCCGCGGCGCGGGCATACCCCCAGGCCACGGCATCATGACGCGCGGTTCCGCCGCGCGGCTGCAGCAATCCACCGACGATGGGGAATCGGGCTCGATCCGAGAAATCCAGTTCCGGGATCATCGTGCGAACCTCGTCTCGGGTCAGCCACTCGGCGTCGATGCCATTCAACCGCATGGCGTTCCCACGCCTGGCGAAGGCGTCGGTTTGAGCCTTGGAGTGGCACAGGTTCAACACCCCCCGCTGGGAGAACATGACATTGAAATTCAGATCCTGGCTCAAGCCCTCCCAGAGTTTCATGGAGTGCTCATACAAGTGCGCGTTGGGAGCGAGCATGTAGTTGGAGCGTACGATCGTGGTGTTGCGCCCCGTGTTGCCGCCGCCGAGCCAGCCCTTTTCCAGAACCGCCACATTTCGGATGCCGTGCAATTTGGCCAGGTAGTAAGCCGTCGCCAAGCCGTGTCCACCGCCGCCTATGATGACGACGTCATAAGCCGCCTTGGGTTCCGGATCGCGCCACGCACGCGTCCACCCGGTTTGGCGGATCAATCCCTGCTTGATGAGGCTGAAGACGGAATAGCGAGGAATGTCACATGATCCATTCGTAGGAATCGAAAATGAAGGTGCCATCGGCTAACGGAATGACGACTTGCCGCCTACCTTTCGACGTCACTATCGGCCGGACCGGAGCGGAGATCAAGCCATGGATCAAGGCAAGCGTTTTCCGGGCCTTGAGCGGCGGCAAAGGCTGGCTGGTTCATGGGCAATGCCACAATGGCAAGCCTCCCCAGTCAGGGTGTTCTTCTCATTGGACGTCTCCGACAATTTTTCAGATCGGGAACAGGACCTTGACGGTAAAGTTCACCGTCCACTCTGGTCCAACAACGTCATCTTGAAAGTCGTATTCGTAATAACCCGAAAACTGCACAGGCAGGTCGCCGAACTTGTGCAGCTTTGCCAGCTTCACTCCCAGGGGCAGATCCGACCATTGACCCTCCTCCCAGTCGTAGGTGATGTTCATCTCGGAGACACCGATAGACCACTTGTCGGGCAGCGAATAACTGAAGAGGGGTTGGATGATGCTTATATTGACATCGTCCCGGTGACCATCGCCGGCAAAGGAAAAGAGGTTCTGATTGAACACGCCCCACAGCAGGTTGGACTGGTGGGCCGCGAAGCCCACCGCCGGGCCGATGGCCCACTTTTCCGCCCCCAGTTCGTCGTGACTGGCGGTCGGCAACAGCATGACCGGACCAACGCCCCAACGGCCCCAGTGTTCGTTGAAGACGACCAGGTCGAACAGGATCGAGTCACCGAGGCCGGTCTTCCCGGTGGGACTGTTCGTAATATAGGGTAGGGTTGCGCGTGCGATGTGGTGGAGTGAGCCGGTTTTGAACGGGACCACGGGCCGCAGGATGACGGTGTTGCTGTCTTCGTCATCCAGCAGGTGAAATGCGCCGCTGTAGTTGTTCTGAATCTGCACCGCCATGAGCGAAGCGGTGGGATCGTTGGCGGACTGCTCCAAGGACTGGCGGGTTCGCTCGCTTCGGCGGCGATTGCAGAAACCGAAAGCGTCACTGTACCAATCGCCGCGAGAATCATCCCGGCGGCCATGAAAACCGGTCCGGTCACGCGCCGTCGGCCGACAGCGCCGAATGAACATGGGTGTCGCCAAAATAGACCTGGTTCGGGAAACCACGGTTCGCGTAGGGCGAATAGGGTCGTCCCTTGAAAATGTCCGCCGCCGTCTCCGCCTCGGGAGCCTCCTGGGCGGCCAAGGGCAGGGCAAGAATGGATGCGAGCCCTGCGCCCGCGACGGTCACTAGAAATTTATGCATTTCCTTGAATCCCTTCTCACTGTCGGTTCAATCGACCCTTCAAACGACTCTCAGCCGGCCGGCCGCAATAGTGCATTCCCTTCCAAGGTTGCCAAGATTTTTTTTGTGTTGGGAATATTCGCCTCATTAGTTAAAAACTGAGGTGGTCCCACCGTGTTCGACAGTTTGGCGGCGCAGTTAAGGTGTATTCCGGTGTCCCATCATGCCGCCAACGTGAGCTTCGCCATCTCCGGGGCATGCCCCGGAGATGGTGCGTCGCGCCCACTATAGACCTCCGCCTCGTGCGCGACATCCTGGCTCGCCGGCTTGCCGGAGAAGATCCCCACAAGACCCTCGCCGGCCTGGCGCTTCCATTTCGTGATCGGGTTCGGGGGAACCTTGTACCGGCCTGCCAGCCCGGCCAAAGTCTGATCACCCCTCAAAGCCTCAAGCGCGACTTTCGCCTTGAAGGCCGCCGAGAAATTCCGTCGCTTCGCCATCTCTGGAGATCCTCCTCATAAAAGTCGGATCCCACCTACCACAACTGTCCGAAATTCGGGGACCACCTCTCAAAGCGAAGCGGCGCGCTCGACCGGAATGACGGCCGTGCAGTGCATGTGGCACGTGGTGTCGCCGCAAGCCGTGAAACTGATGATCCCACCGATGGGCGGCGTTTACGTCATCGTCATCAAGGACACGTCCATCGTCTCGGTCATCGGCATCGCCGTCCTGGTCCGGGCCGGTGAGCACGCCACCCAGCGCCATCCCAGGGAACTGATGGTCATCTATGGCATGACCGCGCTCTTGTACTTCGCCTACTGCGACCCGGTGCTCCGCATGGCGCGCTGGGCGGAGAGCAAGTTCGGCCGCGTCGACGTGAATCTGTAACGCCCGCCGCCGCCTGATCAAGCTTGGCTTGAAGGACTCCGATGGCGATGGTGGATCGCCCCCGACCAACGTGCTCGAGGTCGGAGATGCTTCGCGCCCAAGATCAGCAACCTTGTGGAGAGGTAACCCCGCGTTCGGTTTTTCGGCGTAGATGTCCACCGCTAACGGGGCGTAGGGCTGCGTGCCGATTGAACGTCAGCGGTCATTCCGAATGACTGATTGTATCACGCCATCCACCAGCGCTCGAGCAACCTCAGACCGTCGACGTCCCAGTTGCCCCACATCGGCCCGTGCTGGACCCTGTCGGCCATCGCGAAGACATAGCTCGTAAAGACCGGTATGACGACCCCGCCCTCGTCGCGCACGAGGAGCTGCATCTCGCCGTACATTTCGCCCCGCTTGGCCTCGTCGAGCTCGGCGCGGGCCTCGACCAGGAGCTTGTTGAAGCGCTCGTGGCTCCAGTGGGAGTCGTTCCACTCCACGCCCGCCGCATAGGCCGTCGAGAACATCCAGTCCTCGGTCGCCCGGCCGCTCCACGAGACGGCGACAAAAGGCTTCTTCAGCCAGACGTTCGACCAGTAGCCGTCGGCCGGCTCGCGGATCAGGTTGATCTCGATCCCAGCCCTGGCAGCGTGCTCCTTGTACAGCACCGCCGCATCGACGGCGCCTGAATAGGCCCCGTCGGAGGCGCTGAGATCGATCTTCAACGACGAAAGTCCCGCCTGCTTCAGGTGCCACTTCGCCTTGTCCGGATCGTAGATGCGTTGCGGAATCGCCCCGTCATGAAACCGGTTGGCGGGCGCGATCGGTTGGTCGTTGCCGAGCACCGCGTAACCCTTCCAGACCTTCTGCACCAGCTCCTCGCGGTCGATCGCGAGCTTGAGGGCCATTCGCACGTTGTTGTCGTCGAAGGGCGCGACGTCGGTAAACATCGCAAAGGTCTTGTGCGACGTGCCGGTCGTTTGCTCGACCCGTATCCCCGCTTTCTGTTTGAGGCGGTCGACGATCTTCAGATCGACGGTGCTCATCACGTCGATCTCATTGGTCATCAGCGCGTTCGTGCGCGACGCCGAGTCCTGGATGCCAATGATCTCGACCTCGTCGAAGTTGGCGTGCCCCTGCTTCCAGTAGTTCGGGTTGCGTTTGGCCGTGGCGCGAACGCCGGGCTCGAAGCTGGTCAGGCTGTACCCACCGGTCCCCACGCCGGACTGCCAGTCCACTGTCCCTTCCTTGGCCGGCATGATGAGAAGGTGATAGTCCGACATCAGGAAGGGGAGGTCGGCGTTGCCGCCGCTCAAGGTCACGACCACGGTATCCTTGCCGTCGGCCTTGACGTCCTCGACCGCGTCCAGGATCGATTTCGCCGCCGACTTGCTGTCCTCGCCGCGGTGATGGTTGATCGAGGCGACCACATCGTCGGCATCCATGGTCTTGCCGTTGTGGAACTCGACGCCCTTGCGGAGCTTGAAGATCCATTGTTTGGCGTCGTCCGAGGCCGACCAGCTCTCGGCCAGCTCGCCGACGAGCTTGCCCTCGTTATCGACTTCGGTAAGGCAGTTCCTCAAGCCCCCGAAGTTCAACGCGATGATGAAGGTGTCTGGGAAGGTCGCCGGGTCGAGGGTGTCCGTGGTCGCACCGCCGTCGAGCCCAGCGCGCAGCAACCCGCCTTTCTTGGGCGTGGCCGCGCGGGCCTCCGACAGCAGCGACGTGGCCGCGGTAATCGACAGGCCGAGGGCCGTCGCCCCTGCCAGGAAATTTCGGCGAGACATCTTACCTTGGACGAGGCGGGTCATCAGCTGAGAGACCGAGTCGTCATTCCGTGCGTTTGGCATCGTCCTCACCCCTTGTTCGTTGACCATCCGTCATGCCCAGAGTGGGCGCCGATCTGGCCTTAGTATAGCCACTTCTGCCCGAACAGGGAAACCGGGATTGACCAGAGGTGCCGGCAACAGAAGGCGTGTGGACCCTGACCCGCAAAGCGACAGACAGCCTGACGACGATCGGCACCGAGATCGCCAAAAACAGCTTTCATCTCACCGGCTCGATGAACGGGTCGGGTCAAAGAACCCTTAACACGACTGGCGCCAGAAAGGGCTGGCGGTCGCCGGTCGGTCCTGCAAGTCTGACCGGCCGAGACTGCGCTTCAATAAGACGGACGAGGATTGCCATATGACGCCGAGGAACCTGCTGTTCATTTTTTCCGACGAGCACACCCAGGAGATCACGGGCTGCTACGGCAACCCCATCGTGCGGACCCCGGTTCTCGACGCCCTGGCCGCCAGGGGCACACGCTTCGATAACGCCTATACCAACTGCCCGATCTGCGTGCCGGCCCGGGCGAGCCTGGCCACGGGGCGCTACGTCCACCAGATCGGCTGCTGGGACAATGCCCATCCCTACACCGATAATCCGCCGGGCTGGGGGCAGCGGCTGATCGATAGGGGCCACGAGGTCACCGCGATCGGAAAGCTGCACTATCGCGACTCCCAGGACGCCAACGGCTTCGCCCACGAAATCGACACGCTCAATGTGGTGGATGGCCTGGGCGATCTGCTCGGACTGGAGCGCAGGCACATGGAAGAGCGCGGCGCGGCCAAGCAGCTTGCCGCCCAGTCCGGACCCGGCGATTCCACCTATATCCGCTACGACGCCAGCACTGCCGAACAGGCCTGCCGCTGGCTGGCCGAAGAGGCGCCCAAGCTCGGCGACCGGCCCTGGGTGCTGTTCGTCGGTTTCGTGTTGCCGCACTTCCCGCTGATCGCGCCCCAGGACTACTACGACCTCTATCCGCCGGACTCCCTGCCCTGGCCGCGGTTCTACGGGCCGGACGAGCGGCAGACTCACCCGGTGATCGAGACCTTGAGCCAGGTGCTGGCCTACGACCCCTATTTCGACGACCGGACGGTCCGGGTCGCGCGCTCGGCCTACTTCGGCATGGTCTCGCTGCTGGACCACAACATCGGCCTGGTGCTCGCTGCGCTGAAGACCAACGGCCACGGCGACGATACCCGGATCCTCTACACCTCCGACCACGGCGACAACCTCGGCCACCGGGGCCTTTGGGGGAAATCGGTGATGTACGAGGAAGCGGCGAAGATCCCCATGATCCTGGCCGGCCCCGAGGTGCCCGCGGGCCACGCCGTGGCCGCGCCGGTCTCCCTGGTCGATTGCTACCAGACCATCCTGGAAGGCGCCGGAATGGCGCTCACCGAGGAGGAGCAGCATCACATGCCCGGGCACTCCCTGTTGCGCATGGCGGCCGGCGAGACTCCCGAGCGCACGGTGCTGAGCGAGTACCACGCAGCCGGCTCGTCCACCGGGTTCTTCATGATCCGCGACGGCAAGTGGAAGTACGTCCACTACGTGGGCGAGGTCCCCCAGCTGTTCGACCTGGAGGCCGATCCTCAGGAAGCCCGCGACCTGGGCACCAGCGCGGATCACGGGGACGTGCTCGCCCGTTGCGAGGCCAAACTGCGCGCCATCGTCGATCCGGAGGCGGTCAACGAGCGCGCGTTCCGCGACCAGCAGGCCCGGATCGACGCCAACGGCGGCCTGGAGGCAATCCGGGCCCGGGGCGACTTCGGCTACACGCCGGCGCCGGGACAGGTGCCAACCTTCGACTGATGGACCGGCCCCTGCCCCGCCGTCGCCCGCAGGGTCCCGGCAAGCGCTATGTCCGAGTCTGAATCAGGCCAACCGTCCGGCCGCCGCCTGGGCGAGTTCGTCACGTTGATGGCGCTGCTGATCTCCCTGGTGGCGCTGTCCATCGACGCCATGCTGCCGGCCTTGCCGGAGATCGGCCGTGATCTCGGGGTCGAACGCAGCAACGACAACCAGCTGATCATCTCCGTGCTGTTTCTGGGGTTGGCCGCCGGCCAGATGATCTACGGCCCGCTGTCCGACAGCACGGGCCGCAAGCCGGCGATCTATCTGGGTCTGGTCCTGTTCATCGCCGGATGCCTGCTGTCGATCTTTGCCACCAGCTTCTCAGCCATGTTGGCCGGGCGCTTCCTCCAGGGCATCGGCGCGGGCGGGCCGCGGATCGTCATCGTCGCCTTGGTGCGGGACTGCTACGAGGGCCGCGCCATGGCCCGGATCATGTCCTTCGTGATGGCGGTGTTCATCCTGGTCCCGGCACTGGCACCGGCCCTGGGCCAAGCCATTCTCCTGGTCGCCCATTGGCGCGCGATCTTCGTCAGTTTCCTGGTGCTGGCCGTGATCGCCTTCGCCTGGTTCGCGCTCCGGCAGCCGGAAACCCTGACACCGGATCGGCGCAAGCCGTTCTCCCCCAGAAGGATCGGCCTGGCCGTGGTGGAGACCTGCACCAATCGCATCGCCTTCGGCTACACCATCGCGGCAGGGCTGATTTTCGGCGCCTTCATCGGCTATCTGGCCTCCGCCCAGCAGATCTTCCAAGAGCTCTATGGACTGGGCCGGCTGTTCCCGGTCTACTTTGCCGTGCTCGCCCTGTCGATCGGCAGCGCCTCCTATCTCAACGCCCGCCTGGTGATGCGCTTCGGGATGCGGTTCCTGTCCGACCGCGCCCTGCTGGTCCTTTGCGGCTCTTCGGTGGCTTCCTTCGTGGCCGCGGCCGCTTTATCGGGCCAGCCGCCGCTCTGGGCCCTGATGACCTATCTCATGATCGCGTTCTTCTGCATTGGCATTCTGTTCGGAAATTTCAATTCCCTGGCCATGCAGTCCATGGGCCACATTGCCGGAGTGGCGGCAGCCGTCGTGGGATCGATCACCACCTTCATTTCCCTGGCCCTGGGCACCGCGATCGGGCAGAGCTACAACGCTACGGTCCTGCCACTGGTCGGCGGCTTCGCCCTGCTGGGTCTGGGCGCCCTGGGGGTCATGCGCTGGGCCGAAGCGGGCAGACAGACGCCGTCGTCCTGAGCGCGCTTGGCCCGGACCTGGGAGACAGCGGCCTCACGGTGCCCCCGCACGGCCTTGGATAACGGGCGCCGCGCCCGGCGGCGGGGTATAGACCAGCATGCCCTCGGCCTTGATCGCCTCGGGTCCGCCCCAGTGATCCATCTTGGCCCGCTGATCGGCCTTGGCGCGCCGGTCCACGTCCTCGGGATCGCAGATGGCGCGCAGCAGGCCCTCCAGCCGGGCCAGAGTCTCCCCCTGTGCGGGGTCCTGAGCCAGGTCGTGAGTCTCCTCCGTATCTGCTTCAAGATCAAATAGTTGAGGTGGCATATTCACATGATAGATCAATTTCATGTGGCCGTCCCTCACCATGAAACTGCCGGTGCGGGAGCCGGCCGCGTGGTACTCGGCGAAGACCCCGCGCGCCCGCTCGCCACCGGCGATCGCCGGCCATAACGACGCCCCCGGCAGGTCGACGTCCTGGTCCAAAAGCTGGCCCCCCGCGCCTTCCACCAGGGTCGGGAAGAGGTCCACGTGGGAGGCGTTCGCGGCAACGACCCGGCCGGCCGGAACCCCGGGCCCCGCGATCAGCAGAGGCACGCCGATGGCGCCCTCGTAGAGATTGCACTTGCCCAGGAGCCCGTGAGAGCCCGCCATCTCCCCATGGTCGCTGGTGTAGAGCACCCGGGTGGTCTCCAGCAGGCCCAGGTCCTCCAGCGCCGCCATGACTCGGCCGATCTCTTCGTCCAGGTGGGCGATCAACGCCAGATAGCCGGCGCCGATGCGCCGAAGATCCTCGGGTCGGAGGTCGCCCCAAGCCATGATCCGCCTCAGATGCTGGAGTGCCGGGTGCTCCGGCCGGACCGCGGGCGAGGACAAGGGCGGCAGGGGAATCCGCTCCAGGGGAAAGAGATCCAGCAGGCGTTGCGGCACCAGGAAGGGCGGATGGGGGCTCACGTAGGAGACGTGCAGCACCCAGGGGCGGTCCCGGCCCCGACTCTCCTCCCGGAGCCAGCGGATCGCCCGGTCGCCGATCTTCCGGTCGAAGTCCTGATAGGGGGTTTCGCCGGCACCGGATTGCTCCAGATAGAGCTGCCACTGCCCCACGTTCTCCTGTTCGTCGTCGATCCCTCGCAGCAGCATGGCGATCCCGCCCTTGGCACCCAGGATATGCATGGGCAGAAGCTCTTCGGAGAAGCCGTTGTCGTCCTCGGTGGAACGGTAGTGCAGCTTGCCGATGGAGGCCACGTGGTGACCCTGTCCGCGCAGGCGGTGCATCCAGCTGGGCACTTGGCCGTCATAGACGATGGCGTTGTCCCAATAACCGGTCTGATGGGGAAAACGGCCGGTGGCCAGGCTGGCTCGGGCCGGGCAGCAGAGCGCACTGGCCGCGTAGGCATTGGCGAAGCGAACGCCCCGGCCCGCGATGCGGTCGAGCACCGGGGTCCGTGCCAGGCCATGGCCGTAGCAGCCCAAGGTGGACCGATTGTGGTTGTCCGATTGGAAATAGACCAGGTTGCAAGGCTCGGTCATGGTGGCGCGCCTAACGATAGACCACGGCTTCGCCCGGCGCCGGGGTGTAGCCGAAGGAGCCCTTCTCGAGGATCGCCCGCCGGCCGCCCGCAGCCGCGATGCGCGCCGCCTGGTCGGCCTTGGCCCGGGCGTCGACCGCCTCGGGATCGACGATCGCCCGGAGCGCTCGATCCAGATCGTCCCGTTCTTTTCCGTAGGCCGGGTCGGCCGCCAGGTCGTTGGTCTCCTGCGGGTCCTTGGCCAGGTCGAAGAGCTGAGGCGAGTAGCCCACATAGTGGACGTACTTCATGGGACCCCGCCGGACCATGAAGATCCCGGTGTCGGAGGCGGCGGCGTGGAACTCGCCGAACACCAGGCGCTCCGGGTCAACGCCCGCCGCCAACTCGAACAGCGAGCGGCCGGGCAAATGGTCATCGTCGTCCAGCCGCTCCAACCCCACGCAATCCAGCACGCTGGGATAAGCGTCGACCAGGGAGACCGGGGTGTCCACGGCGAGCCCCTCGGGCACCCCCTCCCCGGCCACGATCAGCGGCACCCCGGCGGAATCCTCGTACATGTTGCACTTGCCCCAGAGGCCCTGGTTGCCGTTGGATTCGCCGTGGTCGCTGGAATAGATCACCCGGGTGGTCGCGGCGAGGCCGTTGGCCTCGAGCGCGTCCAGGATCTGGCCCAGGTTGTGGTCCAGGAAGCTACAGAGCCCGAAATAGGCGGAGATCGAGCGGCGCACCACGTCCTCGGAGAACGGTTTGTCGATGCCCATGAAGCGCCGCAAGTCGGCCAGGGCCGGATGCTCCGGGCGCTTGTCCGGATCGTGATCCACCGGCCAGGGCATCTCCTCCGGCAGGTAGAGTTGGTAAAAGTCCTCCGGCGCGATCAGGGGCGGATGGGGGCAGACCAGGGAGGCGAAAAGCACCCAGGGCTTGTCCTGGTGGCGGGGCGCCTGGTTGCCGAGCCAGTCCACGGCCGCGGCCGTGATTTTCCGGTCGTAGGCGCTGTAGGTGGACTCTCCGGGCCCCGCGTTCTCGTGATAGGCCCGGTACTTGGTGAGCACCGCCGAACCGTCCCGCAAGGACCCCAGAAGGTCGCCCGCGCCGCCGACCACGTGCATGGGAAAGTGTTGCTCGGCGAAGCCGGTCGGATCGGCGGCGGAGCGGAAATGGAGCTTGCCGATGGATTCGACCCTATGGCCGTGATGGGCCAGCCGGTGGCCCCAGGAGGGGGCGGAGCCTTCGTAGGGCCTGGCGTTGTCCCAGTAGCCGATGTCGAAGACGTAGCGGCCCGTGGCCAGGCTGGCGCGCGACGGCACGCAGATCGGCGAATTGCAATAAGCGTTGCGGAACAGGGTGCCGCGCGCGGCCAAGCGGTCCAGATTGGGGGTCTGCACCAGCGGATGGCCGTAGCAGCCGAGGGCCTTCCTCGAGTGCTGGTCGGACAACAGGAACAGAAGGTTTTGCGGCTTCATGGGCACCATCGTCTCGTCGTCGTCAAAGGGCGCGGACTCCCGTCCGACTCTGAGTATATCGCCCCAGGCCGTTCCCGTCGCAGGTGATCTGTCCTATGGTGCCGTGAAGCCATGATTGACCGGACCGACCCATGACCAAGCCCGCGAACCTGATCTTCTTCCTGTCGGACAACCACACCGGCGACCTGCTCGGCTGCCAGGGCCATCCGGTCGTCCAGACCCCCAACCTGGACCGGATCGCGGCCCGGGGCGCGCGCTTTGCCAAGAGCTACTCGGCGAGCCCCCTTTGCTGCCCGGCCCGGGCCAGCCTGGCCACCGGGCGCTATCCCCATCAGACCGGCTATTGGGACAACGCGATCGCCTATGACGGGCGGGTGGCGAGCTGGGGCCACCGGCTGAAGGAACGAGGCCACACCACGGTCTCGATCGGCAAGCTCCATTACCGGAGCACCGAGGACGACAACGGCTTCGTCCAGGAGATCGTGCCCATGCACATCGTCGACGGGGTCGGCGGCTTGACCGGGCTGTTGCGCTGGAGCGGCGAGCAGCCGGCCATGCCCGGCCAGTGGGAGCTCTATTGGGAGCGCTCCGGCGTCGGCGAGAGCGAATACCAGGACTACGACCGGGAGATCACCCGCCGGGCCGTCGCCTGGCTGGAGCAAAACGCGGCCGACCAGGCCACGCCCTGGGTGCTGCTGGTGTCTTATGTGAGCACCCACCCGCCCTTCCTGGTGCCCAAGAGGCTCTACGATCTCTACCCTCACGACCGAGTGCCCCTGCCGGTGCTGTTCCGCCCCGACGAGATGCCGCGCCACCCGGCCCTGGAGCACATCCGCAAGCTGAAGCTGTTCGGTGCCATGGACGACGAAGCGGTCTTGAAGCGCATCGCCGCCGGCTACTTCGCCCTGGTCACCCATCTGGACGAGCAGATCGGCCAGGTCATGGCGGCCGCCGAGCGGCTCGACCTCTTGGGCGATACCCGGGTGCTCTACACCTCGGACCACGGCGAGAGCTACGGCCACCACGGACTCTTCGGCAAGAACCACCTGATGGAGCCGGCGGTCCGAGTGCCGCTGATCATGGCCGGACCCGGCATCCCCGAAGGGCGCGTGGTGCAACAGATCGCCTCGGCGGTCGATCTTTACCCCACGATCCTGGAGGGCGCCGGCGTGGCCCAGGAGGCCGACGACCGGGACCTGCCGGGAACCTCCCTGTGGCCGGCCATGACCGGGCGGGAAAGGCCCCGCGTGGGCTTCGCCGAGTTCCACGCCTCGGCCTCTCGGGCCGGCGGGTTCCTGTGGCGGGACGGGGCCCATAAGCTGATCTACCACGTGGGCATGGACAGCCAGCTCTACGACCTGGAAGCCGACCCCATCGAGGCCCACGACCGGGTCGCCGAGGGCACCGCGGACGGCCGGGACCGGGAGTTGGAAGCGGCGCTGCGCGCCTTCGTGGACCCCGAGGCGGTGGACGCCCGGGCCAAGGCCGACCAGCGGGCCCAAGCCGAGCGCCACGGCGGCAGCGAGGCAATCGCCCGGCAAGGCACCTTCGTCTACACCCCGCCGCCCGGACAAGCGGCGCGCTACGACTGAAGCAATCGCGCTACTTGCTGACGCCGCCCATGGTAAAAATGGCCGTTCTCATTCGCCCGGAAACAACTTATATTAACGTATAGAGCGCCACCGCAGGGATCGGAGGCCATGCCGATGTACCATTTTCAAATCACTTCCGCGCGGGCGGTTTGGCGAAAGTACCCGGGTCTGCTTGCCGGATTGGCGGGGACCCTCGCACTCGCCGCCTGCGAGGCCGACGGCACGGGCCCGCCGGCGGTGTCGCTGGAAGAGGCGAAAAAAATCACGGCGACGTTCGAGGGTGGTTCGTTCGTTCCACCACCGCGGACCATCAACGACATCACTGCGGTCCTCGATCAGCAGAAGCTCGCTGACCCGGAAGAATTAGCTCGGCAAAAGACCGAGGCCGAGGCTCGACCGCCAGTAGGCGTGAGCAAGTCCAAGCTCGCGGCGTTCTACTATGGACGGGCAATGGCGGCGCGGCGCCTCGGTCGCGCGGGCCAGGAGTTAGCCGATCTTCGCGAAGCGGGCAAGATCGCGCGGGAAGACACATTGATAAGGACGGAACTCCGCAAGGACATCTTCCTCGAACTCGGCGGGGCCGAATTTTCGCTAGGCAACCACAAGGCTGCGATCGAGTCGATACAGCGGTCCATTCGCGTGACGGAGTACGTTGGTGGCTACAGCACCCTGTCTCGATTTTACGCCTATGCCGGCAATTTGGAGGAAGCCGGTAAGTGGCGTGGCCGGACGTTAAACGCACTCGCCGAAGGGCGTGGCGGAAAATTTCGCGAGTACCATCGAAACCGCGTTGAAGCGTTATACCTGGAGGCGCAAGGCAAATGGAGCGAAGCCGAGCCCTTCGTGCGCCGAACCATCGAAACCACGATCAGGAATGAACTTTCGAAACGCTATCCGTTTATGCTGCCCGGCTTGCGGAGCAGGCTTGCGCTTAATTTTCTTCGTCAGGGCCGCCTCGTGGAGGCCGAGATCGTGGCGCGCGATGTCCTCCTGGAGGTCCTCGAAAGGTCGGGAAAATACTCCAGGATTACGGCCGGGTTGGCACGCAGGCTGGCCGGGATACTCAATGAGCAAGGGCGTTTCGAGGAAAGCGCCACCTTGGCCCGGGCCGCGTTGGAAATTTATCGGACGATTGGCACTCCCGAGAGCGCTCTGATCCTTAACGCCGCACGAGCCAGACTGGCCGCGTCACACATTGCTCTCGGTGACTTCGATGACGCCCTTGCAACCTACGATGCCATCGCCGACGGCATGGCCGAAAATCAGGCGAGCTTC
>Ga0114949_10001043_pt1 | contig 16443 bp, 14 predicted proteins | sample N074metaG_FD_83505 | JGI IMG/M metagenome (GOLD analysis project Ga0114949, IMG submission 83505) | Deep subsurface microbial communities from Kermadec Trench to uncover new lineages of life (NeLLi) - N074 metaG | ecosystem: Environmental > Aquatic > Marine > Ocean trench > Sediment | place... | reverse complement strand
GCCTGGATCCCGCCGCGCCGCGGCGGGATCCAGGCGCCGGTGAAGCCCAGCTTGGCGGCCTCCTTGAGCCGCAGATCGCTCTGGCTGACCGCCCGCACTTCGCCGGACAGGCCGATTTCGCCGAACACCACCGTGTGGCCGGGGGCCGGGCGGTCGCTTACCGCCGAGACCAGCGCGGTTGCCACCGCAAGGTCGGCGGCCGGCTCGCTCACCCTGAGACCGCCGGCGATGTTCAGGTAGACGTCCTTGCCCGCCAGCACCATCCCGCAGCGGGCCTCCAGCACCGCCAGCACCATGGCCAGGCGCGCGCTGTCCCAGCCGACCACCGCGCGCCGGGGCGTGCCCAGGGGCGACGGCGACACCAGAGCCTGGATCTCCACCAAGATGGGCCGGGTGCCTTCCAATCCGGCGAAGACCGCCGCGCCGGAGACCTGGCCGTGCCGCTCGGTCAGGAACAGCGAGGAGGGGTTGGCCACCTCGACCAGCCCGCCGTCGGTCATCTCGAACACGCCGATCTCGTCGGTCGGCCCGAAGCGGTTCTTGACGGCGCGCAGGATGCGGAACTGGTGCCCGCGTTCGCCCTCGAAATAGAGCACCGTGTCGACCATGTGCTCCAGCACCTTGGGGCCGGCGATCGCGCCGTCTTTAGTGACGTGGCCCACCAGGATGATCGAGAAGCCGCGCGCCTTGGCCAGTCGGATCAGCTCCTGGGCGCTGGCGCGCACCTGGGCCACGGTGCCCGGCGCCGATTCCAGGCTGTCCAGAAACATGGTCTGAATCGAATCGATGACCACCACGCGCGGGACGTCACGGTGATCCAGGCTGGCCAGGATGTCGCGCACCGAGGTGGCGGCGGCCAAGCGCACGTCGGCGCCGCCGATGCCGAGCCGGCGCGCGCGCAGGCGGACCTGATCCACCGATTCCTCGCCGGAAATATAGATGCAAGGACCGGCCGACTTGTCGTCTCGGTCCAGCGCCGCCACCGCCTGGAGTACGAGGGTCGACTTGCCGATGCCGGGATCTCCGCCCATCAGGATCGCGGAGCCGGGCACCAGCCCGCCGCCGCAGACCCGGTCCAGTTCCATGATGCCCGTGGTGCGCCGCGGCGGCGAGGCCGAGCTGCCCTCGAGACCGACGAAGTCGATTGGCTTGCCGCCGCGCCGCCGTCCGAGCCCGCCCGGCGTCCCGGTCTCGAGGGTCTCTTCCACGATGCTGTTCCAGGCGTCGCAGGATTCGCAGCGACCGACCCAGCGGGCGCTCGGCGCCCCGCAGCTCTGGCAGACGTATTGCGAGGATCGCTTGGCCAAGGCTAGGAACCGGCTCCTGGTCCGGGGGTGTTCGCCGACCGGCTCACAGGGCGCGTGTCTGCAGCGTGATCGGCCCTTCGGCGCGGCCGTGGATGAATTGGTCGACGAAGGGGTTGTCCGTCGTGTCGATGTCGCCGGTCGGCCCGATCCAGACGATCTTGCCGCCATAGAGCATGGCGATGCGGTCGGAGATCTTGCGGGCGCTGGCCATGTCGTGGGTGATCGACAGGGCGGTCGCGCCCAATTGGCGCACGCACTTGACGATCAGATCGTCGATCACGTCACCCATGATCGGGTCGAGGCCGGTGGTCGGCTCGTCGAAAAAGATGATCTCGGGCTCGGTGGCGATCGCCCGGGCCAGGCCAACCCGTTTACGCATGCCGACAGAGAGCTCCGATGGCGAGAGCTCCGCCACCTCGGCGCCAAGGCCCACATCGACGAGCTTCTCCATGGCGATCTCCTTGCTGTCGGCACGGGTCATTCCCTGTCCCTGGACCAGACCGAAGGCCACGTTCTCCCAAACCGAAAGGGAATCGAAGAGCGCGGCACTCTGGAACAGCATGCCGAACTTGCGGAGCGCCTGGTCGCGAGCCTCGCCGGTCGCGCCCATTACGTCCTTGCCATCCACCTCGATTGAACCGGACTCGGGCACGAGAAGACCCAGGATGCACTTCAAGAGCACCGACTTGCCAATGCCCGATCCGCCGATCACCACCACGGATTCGCCGACCCCCACGTCCAGGTCCAGGCCGCGCAGCACCTGGTTCTGACCGAAGGCCTTGTGCAGGCCGCGGACGCGGATCTTGGGGACGCCGTTGCCGGCCGAAGCGTTCATCGGGCGAAGAACAGTTCCGTGATCAGATAGTTTGACGACAGGATCAGGATCGAGGCGGACACGACCGCGTTGGTGGTGGCCATGCCGACGCCCTGGGCGCCGCCCTTCGAGGTATAGCCGTTGTAGCAGCCCATGAGCGTGATTATAAAGCCGAAGACCGCGGCCTTGACCACACCGGAGAACACGTCCTGGAACTCCATGAAGTCGATGGTGTTCTGGATGTAGGTCGCGGGATTGAATCCCAGCTTGGCGGTCGAGACCAAGTAGCCGCCGAACACGCCGATGGTGTCGGCGACCAGGACCAAGAGCGGCATCATGGTGACGCCGGCGATCAGCCGGGGCGCGACCAGATACTTGAAGGGGTTGGTGGCCAGGGTATCCAGGGCGTCGATCTGCTCGGTCACCCGCATGGTGCCGATCTCCGCGGCCATGGCCGCGCCCACTCGCCCGGCGACCATGAGCCCGGCCAGGACCGGACCCAACTCGCGAGTAATCGACACGATGACCACGTTGGGGATCGCGCTCTCCGCCGAGAAGCGGGCGAAGCCGGTATAGCTCTGCAGCGCCAGCACCATGCCGGTGAAGATCGCCGTCAAGCCCACCACCGGCAGGGAATAAAACCCGATCTCCACCATCTGGCGGAGGATCAGCCGCGGATAAAGCGGCGGCCGGAAGCAGTGCGACACGCTGATCGCCGTGAATATGGAGAGCCGGCCGGTGGCGGTCATGAAGGCCAGCATCGTGCGGCCGATCGGTTGCAGAATCGGCATCGGTCAGGCGCCCTTGTAGACTCTGTGATAACGCCGACCGAGGGAGGTCAGCAGCTCATAGCCGATAGTGCCGGCCTGGCGGGCCAGCGCGTCCAGATCGTGGTCCGGTCCCAGGAGATCGACCAAGGTGCCGGGCCGGGTGGCCTCCCGCGGCACGGCGGAGATGTCCAGTGTGATCAGATCCATGGAAACGCGCCCCACCACAGCTACCTTCTGGCCCTCAATGAAGGCGCTGCCGTGATCGGACAGCGCACGCAGATAACCGTCTGCGTAGCCCACAGCCACGGTGGCCAAACGAGTCGGACCGGCCAGGGGATAGGTGGCACCATAGCCAACGCTCTGGGGGGCGTCAACGTCGCGAATTTGTAGTATTTTGCCTTGCAGACGAACCACTTGGCTCATGGGATTGGCCAGGCCGGGCGTCGGGTTCACGCCGTAGAGCGCGACCCCGGGGCGGGCCAGGTCGAAGTGGTGGTCGGGGCCCAGAAATATCCCCGACGAATTGGCCAGGCTGGCCGGCGCCCGCGGCAGTCGGGTGCGCGCGGCCCGGAACCTGGCCAGTTGACGCTCGTTGAGCGGGTGTCCGGGTTCCTCGGCGCAGGCCAAGTGGCTCATCACCAGGACCAGGTCGAGGCCTTCCAGTCGCGCCGGTTCCTCGGCCAGGCGCTCCAGTTCGTCGGCTGGCAGCCCCAGGCGGTTCATGCCGGTGTCCACGTGCAAGGCGGCGGCGAGCTTCCGGGCCTCCGAATGGCACAGGCCGCGCCAAGCCTCGACCTCGGCCAGGCTGTTCAGCACCGGGATGAGGTCGTGGCCCAGGTAATCCCGGTCCGCGCCCAGGGTGAGCCCGTTCAGGACGAAGATGCGCGGCTCAGCGCCCAGAATGGCCCGGAGGTCAATGGCCTCGTTCAGCTGGGCGACGAAAAAGCTGCGTGCGCCAGCCGCGGCCAGGGCCGGGGCGACCCGATCGACGCCCAGGCCGTAAGCGTCGGCCTTGACCACGGCGGCCGAGGCCACGGCACCGAGCTCCTGGCACAGACGGCGGTAGTTGGCGGCGATGGCCGCGAGATCGATGGTGAGCAGGGCGCCGGCCCGGGCGGCGGCGGGGTCCGAGACCTCCGGTTCAGTGATCGCCATTTGGCAGGTGTTCGGCATCGGAGTAGGAACTGAACTTGGTGGTGGCGCCTTCGAACGTCAGCTTGCGGGTGCCGATCGGGCCGTGCCGCTGCTTGGCGACGATCACGTCGGCCAGCCGATGGACCTTTTCGCACTTTTCCTTCCAGCGGTCGTGCCGTTCGTGGAATTTGTCGTCGTTCTCCTCGGGGCGTTGTATCGGTTCGGCCCGTTCCAGGTAGTACTGCTCGCGGTAAATGAACATGACCACATCGGCGTCCTGCTCGATGGAGCCGGATTCGCGTAGGTCGGACAGCACTGGGCGTTTATCCTCCCGCTGTTCGACGGCGCGGGACAGTTGCGAGAGTGCCAGCACGGGCAAGTCCAGCTCCTTGGCGATCGCCTTGAGGCCGCGGGTGATCTCCGAGATCTCCTGCACGCGGTTTTCGACCTGGACGCCGGCCGTCGGGCGCATGAGTTGGAGATAGTCGACCACGAGCAAGGACAGGCCATGCTGACGCTTGAGACGCCGCGCGCGGGTCCGCAACTGGCCGACGGAGATGGCCGGCGTGTCGTCGATGAAGATGGGCAGGGAGGAAAGCTCGCTGCTGGCCTGCAGGACCAGATCGAATTCGCTGTCGGAGAGCTCGCCCCGTCGGATGCGGTCGCTGGCCACGCCGCTGGCTTCCGAAAGAATCCGAGTGGCCAGCTGCTCGGCGGACATTTCAAGCGAAAAGAAGCCCACGACCGCGCCGGCCTCGGGGTCGTCTTCCAGCCGCCCGCGGACCCGGGCCTTGGCGGCATTGAACGCGATGTTCGTCGCCAGGGCGGTCTTACCCATGGAGGGCCGGGCCGCGAGGATCACCAAATCGCTCCTCTGTAGGCCCCCCAGGAGCTTGTCCAGATCGACGAACCCGGTGGCCACGCCCGCGATGTGACCATCGCGCTTGCGCGCCGCTTCCGCCATTTCGATGGCCAAGGTGAGCGCGGCGTCGAAGGGCTGGAAGCCGCCTTCGGTCTGGCCGCTTTCGGCCAGGTTGTAGAGCTGCTGCTCGGCCGATTCGATTTGCTCCTTGGCCGGCATGTCCAGGTCGTGATCGAAGGCCTGGTTCACCACGTCCTCGCCCAGGGCGATCAACTGACGGCGCAGGTGCAGGTCGTGGATCGTGTGGCCATAGTCGCCGGCGTTGATGATCGAGACGTAGCTGCCCTGCAGGCGTTCCAGATACTCGGCCCCGCTGACCTCGGCCAGGGCCTCGTCTTGCTGGAAGAGGTTCTTGAGCGAGATCGCGTTGGCCAGCTGATTGCGTTCGATCAGGGTGCAGCAGGCTTCGAAGATACGGCCATGGACCGCTTCGGCGAAATGCTCGGGCCTGAGGAAGTCGGCGACTTTCTCGAGCGACTGGTTGTTGGCCAGAATCGCGCCCAAGAGCGCCTGCTCGGCCTCATAATTGACCGGCGGATCCCGATAGGGCTCCGAGCCACCCTCGGTGCCCGGCAGGCGTGTGACCGTGTTGCTGCTCGTCGTATCCATGGCGTCAGAGATTAACACCTGGGAAGGAGACCGGAAGGCTCGTCAGCCTGGGGATAGGATGAACATCGGGGATAAGCCGATAAATCCCATCTCCCGAGACCCATGCTAGGCGATCATGGCCCGGCGGTCGAAGTGCGTCTCCTAAGGCGAGGATTTCCTTGGTCGCGTGCGCCGGGCAGGAGTCGCGCCCGTGCGCGACTCGGAGAGCAGCCGGTGACGCGGCGCGGACTCGAAAAAGCGCGATCCCCGTCAGGGGACCGCGCGATCTTGATTGAAGCAGTGGCGTGGCGTGGGTTCAGGACGGCTTGGTGCCGGTGCCTTCCTCGCCGGTTTCAGCTTCATCCGGCTGCTCCGCTTGCACGGGTTCGGCTTCCGCCTCGGCTGCCTCGACGTCCGCGGCTTCGGCCTCGGCGGCTTCTTCGGCTTCCACCTCGGCGGCGTGCTGCTCCTCGATGCTCACCACGCGGCCGGTGCTTGCCTGCTGTTCGGCCTCCGCTTCCGAGCGCGCCACGTTGGCGCTGACGCCGGCGGTCACTTCCGGATGCAAGCGGACCCGCACCTGATGCAGCCCCAGCGTCTTGATCGCCGAGTCCAGCACGATCTGCTTGCGGTCCACCGTGAAGCCGGCCTCGGTGACGGCCTTGGCCATGTCGCGGACCGTGACCGAGCCGTAGAGCTGCCCGGTGTCGCCGGCCTGACGGATCAAGGTGACGCTCAGCCCCTCCAGTTTCGCCGCGACCGCCTCGGCCTCGCCGCGCCGCTCCAGGTTCTCGGTTTCCAACTGGGTGCGTTGGGTCTCGAAGTTGGCCAGGTTATCCTTGGTGGCCCGCATGGCCTTCCTCTGAGGCAGCAGATAGTTGCGCGCAAAGCCCGGCTTGACGGCGACCACGTCGCCCATTTGCCCGAGCTTCTCGATTCGCTCCAAGAGAATCACGTTCATCGGTCGTCCTCCCGGCCGCTCGGCTACTTCACGACGAAGGGCAAGAGCGCCAGAAAGCGGGCGCGCTTGATTGCCTTGGCGAGTTCACGTTGCTTCTTGGTGGACACCGCCGTGATCCGGCTGGGCACGATCTTGCCCCGTTCGGAAACGAACCGTTGCAGCAGCTTGATGTCTTTGAAATCGATCTTCGGCGCATGGGGCCCGGAGAAGGGACAACTCTTGCGGCGGCGGAAAAACGGCCGGCGCGTACCGGCACCCTTGCTGACGACGCGCACGGTCATTTGTCGGCTCCTTTATCGGAAGACTCGCTCTTGTCGGGACTCGCCGCCGCGGGCGCTCCCTCGGCCTTCGTCTCCCCGGCACGGGGCCCTCGCGAGTCGTGGTGCCGGGGACCGCCGCGGTCGCCCCGGTCGCCCCGGTCACCGAAGCGCCGTCCGCGGCCGCTATCCCGGCTGCCCCGGCTGCGCAGCATCATCGACTGATCCTCCTCCAGCTCGTCGACGCGCACCGTCAGGTAGCGGACCACGTCTTCGCTGATGCGCATGTTGCGCTCCATCTCCAGCACCGCGGCCGAGGGCGCATCGATGTTGAACAGCACATAGTGGCCCTTGCGGTTCTTCTTGATCCGATAGGCCAGATTTTTGAGACCCCAGTGTTCCTTCTTGGTGACCTCGCCCCCGTTCTCCTTGATCAACTCGGAGAACTGGTCGGCCAAGGCTTCCACTTGGGTGGCGGAGATATCCTGGCGTGCGATGAACACGCTTTCATAAAGCGACATAGACGTGTGCTCCTCACGGTTTAAGACGGATCGGCGCCGCACTGGCGGCCGCCCGACCCTAGCCGACGTCGTTAGTGGCAGCGTCGGCAAGGAGTTATGGTAAGTCCCGCAGCCTAGGCCGCAGGGCGCGCGACTATACAACAAAGCCAGGCCAACACAAGGGCCCCGCGACCGAATATCCTAGGGCGCTGCCGGCACGCTTGACAGGACGCCTGAAGCCGTGATCTTTGACCCCATTGGGGCATGCACGTCAAGTGCGCCGGGGGAGGATTTCGATGGCCCTTGCGTTCGTATTTCCGGGGCAGGGCTCCCAGACCGTCGGCATGGGCCGTGAGCTGACGGCGGCCTTCGCCACAGCCCGTCACCTCTTGCAAGAGGTCGACGACGCGCTCAATCAAAAGCTATCGCGGGTCATGTTCGAGGGGCCGGAAAGCGAGCTTACGCTGACCGAGAACGCCCAACCGGCGCTCTTGGCCGTGTCGCTCGCGGTGGTTCGTGTCCTGCAACAGGACGGCGGCATCGATCTGGCCGAGAAGGCCGAGATGCTGGCCGGTCATTCCCTGGGCGAGTATTCGGCGATCTGCGCGGCTGGCAGCCTTGCGGTCGCCGACGCGGCGCGCCTGGTCAAGACCCGTGGGCGCGCCATGCAAGAGGCGGTGCCGGTGAACGAAGGCGCCATGGCGGTGCTTTTGGGACTGGATCTGGAGACGGCGCGCGAAGTGGCCGAAGCCGCGGCCCAAGGCGAGGTCTGTACGCCGGCCAACGACAACGCGCCGGGCCAGATTGTGGTCAGCGGCCACCGGGCGGCGGTCGAACGGGCGATCGAACTGGCCAAGGAGAAGGGCGCGCGGCGCTGCCTGCTCTTGCCGGTCTCCGCGCCCTTCCATTCGACGCTCATGGCGCCGGCCGCCGACGTCATGGCCGAAGCCTTGGCCGAGGTTACCCTGCTGCCGCCGCGTCTGCCGATCGTGGCCAATGTCATCGCCGAGGCCGTCAACACGCCGGAATCCCTGCGCCATCTGCTGGTCGAGCAGGTCACCGCGCCGGTCCGTTGGCGTGAAAGCGTGCTCTACATGCGTGACCGGGGGATCGACACCATGGTCGAGCTCGGTGCCGGCAAGGTCCTGACCGGGCTGGCCCGACGCATCGACCGAGATATTGTCGCCTCCGCGGCCGGGACGCCGGACGAGGTCGAGGCGCTGATCGGCTCGCTGTGAGCCCCGAAGATCCCAAAGCTATGGTGGAGTGATGACTCATGTTTGATTTGAGCGGCAAGTCTGCCTTGGTGACCGGCGCATCGGGTGGTATCGGCGGCGAGATCGCGCGCGCCCTCCACGCCCAGGGCGCCGGGGTGGCGCTGTCGGGAACCCGCCAGGCAGCGCTGGAGTCCCTGGCCGGCGAACTGGCGGATCGAGCGCATGTGGTGCCTTGCGACCTGTCCGATCCGGAGCAGACCGCGACCCTGGTGGCCCGGGCTGAGGCGGCCCTGGGTCAGGTCGATATTCTGGTCAACAATGCCGGGCTCACCCGGGACAACCTGGCTCTGCGCATGAAGGACGAGGATTGGGACCAGGTGCTGGCGGTCAATCTGACCGCCGGCTTTCGGCTCGCGCGTAGCGCGCTGCGGAGCATGATGAAGCGGCGATGGGGCCGAATCATCTCGATCACCTCCGTGGTCGGCACCACCGGCAACCCGGGCCAGGCCAATTACGCCGCCTCCAAGGCCGGGCTTGCCGGCATGACCAAGGCCCTGGCCCGTGAGGTCGCAACCCGCGGCATCACGGCGAACTGCGTCGCACCGGGGTTCATCGAGACCGCCATGACCGAGGCGCTGGGCGCGCCGCAACGGGAACAGATTCAGGCCAGCATTCCCGCCGGCCGCCTGGGGGTGGCAGCCGACGTGGCCGGGGCGGTGGTTTTCCTGGCCAGCGACGAGGCGTCTTATGTCACCGGTCAGACCTTGCATGTGAATGGTGGTATGACCATGATATAGCGCTGCAGCAGGATGGCCGCTGCAGATTCGGGGGCGCTTTTCTCTGGTGCGCAACTGTGTTATGAGGCGGCGCGGCACGGGTCAGCCCGGTGAAACCAGGGCCTGGACCAATGAGATGTCCCGGATTGGGGAAGATCAGAAATCAACGTCCCCCAGGGGGCCAGCGGGGGAATTCAAATTGAGGAATTGCGAGCATGAGCAACGACATCGCTGATCGTGTTAAGAAGATCGTGGTCGAGCACCTTGGAGTCGATGATGCGAAGGTGGGCGAAAACGCTAGTTTTATCGATGACCTGGGGGCCGATAGTCTCGACACGGTAGAGCTGGTGATGGCATTCGAGGAAGAATTCGGCTGCGAGATTCCAGATGATGCCGCGGAGAAGATCGTTACCGTCAAAGACGCGGTCGACTTCATCCAAGAGCACGCCTAGCTGGCGGTCGGGGCGGTGCCCAAGGGTGCCGTCTAGAGATCTTTCTAGAACTCAATTATAACCGTCATACGTGCCATGAGACGCGTAGTGATCACCGGCCTTGGTTTGGTCGCACCGCTTGCAAGCGGCGTAAAGCCTACCTGGGAACGTCTCCTTGAGGGCGAATCCGGAGTCGGGGCAATCCAGAGCTTCGACGTTTCCGACCTGCCGTCGAAGATCGCCGGACAAGTGCCCTTGGGCGATAGTGCGGCTGGCGACTTCAACGCCGACGACTACATGTCGCCCAAGGACCAGCGGCACGTCGACCGCTTTATCCTCTTTGGCGTTTCCGCCGGACAACAGGCGGTGGAGGACGCCGGCTGGAAGCCGGACGAGGAGCTAGAGCTCGAACGCACGGGCATCATGATGGGCTCCGGCATCGGCGGTCTGGATAGCATCTACAAGGCTGCGCTGACCTTGGAGGCGCGCGGGCCTAGGCGCATCAGTCCCTTCTTCATTCCCTCGGCGCTGATCAACCTGATCTCCGGACAGCTCTCGATCAAGTATGGCTTCAAGGGACCCAACCATGCGGTGGTGACCGCTTGCTCGACCGGCGCCCACGCGATCGGTGACGCGGCCCGTCTGATCCAGCTCGACGACGCCGACGTGATGATCGCCGGCGGTGCCGAGGCTGCGGTCTGCCGGCTCGGGCTCTGCGGTTTTGCCGCGGCCCGCGCGTTGTCCACCAATTTCAACGACACGCCGGAAAAGGCGTCGCGGCCCTGGGATCGGGACCGGGACGGCTTCGTCATGGGAGAGGGCGCGGGCGCGGTGGTTCTGGAGGAATTGGAACACGCCAAGAAGCGTGGCGCCAAGATTTACGCCGAGGTGATCGGCTACGGCATGTCGGGCGATGCCCATCACGTGACGGCCCCCGCGGAGGACGGCAACGGTGGCTTCCGGGCCATGCGCAACGCCCTCAAGCGTGCCGGTATTAGTCCCGAGTCGGTGGACTATATCAACGCCCACGGCACCTCCACGCCGCTCGGCGACGAGATTGAGCTGGGGGCGGTCAAGCGGCTGTTCGGCGATCACGCCCGGCATCTCTCCATGTCGTCGACCAAATCGGCGATCGGACATCTCCTGGGCGCGGCGGGGGCGGCCGAGGCGATTTTTTGCATCCTGGCGATCCGGGACGGCGTGGTGCCGCCGACCCTCAACCTGGACAATCCTTCGCCGGCTTGCGAGGGCATGGACTTGGTGCCGCACCAGGCCAAGGAGCGTGAGGTCCGGGTGGCGCTGTCCAACTCTTTCGGGTTCGGCGGCACGAACGCCTGCTTGGTGCTCGCAGCTTACCAGTAAGGACACCCGGTGCGGTCCTGGCTGATCGGACTAGGCCTGGCGCTGATCTGCCTGATCCTGGCCGCGATCGGGGTCTGGCACTTGGCGGTTGAACGCTTCGAGGGACCTGGCCCGCTCGCCGCCGAGCGCATCGTGATCATTCCCCGTGGCACCGGGGTGGAGCGGATCGCCCAGACCCTCGCCAGCGCCGGCGTCATCGAGACCGCCATTCTCTTCGAGCTGGGCGTGCGGGTTTTGGAGGCCGGACGGCGCCTCAAGGCCGGCGAGTACCGCTTTCCTGCCGCGGTCTCCATGCGTGGCGCCGTGGACATCCTGGAACACGGCCAGACCGTGGTGCACGGCCTCACCGTGCCCGAAGGCTTGACCAGCGCCCAGACGGTGGCGCTGGTGGCGGCCGCCGAGGCCCTCTCAGGCGACGTCGGGGCGGTGCCGGGGGAGGGCAAGCTCCTGCCCGAGACCTACCACTTCAAACGGGACGACGAGCGGACGACCCTGCTCCGGCGCATGGCCGAGGCGATGGACCGCACCTTGGCGGAGCTCTGGGCGAAGCGCGCCGAAACGCTACCCTTGAAGACGCCGGACGAGGCGCTGATCCTGGCCTCCATGATCGAGCGGGAAACCGGCGTGGCCGGCGAGCGGCCCCTGGTGGCCGCGGTCTTCGTGAACCGCTTGCGGCGCGGCATGCGCCTGCAGTCCGATCCCACGGTGGTCTATGGCATTACCGGAGGCCAGGGGCCTCTGGGCCGAGCCCTGACCCGCCAGGACCTGCAAGCGCCCAGCGCCTACAATACCTACACGATCGACGGCCTACCGCCGGGTCCCATCGCCAACCCGGGACGTGCCGCCCTGGAAGCGGCGCTCCGGCCGGCGGAGAGCGGCTACCTCTACTTCGTCGCCGACGGCACAGGCGGCCACGCCTTCGCCACCACGCTCCACGAGCACAACCGCAACGTCGCCAAGTGGCGCAAGGTTCAGCGGCCGTCGGGGGAGTGAAGGGCCGGTATCAGAACACCGCTTCGACGATACTGGAGCATGTGCCGTTGTTGATTTCGCAGAGCATATAGAAGTAAGGGCCTTGTTTCGGTAGTCTTCTATCCGTGTATATATGGAAGATATCGGGATCTACGGTGACTGAGTTTGAGACGTTTACTCTGAATTCGTCGTTGAGATAGATATTCACGCGATCCGTTGTGACGCCACGCCACCAAATGTAGACATTTTTGCTGCCCTTGACTTTGTAAGGATCCAACATCAGATCGATGCCGGGAGGGGTGTCCGCACTCGCCATATTCGAAGCCGGTGACTCGCCGACGGCATTGAAAGCATGGACTTCGTAGTGGTAGGTCGTGCTCGAACTCAGGCCGCCGTCCGAATAGGTGGTGACATCGGCGCCGGTCGAGCCAACCGGGTTGTTCGGGTCCTTCGTCTCGCCGTCGCGCCAGCGGTAAACCTTGAAGCCGTATTCATCGTCCGAGTTCTGCGTCCAGTCCAGTTCGATATTTCCGGTGGGACCTAACGCGGCCGTTAGGAACGTCGGCGCGTCGGGCGGATCGCCGAAGGCCACTTCCGAGCGGATGAACATGTGGTCGACGGTGAAGCTGTCGAGCGCTTTGTTGCCAGGGGTACGGTCGGTGTCGATCACTCGCAAGAAGACAGTGCCGATGAGCGTGGAGGGCAGGGAGGCGGACTGGTAGGTGCTGCCATCCGTGGTCTCGTCGATCGTCAGCACAGGGTAGTAGTTGTAGGCATCGGTCGAATAGTAGAAATCGAAGACGTCATCGTCGCTGGACGCGGTGGCCATGCTGGCTTTGACGAAAAGCGTGACGGAATTGCCGCCCGTCACATTGAAGGTCCACTCGTGATCCGCTTTGCTGGTGCGCCTGGACGGCTTGCCGCCGGTCACCTTTTCGGCAATCGTCTGGGATACCCCGTCGTCACTGGCCGTGTTCGTAAAGTCGCCGCCGACATTGCCGAAGATATAGGTCTCGCCGACGGCCGTGTCGTCCGTATAGGGCGGTGCCGCCTCGGTGGTCGCTTCGTTGGAAAGGGCCCAGGGCGACGCGCCTTTCGGATTGGTGGCCCGCACCTGATAGACGTAAGTGGTCTCGGGATAGGCCGTCATGTCGGCGTAGCCGGTGAAGTTCCCCGGTATGAAATCGATCGGTTCCCAGGTCGCGCTGCCATAGACGTCGCGGCGTTCGATCTCGAAGGTCCACTGATTGTCACCGCTGAAACTCCAGGACAGATCGACCTGATTGTAGGACACGGCGGTCGCCTCCACAGAGCTGACCACGCCGTTGGGCGGGTCTGCCGGGTCCACCTGGCGGAAGAGTGACACGGTGAAGGCGGAGTTGTTGAGCGAGCGGGCGTTGTCCGCCGAGTTGGCCGGGTCGCTGTCGTGGTCGATCCCGGTCGGCACCGAGTTGACGAAGACATCCGGGTTCGAGAACTGGCCGATCCGGGTGCAGCTACCACCGCAGCTGTAGGACATCACGGTGTACCAGTTGTCGGCGGAAGAGTTATGGCCATAGGAGTAGGGGAAAACGCCGGGGACGTTCGAGTTGGCGCGGTCGTGCATGCTGCCCATGCCGTGACCCAACTCGTGGTCGAAGGTGTGCCGGTTCAAGCAGGTGGAGAAGACCACGCTGAACGCGCCACTCTCGAAGGAGACGTCCAGATCTTGCATAAGCCAGGCAACGCCGCAGTAGTCGTCGTCCTCGGTGATCAGGCTCACCATGTCGGCGTAGCTGTCATCGCGCCAACCATGGACCTCGTCCATCAGGCCGTCGCCGATCGTGGTCAGGTCCTGCAGGCTTTGGCTCATTCCCGAGCCGGTCTCGTCGTAATCGACCTTGCGCAAATCGGCGATTTGTAGAGTGATGCCGACGTTGCTGTTGGCATAGGCGTTGTTGGACTCGACAATCGCCACCTGGATCATGCCTTCGATGCCCGTGGCGTCCCCGTCCGCGGGATTGTATCGGGCCCGTGCGGCTTCGGTGTAGACCACCAGGACATCGATATTCTGGTTGCTCGTGATGGACTGGGAGGAGGGCAGCGACTCTTCGCTCGTGCCCTCGCTCTCCGCCTGCTCCTCGCCCGAGGAGAGACCAGGGGCTTGGCGAAGAAGGGGCTGGGCGTGCGGCGGCAGGAGTTCCGGGTCGATCTGATCGATGGCGTGCTGGCCGCCGCCCAGGGGCCGCACCGCATAGATATTGCCGGGCCATTTGATGGTGCCCGACAGATCACCCTCCACGTCGACCAAGATGACCTGACTCTGCGGCACCCCGTCCAGATGGCCGACCCAGATCGACGACCCGCCAAAGCCGCTGTCGACCTTGTCTCGTACCGCGAGGAAGGTCACGTCCTCGAAGAGGTTCAGAACGATCGACTCGTCGTTCAACTGGTCGAGGTTCGGGTCCACGGTCCGGCTGCGCTGGACCGCGAAGTCGGGGCGGTTGGCAAGACCTTTGGGCGCGTCACCGAAGAACGGCGTCGACCCCTCGGCCGTCTCCTGAGCGCTCGTTGGCCATGCAAGAACTGTGGCTAGTCCTAAGACCAGCAGGAACTTTGCCAAGGAGGCTCCCCTTGAGAGATGTCTAAACATTGCCCCACCTCTCTGTCGGACTTTGATATCCAGGCTTCATCATACCATAAATTTTCATAAGAGTTCGAGCAAAAACCGGAGCGTGGACAAAAGCAGAACATCTGGCCTCGGCGGACATCGACGCCGGACGGGCTCGCTAGCGCTTCTCCGGCATCTTGGCGAGCAGGGGATCGGTCCAAGCGGGGGGGAGCGCGCCCAGCAACCAGGCCGCCGCGGCCAAGGGCCAGGGGAAGCTGATCCGGCCACGGTTGCGGGCCAGGCCACGCTTGATGCGCCGAGCCGCCGGGTCACTGTCCATGAGCAGGGGCATGGGAAACCGGTTGACGGCGGTCATGGGGCTACTGACGAAGCCCGGGCAAATCACCGACACCTCGATGCCCTGGGCGGCCAAGTGCCCGCGCAGGGACTCGCCCCAGACCCGGACCGCCGCCTTGCTGGCGCAGTAGGCGGGCGCGCCCGGAAAGCCCCGAAAGCCGGCCAGGGAGCTCATGATTGCGATCTGGCCGCGGCGCCGGGTGCGCAGAACCTTCATCGCCGGCAGCACGGTGTTCACCACGCCGTCCAGGTTGACCGCCAGGATGGCGCGCGCCTGCTGCTCGCTTTCGCCGCCGGAGCCCGTGCCGGCCGAGGTGCCGGCGTTGGCGATCACCAGGTCCAGGGGGGCTGCTCGATCGGCCGCGGCGATCCAGCGGGCCATCGCATCCCGGTCGGTGACCTCGACCCGCGTGCCGGTCACCACCGCGCCGGCTGCCCGGCAGGTTGCGGCGACCGCCTCGAGACGGGGCTCATCCCGGCCGGCGAGGGCCAAGCTCACGCCGGGCGCGGCATAGGCCCGGGCCAGTGCGGCTCCGATGCCGCTGGAGCCGCCGGTGATCGCTATGGATTTAGGATCGCGCATGAAGGCTTGCTCCCTCGGTTTCATTGAGACCGTTCGCTTGTTGCCTGGCGGTCCCGCGTATATAAAGGCGGCGACTCGTCCCCTCGTCAACGAGGCCCCCGCTTGGCCGCTTCGCACCCCGTTGCCAGCATGACCGGATTCGCCCGCCACGATGGCGGCGACGAGGTCGTGACCTGGACCTGGGAGATCAAGAGCGTCAACGGGCGGAACCTGGACGTCCGCTGCCGGGTGCCGGCCGGCTCCGAGAATTTGGAGGCCACGGCCCGCGCTGCGGCGGTCAAGCGTTGCGCCCGGGGCAATTTGCAGATCAACCTCACGGTCGCCCGGCGCGAGGTGACCTCGCGGCTGCAGATCAACGAGGACTTGCTCAATCGTCTGATCGAGCTTTGCGGCAAGGTGGCCAGCGATGCGCTCGCGCCGCCGCGGCTCGACGGTCTGCTGGCAGTGCGGGGCGTGATCGAGCTGGTCGAGGAAGACGAGTCGCCCGAGGAAGCAAGCGCGCGCGAGGCAGCCTTTCTGGCAGACCTGGAGCGGGCGCTCGACGATCTGGTCCGGGTCCGCGAGGCCGAAGGTGCGCGCCTGGCCCAGATGGTGGCGGATCACTTGACGGCGATCGATGGCTTGGTGGACGAAGCCGCACGCTCCGCCGGAGCGCAGCCGGAGTTCTTGCGCGCACGCCTCAAGAGCCAGCTCGAGGAACTGCTCGATGCGGCGCCCGCCTTGCCGGAAGAGCGTTTGGCCCAGGAGGCGGCGATCCTGATCAATAAGTACGACCCGCGCGAAGAGCTGGATCGCCTGGGCGCCCACGTCGGCGCTGCCCGGGACCTCTTGGGCGAAGGCGGCGCCATTGGCCGGCGCCTGGACTTCCTGTGCCAGGAGTTCAACCGCGAGGCCAACACCCT
>Ga0114949_10001042_pt1 | contig 16458 bp, 11 predicted proteins | sample N074metaG_FD_83505 | JGI IMG/M metagenome (GOLD analysis project Ga0114949, IMG submission 83505) | Deep subsurface microbial communities from Kermadec Trench to uncover new lineages of life (NeLLi) - N074 metaG | ecosystem: Environmental > Aquatic > Marine > Ocean trench > Sediment | place... | reverse complement strand
GATTTAGACTTTGGAAAACGTGGACCATGAAGCTGGCCGCCACGATCGGCATGGCCAGATTGATCACTGGAAGTGTCAACAAGACGGCGATCATGGCACCCGCCAGCAAGAGACGGCCCCGGTGGCCCCGGCGCAGGCCGCGAAGCTCCGCCGGATCGAGCCGGCGCACGGCGACCACGTCGAAGTACTCGCGGCCGAAGAGATAGCCGTTGAGGCCATAGAACAGCAGGAGATTGAAGGGCGGCACAAAAAGCAAGAGCAAATAAAGCGGCAGGGCCAAAAGATTGAGCGCGACGGCGAGAGCCCCGAAGGTGAGCGCGCCCCAGACCTGCTCCCAAAGCGGTTGCTGGCGGGGCGTCGGCAGCCCCGGGTAGTGGCGCCGCTCCACCGCCTCGACGATGGCGTCCAGAAAGAAAGACAGCGCCACGCCGACCACCGCGGGGAACAGGAGGAAGCTGGTCACCAGCAGGGCGGCGAAGACGGCGGCGCCGAAGACCCACTCCAGCACGTCGGACCAGAACCCCTCCTCGACCAGGCCGCCCAGGGCCTCGACGGCCCAGGTCAGTCCGAACCAGGCCCCCACCCACAGGATCACGAAGACCAAGGTCGAGGCCGCAACGGCGCGCCAGAAAAAGCCACGTGTGGCCGGGTCGGAAAACTGGGCAAAGGCTCGAATCAGCGCGCGGATCATATGCGCCCCCATGTAACGCGCCCAGGCCTCCGGCACAAGCGGTCACGGGATGGCGTAGAGGGATATCGCCTCGGGCAACCCCACTTGCCTACTTGGCCGCGTCGCGCGGTCGCCGGCGATTTGGTTCACGCGGAGACGCGGCCCGAGCGGCGCGCCATCGCTTCGCGATCGAGTCCGTCGCCAGGCCTCCGCGTCCTCCGCGCCTCCGCGTGCCCAGGGCTTCGCGCGATCGCGCTTGATATCGCCTCGAGTGGCTTGCTAGCCAAGGGCGCGTGACTATACTGCGCCGCCGTTCCGGGCCGCCGTCCGGGGGCGAGAGCAAAAGGATATCTCATGGGGAACGCGGGTGTCGACGTGGCCGGTATCGGCAACGCCATCGTCGATGTGCTGGCCCAGGCCGACGACGCCTTCGTGGCTGATCAGGGCCTGTCCAAGGGCACCATGAACCTGATCGACGCGGCGCGCGCCGACCGGCTCTACGGCGCCATGGGGCCGGGCCGGGAGGTCTCCGGCGGCTCGGCGGCCAACACCATCGCCGGCGTTGCCCACCTGGGCGGGACCGGCGCCTTCATCGGCAAGGTGCGCGACGACGAGCTCGGCCGGATCTTTCGCCATGACATCCGCGCCGCCGGGGTCGGCTTCGAGACCGCTCCGGCGGTCGAGGGCGCGCCCACCGCGCGCTGCCTGATCCTGGTGACCCCCGATGCCAACCGCACCCTCTGCACCTTCCTGGGCGCCTGCCTGGAGCTGGGACCCGAAGACGTGGACGAGACCCTGATCGCCGGCGCCAAGGTGAGCTACCTGGAGGGCTACCTCTGGGACCCGCCGCGGGCCAAGGAGGCCTTCTTGAAGACCGCCAAGGTGGCCCACGAGGCCGGCCGCCAGACCGCGCTCACCCTCTCGGACCCGTTCTGCGTCGACCGCCACCGGGCCGAGTTCCGCGCCCTGGTGGACGGCCATATCGACGTGCTCTTCGCCAACGAGGAGGAGATCTGCTCGCTCTATGAGGTCGACAGCTTCGATGCCGCGCTGCAGGCGGTGCAAGGCCGCTGCCGTGTGGCGGCGCTGACCCGCAGCGAGAAGGGCGCGGTGATCGTGGGTGACGGCCAGGTTCATGTGGTCGACGCCGAGCCGGTCGAGCAGGTGGTGGATACCACCGGGGCCGGCGACCTCTTCGCCGCGGGCTTTCTCTTCGGCTATACCCACGGCCACAGTCTCTACGACTGCGGGCGCATGGGCGCGATTGCCGCGGCCGAGATCATCTCCCACTTCGGTGCCCGGCCCGAGGCCAGGCTCGATCGGCTGATCGCCGAAAAAGTCGCATAAGGTTCATCGCCAATGTCAGACTCAACCCATCTGCGCAACATCGCCATCATCGCCCACGTGGACCATGGCAAGACCACCTTGGTCGATCAGCTGCTGCGCCAGTCCGGGGCTTTCCGCGATAATCAGCGGGTGGCCGAGCGGGCGCTGGATTCCACCGACCAGGAGCGCGAGCGGGGCATCACGATCCTGGCCAAATGCACCTCGGTCGCCTGGCGGGATCACCGGATCAACATCGTGGACACCCCCGGCCACGCCGACTTCGGCGGCGAGGTGGAGCGGATCCTGTCCATGGTGGATGGGGTGCTGCTGCTGGTGGACGCTGCCGAGGGGCCCATGCCCCAGACCAAGTTCGTGACCCAGAAGGCTTTGGAGCGCGGCTTGAGACCCATCGTGGTGGTCAACAAGCTGGATCGCCCCGACGGCCGGCCCTACGAGGTGCAGGACGAAGTCTTCGACCTCTTCGCGGTCCTGGGCGCCAACGAGGAGCAACTGGACTTCCCGACGCTCTTCGCCTCGTCCAAGCAGGGCTGGGCGGCGGCCGACCTGGTGGCGCCGCGGGACTCCCTGGCGCCCCTCTTCGACCTGATCGTGGAGCGGGTGCCGGCGCCGGTCGGCGACCCCGCGGCCCCCTTCGCCATGCTGGCCACCACCCTGGAATGGGACCCCTATCTGGGCCGGGTCCTGACCGGCCGGATCCACAGCGGCACGGCACGGGTCAACATGACGCTGAAATCGCTCGATCGGGACGGTGGGACCATCGAGCAGGGTCGGCTCACCAAGTTGCTGGCATTCCGTGGGCTCGAGCGGGTGCCGATCGAGTCGGCCAGCGCCGGCGACATCGTGGCCGTGGCGGGCCTGTCCAAGACCACCGTGGCCGACACGCTCTGCGTCCCGGAGGTGAGCGAGGCGATCGCGGCGGCGCCGGTCGATCCGCCGACCCTGGCCATGACCTTCTCGGTCAACGACTCGCCCCTGGCCGGGCTCGACGGCAACAAGCTGACCAGCCGGATGATCCGCGAGCGCTTGCTGCGCGAGGCCCAGGGCAACGTGGCGATCCGGGTGCGCGAGACCGAGGACAAGGATGCCTTCGAGGTGGCCGGCCGGGGCGAGCTGCAACTGGGGGTCTTGATCGAGACCCTGCGCCGGGAGGGCTTCGAGCTGTCGATCAGCCGGCCCCGGGTGATCCTGCAAACCGACCCGGAGACCGGCCAGCGCCTGGAGCCGATCGAGCTGGTGCAGGTCGACGTGGACGAGGCCTATGCCGGAGTGGTGGTGGAGAAGATGGGCGCGCGCCGGGCCGAGTTGACCGAGATGAAACCGTCGGGCGGAGACAAGGTGCGCCTCAGCTTCCTGGCGCCGTCCCGGGGTCTCATCGGCTATCACGGCGAGTTCCTGACCGACACCCGGGGCACCGGCGTGATGAGCCGGGTGGTCCACGGCTATGGGCTCTACAAGGGGCGGATCCGGGGCCGCCGCACGGGGGTGCTGATTTCCAATGCCAAGGGCCCGGCGGTGCCTTATGCTCTGTGGAACCTGGAGGAGCGCGGGCCGATTTTCGTCACGCCCGGCACCGCGGTCTATCCCGGGATGGTCATCGGCGAGCACAGCCGCGGCACGGACCTGGACGTGAACCCCCTGAAGGCCAAGCAGCTCACCAACATCCGCGCCGCCGGCAAGGACGAAGCCGTGCGCTTGACCCCGCCCAAGGTCTTCACCTTGGAACAGGCGATCGCCTATATCGAGACCGACGAGCTGGTGGAGGTGACCCCGGGCGCGATCCGCATGCGCAAACTCCACCTCGACCCCCACGTCCGCAAAAGAGAGAGCAAGCTCAGGGATGTCGGATGAGGTGAGTCCCAATACGCTCGGCGCATGGCTACGGGCCAGCTCGGTCTACCTGGACCGGCGCGTTCTTGCGATGGTGTTTCTGGGGATTTCCAGCGGATTTCCCTTTGGCGTGCTTGCCGACCCATTGATCGCCTGGTTGCAAGAATCGGGGGTCAGCAAGACCGAAATCGGGCTCTTTGCGCTGGTTAGCCTACCCTATTCCGTGAAGTTTCTCTGGGCGCCGATCATTGACCGTCTGCCGCTGCCGGTCATGACACGGCTCTTTGGCCGGCGCCGTGGCTGGGCCTTGTTGACCCAAGCGGTGCTGATCTGCGTGGTTTTCCTGATGGGCCAAGGCGATCCCTCGGTCGGGCTCTTGTGGTTCGGCGTCTTGGGATTGGCCGTCGCCTTTGCCTCCGCCAGCCAGGACATCGTCATCGATGCTTACCGTGTGGAGATACTGAGCGAAGACAAGCTGGCTGCCGGCGCGGCGACTGTGGTGTTTGGATGGCGGCTGGGCCAACTGGGCGCCGCGGCCGGCGGATTGATCTTCGCCTCCTACTTCCCTTGGTCAGTGGTCTTCACGGGTCTTGCCGCGATCACCCTGGTGGGCATGATCGCCATTTTGGTCAATCCCGAGCCGAGCAAGAGTATCACCCGCGAATCGCTCGAGTTGGAAGCCAAGGCCGAGGCGTTCCTAGAGCGGCGCAGCCACCTCAATCCCTCTCTGGCCGCCGTGCTCGCTTGGCTTTATAGCGCGGTGGTTTGCCCCTTTGTCGAGTTCATGAGCCGCCGGGCCTGGATCTACATTCTGTTTTTCATACTGCTCTATAAATTTGGCGATCAGGTCCTTGCCGTCATGAAGATCCCGTTCTTCCTCGAACTCGGATTCAGCAAGATCGAGATCGCGGGAATCACTAAGATCTTCGGCTTCAATGCGGTCATTGCGGGGGGGTTCCTGGGCGGGCTGGTTCTGGTTCGCCTTGGCATCATGCGGGGTTTGGTGTTTTGTGGCGTGCTGATGGCCGCCTCCAACCTGATTTTCGTCCTGCAGGCGGTCGTCGGGCACGATCTCTGGATGCTGACGGCGACGATCGCGGTGGAGAATGTCACCACGGGCATGGGCACGACCGCCTTCGTGGCCTATCTGTCATCGCTTTGTAATGTCGCCTACACCGCGACTCAGTATGCGTTGCTCACCTCGTTGATGGCCTTTTCCCGCACCGTCATGTCGTCGGGTGCCGGCTGGCTGGCCGACCACATGGACTGGATTTCCTTCTTTATCGTCACGACGCTTGCCGCCGTCCCGGGATTGTTGCTGTTGCTATGGATGATCCGCAGATATCCACCGGAGGAAGCCCAAGCGCAGTCCGCCTAGGGACCGGCCGTCATTGGCGGTCGGTAAGCCGGGCCAAGCGGATCTTCAGAGTGCCACCTGTGGCAAGCAGGAGATGGGCAATGTTAAATGAAGGCGACTCCAAGATCCACATCCACCAAGTCGACATCACCCAACTGGACGTCGATGCCATCGTCAATGCGGCCAACGAGCGGCTGGCGCCGGGGGGTGGGGTCTGCGGGGCCATTCATCGGGCCGCCGGGCCGGAGCTGGCCCGGGCCTGCACGGCGCTCGGCGGCTGTCCCACGGGCGAGGCGCGGATCACGCCGGGCTTCGATCTGATGGCCCGTCATGTGATCCATGCGGTGGGGCCGGTCTGGCACGGCGGCGCCCGGGACGAGGACCGGCTGCTGGCCGGCTGCTACCGCCACAGCCTGGCGCTGGCCCGGGACAACGGCCTGGCGTCGATCGCCTTTCCGGCGATTTCCACCGGCATCTTCGGCTATCCCCTGGAGCGGGCGACCGACATCGCCGTGGACACCGTGCGTGCCGTTCTGAGTCAGGACGAAACCATCACTCGGGTCATCTTCGCGGTCTTCGGCACGGAAGTGGAAGCCGCCTACCGGACCGCTCTCGGTCGCTAGAGCCGTTCCGATTCGATCGGAACCACTCTAGCATTTTGTCGCTCGCGGCAGCGGACCCAAGGGTCCGCGCCTGCGCGGGCGCGCCGGACGGCCGGCGGGCCGCGGTCGCGGCCGAGGAGCGAGTCCAGACAAACTGGAATCGCTTTAGCGACTCTCCGGGGCGTCTTCGTCCGCCGGCCCTAGCAACCACCGGAACACCAGGGTCACCACCAAGGCGGCCACCAGCTGGGCGGCGATGAAGCCCGGCGCGTCCAGCGGCCTGATGCCGGAAAAGGTGTCGGTGAAGGCCCGGGCCAGGGTCACCGCCGGGTTGGCGAAGGAGGTGGACGAGGTGAACCAGTAGCCGGCCGAGATGAACAGGCCGACGCCGTACGCCACCGCCTCCGGCCGCCAGCGCAGGCACCCGATGATCGTGGCGATCAGGCCGAAGGTGGCGACAAACTCCGAGAACCACTGGGAGGCGCCGCTGCGCACCGTGGTCGAGCTGGCCAGCAGGGGCTCCTGGAACATCACATGGGCCGCCACCACCCCAATCAAACCACCCAGAATCTGGGCCGCCACGTAGGCCACGGCGTCGGACTTCCGGATCGTACCCTGGAGCGCGAAGGAGAGGGTGACCGCCGGGTTGAAGTGGGCCCCCGAGATCGGGCCGAAGATCAGGATCAGCACCACCAGAATCGCCCCCGTGGCCAGGGTATTGCCCAGGAGCGCCAGGGCGACGATGCCGCCGGCCAGGCGTTCGCCCATGATGCCCGACCCCACCACCGTGGCCAGCAGGAACGCGGTGCCCAGGGTCTCGGCAAAAAGCCGTCGGCGCAAATCGAAGGTCGGCACGTGGGAACTCCGGTGAAGTCTCCAGGGACTGCGGTTAAACGTCTTGCGGTGAGGTGGCGCCGATTCGGTCCAAGTGGGATTCCAAGGATAGCCGGTCCAGCGCCGCCAAGGGAAGGCTGACGAACGCGCCGACGCGCCTTTCGATCTGCCGGTAGACCTCGCGGAAGTGCGCGCGGGTCTCCGCTTCCGGTCCCTGGAATGTGGCCGGGTCCGGCAACGGCCAGTGGGCGCTCACCGGTTGGCCCGGCCAGATCGGACAGACCTCGCCGGCCGCCCGGTCGCAGACCGTGAAGACGAAGTCCATGATCGGCGCCTCGGGCCGGGCGAACTCGTCCCAACTCTTGCTCCTGAGGCTCCCGGTGGGATGGCCCAGTTGCTCCAGGAGCGCTAGGGCGTGTGGGTTGACCCGGCCCGTGGGGTAGCTCCCGGCGCTGTAAGCCAGGAAACGCCCCGCGCCCGCCCGCGCCAAGATGCTCTCGGCCAGGATGCTGCGCGCCGAGTTGCCGGTGCACAGGAACAGCACGTTGTGGACTTTTTCCGCCATGGCGGGGCGAGCTTATAGCTACTGAGGGCCAATCCCTATAGCGAGATCCCTTGTCGATACCATGACATAATGGACCCCCGAGATGACACTTGGTGCCACAGGGCGAACGCGCTAAGACAGGAGAGCGAGGCGCGCCTCCGTCCCCTGCAAGCGGGGCTCGCGACACTAGGGAGGCTGACGATGATCGCTACACCGCCCGTTCATTTCATGACACGCTCGAGGGTGCTCATGGTCTCACTGGCCGTGCTGGCGCTGGGCGCCGCGGCGCCGGCGACGGCGCAGACCTGGGCGCCGCCGGACCAACAGGTCGCCCAAGCTGGCGAGTCCGACAAGGCCTTGATCGACGAGTTGCGCACCCTGATCGAGCGCGGCGAGACGGAGCGCCTGGCCGACCCCTGGTATCTCAAGGACCTCCGGGCCCTGGTGGACCGCTACGACTGGCCCTGGCGGGTGCGCATTTTGTCCGAGGACTTCTCGGCCCGGGGGCCCCAGCCGCCGGCGCCCTGGCGGGTCACCGCCGGCGAGTTCCTGATCGACTGGCGCCACGGCCTGCGCTCGGTGATCGAGCCGCTGCCCCAAGCCCAGGCCGGGACCGCCTCCGGCCAGCGGCAATCCACCGAGGAGGCGGTGGGCGCCTTGATCGGCGCCCTCCTGCAGCAGACCCTGGGCGGCCAGCAGACCGGCACCGCCACCCAGCCTGCCAACCCAGGCGACGCCGCGGTCCAGGCGCCGGTGGCCATCAGCAACGCCTTCGCGATCGAGCTGGAGCTGACCTCCCGCGCCCTGCCGGGCCTGGTGGACGGCCGCTTCGAGTTCGGCCCCTATCAGGGCGCCCAGGCCGCTGCCGGCTACCGCCTGGTCTACACCGCCAACCCCAGCCCGGGCACGCCGAGCCTTGAACTGCTGAAGCTGTCGTCCCGGGGCACCTCCACTCTGGACCTCTACGACCAGCCCCTCAGGCTGGAAGACCAGCAGGGCCACACCATTGTCTGGACCCGGGACAGGGCCGGCGCCATGGCGGTGAGCGTGGACGGCCAGACCCTGTTCCAGGTCACCGACCGCAGCTTCCGCGACCCCTTCGACGGCTTCGCCCTGATCAACAGCGGCGGCGACTACGCGCTCCGGCGCATCACCATCGACGGGACCCAGTAGGAGAAGGCTGTCAGAGTCGATTTTCTACCGGGCCGTAATCCGGACCTAACCTCAGCCGTACTCCGCCCCCTACCCCTGGGCCGCGCGCCAGACTTTTTCCGGAGAGGCGGGCATGTCCAGGTGGGAGATGCCGAGCGCGTCGGTCACGGCGTTGATCACCGCGGCCGGGGCGGCGATGGCGCCGGCTTCGCCGCAGCCCTTGACCCCCAGCGGGTTGTGGGGGCAGAGGGTTTCGGTGAAACCCAGGTCGAAAGAGGGCAGGTCGTCGGCCCGGGGCATGGCGTAGTCCATGTAGGAGCCGGTGACCAGCTGGCCGTTGTCGTCGTAGACGCAAATTTCCAGCAGGGCCTGGCCGATCCCGTGGGCGATGCCGCCGTGGACCTGGCCCTCCACGATCATCGGGTTGACCAGCTTGCCGAAGTCGTCGACGGCGGTGAACTTGACGATCTCCACCACCCCGGTGTCCGGGTCGATCTCCACCTCGCAGATGTGGCAGCCGGCGGGGAAGGTGAAGTTCTTCGGGTCGTAGAAGGCTCTTTGGTCGAGACCCGGTTCCATCTCATCGAGCGGGAAGTTGTGGGGCACCATGGCCGCCATGACGATCTCGCCGAAGGACTTGGTTTTATCGGTTCCCGAAACGGTGAAGGTGCCGTCCTTGAACTCGATGTCCGCTGCCGAGGCCTCGAGCAGATGGGCCGCCACCTTCTTGCCCTTTTCGATCGCCTTGCTGCAGGCCACGGCGATCGCCGATCCGCCCACCGCCAGCGAGCGCGAGCCATAGGTGCCGTGTCCCCACTGGACCCGTCCCGTGTCGCCGTGGACCACATCGACGTTCTCGATCGGAATGCCGAGCTGATCGCTCACCAGTTGGGCGAAGGTGGTTTCGTGACCCTGGCCCTGGGATTGCGAGCCGGTGAGAACGGTGACGCATCCGGTCGGGCTGAAGCGGATTTCGGCGCTCTCGTAGAGGCCGACCCCGGCACCGATGGCGCCGGCGATGTTGGACGGCGCCAGGCCGCAGGCCTCGATATAGGTGGATAACCCGATGCCGCGCCGCTTGCCGCGCCCGGCCGCCTCCGCCTTGCGCGCCTCGAAGCCGGCGTAGTTCGACGATTCCAAGGCCCCGTCGAGAATCGGGACATAGTTGCCGCTGTCGTAAGCCAAGGCCACCGGAGTCTGGTAAGGGAACTCGTCGGGCGCGATAAAGTTTCGACGCCGGATCTCCACCCGGTCGATGCCGGTCTCACGGGCGGCGTTCTCCACCAGGCGCTCGACCACGAAGGTCGCCTCCGGCCGGCCGGCGCCGCGCTCGGCATCGATCGGGGCGGTGTTGGTGAAGACCCCGTTCACGGCGCAATAGATCGCCGGAATTTTGTACTGACCCGAGAGCAGCGTGGCGTAGAGATAGGTCGAGCTCAGCATACCGAAGGTCGACAAATAGGCACCCAGATTGGCCGCCGTCTCCACCCGCAGGCCGAGGAAGGTGCCGTTTTCGTCCAGTGCCAGCTCGGCATGGGTCACGTGGTCCCGGCCGTGGGTGTCGGAGAGAAACGATTCCGAACGCTCGGCCGTCCACTTGACCGGCCGGCCGACCTTCCGGGCCGCCCAGGTGACCAGGGCCTCTTCCGGGTAATGAGAAATCTTGGACCCGAAACCGCCGCCGACGTCCGGCGAGACGATCCGCAGCTTGTGCTCGGGGATATGCAGCACGAAGGCGCCCATCAACAGCCGGGTGATGTGGGGGATCTGGGAGGTGGTGTACAAGGTGTATTCGTCGGTGCCCGGGTCATACTCGCAAAGCGCGGCCCGGGGCTCTATGGCGTTGGGGATTTTCCGGTTGTTGATCAGATCGAGCTTGACCACCCGATGGGCCCCGGCGAAGGCCTGGTCGGTGGCCTCCTTGTCGCCCAGGGACCACGCCTTGCAGAGATTATTAGGCGCCTCCTCGTGGAGCAGCGGCGCGCTGGCGTCCATGGCTTTGGCGGTATTGACGCAGGCCGGCAGAGCCCCGTAATCCACGACGATCAATTCGGCCGCATCCTTGGCCTGGCCGATGGTCTCCGCGATCACCATGGCGACTGGGTCGCCCACGAAACGCACCTTGCCTTGGGCCAGGGCCGGCCTGGGCGGCGCATTCTGGGGGCCGCCATCGGCGGCAAAGCCGCAGGGGATCGGGCCCACGCCGTCGGCCGCCAGGTCGGCGCCGGTGAACACCGCCACCACGCCGGGCGCGGCGGCGGCCGTCTCGGTGTCGATCGAGTTCAATGTGGCATGGGCGTGGGTGGAGCGCAGGAAGATCACGTAGGCCTGGCCCGGCCGGTTGATGTCGTCCACGTAACGGCCCCTGCCAGTCAGGAAGCGCTGGTCCTCCTTGCGCTTGACGGACGCACCGATTCCGGTTGCTTCGCTCATCTCTGCAGCCTCCCTGTTCGCCGGCACCGACGGGCCGGTCATGCTCTTGGTCTAGCGCCGCGCCCTAGCGGCTCCCGGAGTATAACAGCAGGTTGGGGTCTGGAGTCACCACCCGGCGTGCAGAAACTTGCCGGTGCTCAGCGACGCTTCACCAGATGCCACGCGAAGGGCAACACGGCAGTGGCCAGCGCCAGCTTGGCCAGGTCGCCCAAGAGGAACGGGGTCAGGCCCCATTCCAGGATTGGCTTGTCCCATCCCAGCAGGCCGCCGAGCCACAGCAGTCCCGGCACATAGATCACGATGTTGCCGAGCAGCATGGCCAGGGCCGTGGTGCCCACGCGCCGGTCCCAGCCCCGCTCGGCCAGCCAACCGCAGAGCGCCGCGGCCAGGACGAAACCCAGGAGATAGCCGCCGGTGGTTCCCATCATATAGGCCAGGCCGATGCCCTTCTCCGGGGTGCCCGCGAAGACCGGCAGACCCACGGCGCCCTCGGCCATGTAGAGTATCAGTGTCGCGGTTCCCAGGCGCGGGCCGTAGGCCATGGCGATCACCAGCACGGCAAAGGTCTGCATGGTGAGCGGCACCGGATAGAACGGGATGTTGATCTTCGCCGAGAGGGTCAGCAGCGCGGTGCCGAGGACCGCAAGCGCGACCAAGCGCAAGGGTTTCGCCGTCTCGCCCGGCCACAGGGTGCCGATCAGGGTGGGATGAGTCGCTGTCGCCTGGGCCATGTTCCGCTCCCTCGTGGTTGGCTCGGGCCATTTATGGCGAAGTTTCGCCCCAGCGCAACGCTGTCGTTGGACGCGGCCCCTTGGCGGGGCCTTGCCGGCGGCCGGGACGCCACCGTTTCGGGGGCGCCCGTGATTCGGGGGCGCCCGTGATTTGACGGGCGCGGGCGCGCGCCCTAGTTTGCGCGCGCGAAACGGCGCCCCCTTGCCCCACCCGGGGACGAGGCGGAAGGACTTCGGGGATGGGCTCATGATCAAGGCTGTTGGACGGGATGGCGCTCAGCGGCTGTTTCGCAAGATCCTGGTGGCCAACCGCAGCGAGATCGCGATCCGGGTGCTGCGCGCGGCCAGCGAGCTGGGGATCCGCACCGTGGCGGTCTATTCCCACGAGGACCGCTTCGCGCTGCATCGCTTCAAGGCCGACGAGAGCTACCTGATCGGCGCCGGCCAGGAGCCGGTGCGGGCCTATCTGGATATCGCCGAAGTGCTGCGGATCGCCCGGGAGGCCCGGGTCGACGCGATCCATCCGGGCTACGGGTTCCTATCGGAGAACCCGGACTTTGCCGAGGCCTGCGCCGCCGCCGGCATCGCCTTCATCGGCCCGGAGCCCGAGGTCATGCGCCGCCTGGGCAGCAAGGTGGAGGCCCGCGCCCTGGCCGAGAGCGTGGGCCTTCCGGTCATGCCGGCGACCGGTGTCTTGCCCCAGGATCCGGCGGAGACCGCGCAGCTGGCCGCCGACGTCGGTTACCCGCTCATGCTCAAGGCCAGTTGGGGCGGCGGCGGGCGCGGCATGCGCGTGGTCGAGGACGGCGAAGACCTGGCCGAGCATGTGGCCGCCGGGCGCCGGGAGTCCAAGGCCGCCTTCGGCAACGACGAGGTCTTCCTGGAGAAGCTGGTGCGCCGGGCCCGGCACGTGGAGGTGCAGATTCTGGGCGACCACCACGGCACGATCGTGCATCTCTTCGAGCGGGACTGCTCCATGCAGCGGCGCCACCAGAAGGTCGTCGAGCGGGCGCCGGCACCCTTCCTGGACGACGATGCCCGGCAAGCGCTTTGCCAGTCGGCGGTGCGCCTGGCCCAGGCCGTCGGCTACCAGAGCGCCGGCACGGTCGAGTACCTCTACGACGTGGATACCGCAAAAATCTACTTCATCGAGGTCAACCCCCGGATCCAGGTGGAGCACACGGTGAGCGAGGCGGTGACCGGGGTCGATCTGGTCAAGGCCCAGATCCTGATCGCCCAGGGTGCCAAGATCGGCGAGCCGGCGAGCGGCGTGCCACGCCAGGAGGACATCCGGCTCAACGGACACGCCCTGCAATGCCGGATCACCACCGAGGACCCCCAGAACAAGTTCATCCCGGACTACGGCCGGATCACCGCCTACCGCGGCGCCGCGGGCTTCGGGATTCGCCTGGACGGGGGCACCGCCTATTCGGGCGCGCTGATCACCCCGTTCTACGATTCCCTCCTGGAGAAGGTCACCGCCTGGGCCCCGACGGCGGAGGAAGCGGCGCTCCGCATGGGTCGGGCGCTCCGCGAGTTCCGGATCCGGGGCGTGGCGACCAACCTGTGGTTCCTGGAGGCCCTGGTGAGCCATCCCCGGTTCCTGGCCGCGGACTACACCACCCGCTTCATCGATCAGACCCCGGAACTCTTCGACTTCGCGCCGCGCCGGGACCGGGCGACCCGCCTGCTGTCCTTCATCGGCGACGTGCTGGTCAACGGCAACCCGGAAGTGGCGGGCCGGGCCAAGCCGGAGGCCGTGCAGGCGCCGATCTTTCCGCCCTTGCCCGAGGGCGCGCCGCCGCCGGGCCACCGGCAGCGCCTGGAGGAGTTGGGCCCCGCGCGCTTCGCCCGCTGGATGCGCGAGCAGGAGCCCGTGCTGGTCACCGACACCACCATGAGGGACGCCCACCAGTCGCTCCTGGCCACCCGCATGCGCAGCCACGACATGCTGGCCGTGGCACCCCATTACGCCCGCCTGGTGCCCCAGCTCCTGTCCCTGGAATGCTGGGGCGGGGCGACCTTCGACGTGGCCATGCGGTTTCTCAAGGAGGACCCCTGGGAGCGCCTGACGCGCCTGCGGGAGGCGGTGCCCAACGTCCTGCTGCAAGCGCTCCTGCGCGGTGCCAACGGGGTCGGCTACACCAGCTATCCGGACAACGTGGTGCGGTATTTCATCGAGCAGGCCGCGGACGCCGGGATCGATCTGTTCCGCATCTTCGACTCGCTCAATTGGGTGGAGAACATGCGGGTCTCCATGGACGCGGTGCTGGAGTCCGGCAAGCTCTGCGAGGCGGCGATCTGCTACACCGGCGACCTGACCAACCCGGCCGAGACGAAATACACCCTCGACTATTATTTGGGCTTGGCCAAGGAGCTGGAGGCCGCCGGCGCTCACATCCTGGGCATCAAGGACATGGGGGGCCTGTGCAAGCCGGAGGCCGCGCGGCGCCTGGTCACCGCCCTGCGCCAGGAGATCGGACTGCCGATCCACTTCCACACCCACGACACCAGCGGCATAGCGGCCGCCAGCGTGCTGGCCGCGGTGGATGCCGGCGTGGACGCGGTGGACGCGGCCATGGACTCCATGAGTGGCCTCACCTCCCAGCCCAACCTGGGCTCGATCGTCGAGGCGCTCCGCGGTGGGCCGCGGGATCCGGGCCTGGATCGCGACGCCCTGCGCGCGCTGGCCACTTACTGGGAGGGCGTGCGCCGCTACTACCTGGCCTTCGAGAGCGACATGCGCGCCGGCGCCGCCAGCGTGTTCGAGCACGGCATGCCGGGCGGCCAGTACACCAATCTGCGCGAACAGGCCCGCTCGCTGGGTTTGGAGCGGCGCTGGCCCCAGGTGGAGAAGGCCTATGCCCAGGTCAACCGGCTGTTCGGCGACATCATCAAGGTGACGCCCACCTCCAAGGTGGTGGGCGACATGGAGCTCTACATGGTGACCAGCGACCTGACGCCCGAGGACGTGCTGGACCCGGAACGGGAAATCGCCTTCCCGGAGTCGGTGATCCAGCTGTTCCGGGGCGAGCTCGGCCAGCCGCCGGGCGGCTTTCCCCCGGCGCTCCAGCGCAAGGTGCTGAAGGACCGGGAGATCCTGACCCAGCGCCCCGGCGCGGTCCTGCCCCCGGCCGACCTGCAGGTCGAGCGGGCCGAGGCGGAGCGCAAGGTCCGGCGCCACATCTCGGACCGGGAACTGGCGTCCTATCTCATGTACCCCAACGTCTTCGTGGACTACGCCAAGCACCGCCGGAGCTACGGCGACGTGGGCCAGCTGCCGACCCCGGTGTTCTTCTACGGCCCCCAGCCGGGCGATGAGATCGCGGTGGATATCGAGCGCGGCAAGACCCTGCTCATCTCCAAGCTGGCCACCAGCCAACCGGACGAGGACGGCAATCGAACGGTGTTCTTCGAGCTGAACGGCCAGCCCCGCACGGTCAAGGTGGCTGATCGCTCCCTGGCCGCCAGCGGCCGGGTCCACCGCAAGGCCGACGAGTCGGACCCGGGCCAAGTGGGCGCGCCCATGCCGGGCATGATCGTCAGCGTCGCGGACACCGCCGGCAAGACCGTCGAGCGCGGCGAGCGCCTCTTCGCCATCGAGGCCATGAAGATGGAGACCGCGGTCTACGCCGAGGTCGCCGGGGTGGTCACCGAAGTGGTCGCGCCCGCCGGCACCCGGGTCGAAGCCCACGAACTGGTCATCGTGCTCCAGCCGGAGGCGTGAGCTAAGGCGCCCCGCCCCGCCGCAGGTGGAACAGCGCCCAGAGCGCGGCGGTCAGGAGCGCGATGGCGCCGGCCTGGTGCAGGGCGCCCAGCCACACCGGCACCACCAGCAGCAGCGCGGCGATGCCCAGGCCGACCTGAACCATGGCGGCCGCGAGCACCAGGTTGATCGCCGATCTAGACCGTTCCGGTAGGGCGAGCCGCCGAGACCACAGCCAGAGTCCGACCACAGAGAGCAGGGTGAGGATCGCCAGCGCCCGGTGATTGAACTGGGCGGCGGCCGGGTTGTCGAAGGGGTTGGCGATCCAGGGCTCCAGGGCGCCGTAGTCCGACGGCACCAGCCGGCCGTCCATCAGCGGGAAGCTGTTGTAGACGAAGCCGGCGTCGAGCCCGGCCACGAAGCCGCCCGAGACGACCGTGACGGCGATCAGCACGGTGATGGTGGCCAAGGCACCACGCAAGATTGGGGCGCCGCGTAGACCTCGGGCACCGAGATCGTCCGCGGGTTTCGGGGTCGGATAGAGCAGGGTGAGCGCGATCCAGAACACGTAGCCGTAGATCGCCAGGGCGAAGGCCAGGTGGGCCACCAGGCGGTACTGGCTGACGTCGGTGCGCCCGGCGAAACCGCTGGCCACCATGAACCAGCCGAGCCCGCCTTGCAGCCCGCCCAGCACCAACATGGCGACCAGGTGGGGCACGAGGCGACGGCTGAGACGGCCGCGCAGCCAGAACCACAGGAACGGCCCGGCGAAGACCACGCCGATCAGGCGGCCCCACAGGCGGTGCACGTATTCCCACCAGAAGATCGCTTTGAACTCTTCGAGCGTCATCTCCCGGTGCAGCACCTGGTATTCCGGAATCTCCTGGTAGAGCGCGAAGAGCCGGCGCCATTCGGCCTCGCCTAGGGGCGGCAGGGCGCCGGTGACCGGTGCCCACTCCATGATCGAGAGCCCGGATTCGGTGAGCCGGGTGATCGCGCCGATCACGGCCATGGCAAAGATCATGGCGCAGCACACCAGCAACCAGACGGCGACCGGCCGCTCGGAGGCTTGGGCCGACCGGTGCGCCGTCGACCGGAGGCTCGCGGTCGTGGCGTTCAAGAGTGATGACCCAATAGGTTTCCCATGGGCCGCACCATAGGTCCACGGCCGGCATGCGCCAAGTTCCGGCGTTGTCGTCGAGCGGACCCCGGCCTAGTGCAGCGTCAAGCTCACCTCGGCAAAGCGCGTGGCGGG
>Ga0114949_10001037_pt1 | contig 16481 bp, 12 predicted proteins | sample N074metaG_FD_83505 | JGI IMG/M metagenome (GOLD analysis project Ga0114949, IMG submission 83505) | Deep subsurface microbial communities from Kermadec Trench to uncover new lineages of life (NeLLi) - N074 metaG | ecosystem: Environmental > Aquatic > Marine > Ocean trench > Sediment | place... | reverse complement strand
TTTTTCACGATCAACAGGAGAAGTGATCGAGTCATCTTCATAAGTAATATCAAGAATGGGTGTGAAAAATGGAATTTGAATAATTGCCCAGCCACCGGGTTTTAATACCCGATAAATTTCCTTCATTGCTAAAATGTCATTTTCTACATGTTCCATCACATGATTACACATAGATATGCTGAAGGTATTGTCATCAAAGGGTATTTTGTGAATATCCATTTTTACTTTTGCAAGAGGGGATTCAATATCACCGGTTATATATTCTAATCCTTCAATGGCTTCAAACCTATCGATAAAGCATAATTCCGGAGCAATGTGAAGCATTTTATTTTCTCCGGTAAAAAGGTTGGTTTGGTTTTTTAAAAATAGCCATAACAATCGATGTCGTTCAAGGCTCAGACAATTCGGGCAAAGTGCATTTTCCCTGGATTTGAGCCTTCCATAAGGTAAAAATTTTCTATAAGATCGTTCACAAACGGGGCATTCAACTTTATTTCCCAGATAGAATACCTGTAAAATACGTAAAGTTATATGGCTGAAGCGTTGTAAATACCGACGGGGAATCCTCCGTAAAGCAAACTGTATTATCGATTTCATATAGGAGGTACAAATATAAATTAAAGCCCAATGGAAAGAATTTTTGATCCATTTAAAACTTTTTTTGACCAGATGTCGTCCTACAAATGAAGACCTCAACTTATGCTGGCTGAAACACTGGAAGATTTTGCTTTAAAACACACGGATTTACTTATCCCAAATGCTATTAAAGGCAATGAACGAGCATTTAGCCAACTAATGAATTTATGGTACAAACGTATTTATAATTTCAGTTATAAATATTTTGGAGATCATGATATGGCAATGGAGGTAACTCAGAGCACATTTATATCTGTGCATAAGGCGATCAAAAAACTAAAGGATCCCTCAAGTTTCAGGTCATGGGTTTACAGGATTGCACTGAATAAGTGCTACGAAGAGGATAGAAAGATGAAAAGAAGGTCATGGTTGTCAATTTTCCAGAAAGACAACGATGAAGAAGATAAAATGTTACAATTGAATCATCATACAGATGATGGGTTTTACAACCCTGATCAGGTGGTAGAAGAAAAAGAAATGGAAGATATGGTAATGAAATGTTTACACGAAATCCCGGAAGAACAAAGAGTGATTGTGATCATGAAAGAATATGAGGGATTGAAATTCAGAGAAATTGCCGGGTCTCTGAATATTACAGAAAGTACAGCTAAGTCAAGATTATATTATGGTCTGAAGGCCATGAAAAAGCAATTGGAAAAGAGAAATATCTATAAAGAAAATGCATATGGAAACTAGAAGCGATCAAGAATTGATGATGGAATATCTGTATAGCGAAATGTCTGCAGATGAGAAAGAAAAGTTTGAGAAGTTACTTTCAAAAAATCCAACTCTTCAACAAGAGTTGAATGAACTTCAAGGAACCAGAAACCAAATATCAATATCAGATAAGGAATTGGTGGATCCTTTTATGTTTTCTACAGGTGGTTCAGGATCCGTCTGGATGGCCACACGGATAATTGGTAATGGAATTCTCAAACCCGCAATCGGACTTGCAGCGAGTATATCATTGGTGTTGTTGCTTGGTTACTTTACTAATACGTCGATATCTACTGAAGACGGATATTTGAGTGTTTCATTTGGAAAATCAGTGCAGGAGAATAGCTACAAAGATCAGTATATAACTCAAGCACAATTTAATGTTTTGATTGATCAAATGAATGATTCCAGATCGAGCTTTTCTTCGCGGCTTAATGGCGTCGAGAATAGTGTTGATACACGGTTTGCCAGCTTGTTAACAGATGATGAAAGCATCAATCAATCAAATACTCAAAACACACAACAGCTAACTGATTTTGCCATCCAGTTGCAACAGGACAATTTGAATTTTTTGGAGCAATACATGGCTCAGTCTAATACAAATCAACAACGTCTGATTGAAGGATTACTTGTTGAGTTTTCAGAATTTTTAGAAGAACAACGTGAAGAAGATCTGAGGAGTATTCAGTATAGTTTAAAGACACTTAAAGATAATCAGGAGCTGACAACACAGGAAACAAATCTAGTGTTGGCTACAATATTAAATAAAGTTAATACGCAAAATAATTAGGTTATGAAACGAATAAAACAAGGAAATTTGGGAGTGGGATTTGTATTTGCAATGCTAGTGGCATATGGAGCAAACGCCCAGGGGATTGATACAAATAAAATGGATAGAGACCTTGAAGTCTCCAAGAATATCCTCCAGACTTTATTCAATCAAGGGAACGATGGAATTTTTTGGGGTAATAGTGTTGATGCCAACTATCTGGAAGGCTATGGAGTAATTTTTACAATTCCAAATAATTATGCGTTCTCAGTATCCACGCAGGTAGTTGTCGGGAGATCCTTCGGGAGAAATACCTCAGTAACCCCAGAGGTGATTTCTTTATCTGAGTTTAATTCAGATAGTGTGAGAGAAGCAAATTTTGAAAAAGCTAAAGAGAATATTAGAATATTTTTGACTGATTACGCAAATCTAATAGGACAGTTAAAGCCTGACGATCGAATAAAAATTCAGAATAAAAATAATTCTTCTGACGTATTTTATTTGGCTTTTAGTGATTACAGTGACATTAGATCATCTGCTTCTAATAATACCGGAGGATACTTTGCAGAAGTTCAGTTTAAGGATATTTCCGCATACAAATCCGGAAAAATTTCTAAATCAGAATTTGAAAAACGAATTTTATTTGAAAAGTCAAAGCCAAAAGAAAAAATCCAGGATTTGGAATTATTTGCCAGTATTATGAAAAGATTGTACAGTACTGATTTATCTGAAACATTTTTTATGTCCAATACGCCCAGGTATGAACGTATGGATAATTATGGAGCTATTTTTTATATGAAAACATACTCGTCTTATTCAGAACGGAATTTGTATAGAATGCCAAGTGTGGGTCGTTCTGATGTGACCTCTGAGGAAAGAAAAGAACTTATCATAGATATGTATCCAAAATTTGAAAAGGATATGAAGCGAAATATGCTTGATTACGGCAGGACTATTTCTTCACTGGATGCGAATGAAGTGTTATCATTAAATATCACCATCACCCGGTGCAAGGGTTGTTCTATTCCAAAATCTATTGTTCTGACAGTTCCTGCAAGCGTGTTGCAGAATTATAGTCAAGGAAAAATCACGATTGATAAAGCTTTAACCGAAGTGGACGTGAAAAAAAACATGAATTAATACCAAATTAATAGTAAAAAATCAAGAGCCCATCTTTTATTTTATCGGACATTAAGTTGTTTCTATGGAATTAAAAGATGGACTTCTTTAATTAACTTTGTAGTTCAAAATAAAGGATAAAAAAAATACGCATTAGATGAAGAAGCGACTGATAGTAATCGTAAGTGCAATTCTCATAGTATTCATTGGATATTTTGCTGTAAAGGGTAACAAAGGTACAGAAGTAGCTAGTCTTCTGGTCAATGTCAAGACAGGACGTTTCCAAGTGGATATAGAAACTACCGGAGAGCTGGAAGCGAAAAATTCAACAAAAATATTAGGGCCATCACGGTTGAGAGATTTTAGATTATTCAATGTAGCCATTAATGATATAATTGAAGAAGGAACCGTGGTAAAAAAAGGAGATTGGGTTGCTAATCTTGACAAATCTGAATTACAGAGTAAAATCCAGGATGCACAGTTGGAAGTAGACAAAAAGATGTCGCTTTTTATACAAACCCAATTGGACACCACTTTACAGATGCGTCAATCAAGAGACGAACTTGTGAATCTTGCATATGCTGTTACTGAAAGAGAAATTGAAGTTGATCAATCACAGTATGAACCTCCTGCAAATAAGCGACAAGCTGAAATGAATCTTGAAAAGGCAAAGAGAGGGTTGAAGCAGGCAAATGAAAATTATTTTATCAAAGAAAGACAAAATGTTGCAAGAATGGCAGAAGTAAATGCCAACCTTCTGAAGGAGCAGAGAGATTTTAGCGGCATGCTGGAAGTCATGAACAAATTTACTGTGATCGCGCCTGAAGACGGAATGGTAATCTACAGAAAAGGATGGGATGGAAAAGCAATGAAAGAAGGGTCCACTATTAGTGCATGGGATCCCGTAGTAGCCGAACTTCCCGATTTGTCAGTAATGATTTCTAAAACCTATGTAAATGAGGTTGATATTCGAAAAATCAAACCCGGGCAATCTGTTGATATTGGATTAGATGCGTTTCCGGAAAAAAGACTAAAAGGCACAGTAACTAAAGTTGCCAACGTCGGGGAGCAACGGCCAAATTCTGATGCGAAAGTATTCTTAGTAACAATTCAGGTATTCGGAACTGACGATTTATTAAGACCGGCAATGACCACTTCCAACAAAATTGTCACTCAAATAGTTGATTCAACAATATTTGTACCTCTTGAAACGTTGCATACTGAAAATGATTCGATCAATTTTGTCTATAAACGTGTAGGATTAAATATTATAAAGCAGGAAGTGATGGTTGGAGAGACCAATACAAATGATGCAGTTATCATTGCAGGGTTAAATTCTGATGACCGGTTATACCTCTCAATCCCTGCTTCAGCATTGGAAGAGAGTATTGAATTAATTCCAGAAATGGATGGTAAGCGAAGGCAGCCGCAAGTCATTGAGGAAGTTGCAATTCCTGAAGAAAAAACGATTACACTTCCGGATGGGCGGGTAATAAAAGTTGATGCGGCCATGGAGCAAAGAATGAAAAATAGACGCGGAGGGGATAGGAGTAGTTCTTCAGGCGCGAAGAAAGTTGACAGGTAAAACCTTTTATTACACACAAACAAAAAATCTTGAATAAAGTAATTATTGAGCGATACATGGCGAACATGTATATCGCATTCGATGCAGTTCTGGCAAATACAATCAGGACTATATTGACTGCTTTGGGAATCATATTTGGGGTAGCGGCTGTTATCGCTATGTTGGCCATTGGCAATGGAGCACAAGAAGAGATTCTTGAACAGATAAGATTAGTAGGGGTGAATAATATAATTATTCAACCTATCGTCGAGCAAACAGAGGAAGTTTTGAATGAATCCTCTGATGCTGCCAACATAAAAGAAAAATATTCTCCTGGATTAACTTTACGGGATGTTAATGGTATTGTGAAAACTATACCGGGTATCGCCAAAATCAGCCCTGAGATCTTATTGGAGACATATCTTATTAAAAATGGCGTAAGAAGATCATCTAAGATCGTTGGGGTGCTACCGTCATATTTTGAGCTTACTAATTTCAAGCTCTCATCAGGGAGGATGTTCAACGAAACACATATGAAACTGGGTGATCCTGTTTGTATTATTGGCCAGACAATTAAATCAAAATTTTTCCCCACAGAAGACCCCATCGGCAAATCAATTAAAGTCGGGAATCAATGGTTAAAAGTAATTGGCGTATTGGAAGCCCGGCTAATCTCGCAAAAAAGCATATCCAATCTTGGAATTCGAGACTATAATATGGATGTATACGCTCCACTTCAAACTGTATTGGTCCGATACATCAACCGAGACATTGTAACACCTGGTAAAATCCAGCAAGGTAATGTTGCCAGCAGAGGTAGATTTATGATTATTGGTGGTGTAGGTGGTTCTGGAAATGAAGAAACAGGTCCGAGAGAGAATTACCACCAGTTAGACAGATTGGTTATCCAGGTGAATGAGACAGAGCTCCTAACTCCGATAGCTGACGTATTATCACGTTATTTGACACGGAGACATTTCAATGTTGTTGACTTTGAGATAACCATTCCGGAATTATTGCTGAAGCAACAGCAACGAACCAAGGAAATCTTCAATATTGTATTGGGTGCCATAGCCGGGATTTCGTTACTGGTGGGTGGTATTGGAATTATGAACATCATGTTGGCATCTGTACTGGAAAGAATCAAAGAGATTGGATTAAGGTTGTCGGTTGGGGCAAAAAAGCAAGATATAGTTTCTCAGTTTTTATTTGAAGCGGTCATGATCAGTGTTTCAGGAGGACTTATCGGGGTTGTACTTGGAATATTGATGGCAACGATTGTGTCAAAAGCTGCGGATATCCCAACTGTGATATCCATGTCATCAATTTTTCTATCCTTTGGTGTGGCAGCAACTGTTGGTTTAATATTTGGAATTGCGCCTGCTAAAAGAGCAGCTGAGCAGGATCCTATCACTTCATTAAGATATGAATAATAAGATAATAATTACATTGTTATTGGTTGTTTGGGCAATACCCACTTTTGGCCAGGAGGATACTTATCGTCTGTTTGAAATTGTTCAATTATCTCGTACTGCTTCACCGGCATGGCTTAGGGCGGAAACCAGGAAAGAGAATAATTACTGGCAGTACAAGACGTATTTGAGTGATTATAGTCCTCAGCTGGCACTATCAGGAACACTTCCAAATTACCAACAAAATTATATTCCTATTACACAGGAAGATGGTAGAATTGAATATCGAAAAGTTAGGCAAAGTAATGTCGACTTAAGGCTTGGATTAAGCCAGTCGATTGGTAAAACGGGAGGGACAATCTTTGCCTCTTCGAGTATTCAGCAATTTCATGATTTTGAAACTGATTTCACTCAATATCAGGGCCAGCCAATTGCTATTGGTTTGGTACAACCGATTCTTCAATTCAACCAACTGTACTGGAATCGTAAAATTAACCCTTTAGAATATGAAGAGTCTCAAAAAGGATATTTCGAAGAACTGGAACAAATATCAATTAATGCAACCCGGCTTTATTTTGACCTGATGCTTGCCCAGATTTCTTCACAAATTTCACAAATAAATGTTGCAAACAATGACACGATCTATAAAATAGCACAAGGCCGGTATCAGCTGGGGAAAATTGGTGAAAACGAACTTTTGCAACTTGAACTAAACCTTGTGAATAGCAACCTGGCAGTTGCTCAGTCCGAGGTTGATTTGCAAAATGCTGCTTTAAGACTAAAATCATTTGTCGGAATACCCTCAGATGCTCAAATAGTACTTGAATTACCGGATGAGATTCCTGAATTTGATGTTGACGAGAATGTAGCTCTTAATGAAGCGCTCAAAAACAAATCGGATCCTGTTTCTTTTACAAGAAGAGTGCTTGAAGCAGAGGAGAACCTGGCAAGGGCAAAAGGAACAACAGGGGTTCAATTCGACCTGTTTGCACAATACGGAATTAGCCAGAGTGGAGAAAGTATTGGGAATGTATACCAAGACCCAATTCGATCTCAATTGATACGATTGGAGATGGATGTTCCATTAATAGATTGGGGCAGGGCGAAATCCCGAAAAAAGACTGCAATTGCAAATCTAAAGCTAACGGAGTATCAGGTGGAGCAGGATAAATTAAATTTCGAGCAGGAAGTCATCACTGACGTCAGAAATTTTACCATGTTGCGCCAACAAGTAGCAACTCGGAAAAGATCAGATGAAATAGCCCAAAGAGCTTATAATATATCTTACCAATTGTACCTGATTGGAAAAATTTCAATAACGGATTTAAACCAATCTCTGGCTTCCAAAGATTCTGCTAAACAAAATTATATCCAGTCTCTTCGAGATTTTTGGATATCTTATTTTCAGCTGAGGTATCAGACTCTTTATGATTTTGAAAATACCCAACTCCTGGTGAATGACATCCAACAAGGTAAGTAACTTTTAAGTTGTTTCTTGATATTGTATCTTGTAACCGCTGATGAAGCTGCAGAGATATTTGCTTACCTTTTGTTTTTTGACTCTTTTTTTTACTCCAATGTTAACGTACGGTCAGGATAAAACTGCGGCCATAGATTTTAATCAGGAAATCAAGAAGAAAAAAGAAGCACCCAAAGAGAAAAAATTGCTGTTTATTGTAAAAAATAATACCAGTGGGATATTGTACGGTAATAAATGTTTTTTGGATATCCAACATTCTATGGGATTTGAATACTTGATCCAACCGAAAGGTCAACGACTAAACCGTAACGAATTTGGCAGAAACCTCCATAATTTTGGAATTAAATTTGCACTAATCTTTAAAAACGGACCCTTTTATGGGATTAAACTCAATAAAAAGAAAAAAGAATGCAGAAAATTAACCGGAGATTTTGTTGGCTAGATTATTTTCCGGTATAAGTGCGCGGCGATAATTGCCGGAGTTCGGATTTTACGGAATCAGTAACATTCAGTGTTTCTATAAATTCTCCCAGGTTTTCTTCAGTAATTTTATCATGAGTCCTTGTTAATTTTTTTAATGCTTCATAGGGACTGGGATAATTTTCTCGTCTCAGGATACTCTGTATCCCTTCAGCAACCACCGCCCAATTATTTTCCAGATCCGCGGAGATTTCAGCTTCATTTAATTCAAGCTTAGAAATCCCTTTCTTTAGAGAATTGATGGCAATCAACATATGGGAGAAAGGAACTCCAATATTTCGCAATACAGTAGAATCAGTCAAATCTCTCTGGAGCCTCGATACTGGGAGTTTCGATGATAAATGTTCCAGGATTGCATTTGCAATTCCAAGATTACCTTCAGCATTCTCAAAGTCTATGGGATTTACTTTATGGGGCATTGCAGAGGATCCTACTTCATTCTCCTTAATTTTTTGATTGAAGTAATTCATACTGATATATTGCCAAATATCTCTCGAAAAATCGATTAGAATCACATTGATTCTTTTCATTGCATCAAACAATGATGCAAGGTGATCGTAATGTTCTATTTGTGTCGTAGGGAAAGATCTTTTAAGCCCAAGAATCTGCTCCACAAAATAGTCTCCAAATCCATGCCAGTCTATGGTTGGGTAGGTTGCATAATGTGCATTAAAATTACCTGTGGCCCCCCCAAATTTGGCTGCTATAATTGAACTTTTTAATAATACCAGCTGACCATCGAGGCGTGCATGAAAAACCATCATTTCTTTTCCTAATCGTGTGGGCGATGCAGGCTGGCCATGTGTTCGGGCCAACATTGGTATGTGTTCCCATTTGGTAGACATTTCATGAATTAATCGCATAACATCCTCAATGCTGAAATAAATATGCTGATCTAGGGCGTCTTTGATGGATAATGGTATAGCAGTATTGTTGATGTCCTGTGATGTAAGTCCAAAGTGGATGAACTCCCGGAATTCAGATAAACCAATTTTATCAAAAGCTTCTTTAACAAAATACTCTACTGCCTTTACATCATGATTGGTGATTTTTTCCTTCTCTTTAATGTTTAATGCATCCTTTTCTTCAAATTTCTCATAAATGGCTTTTAATTTTGCGTAGTTGGATTTATCAAATCCTTTAAGCTGAGGTAGCGGTAATTCGCAAAGCGCAATAAAGTATTCAACTTCCACAAGAACTCGATAATTAATCAATCCGAATTCCGAAAAATAAGGTTTTAATATGGAAGTCTGGTTTTGATACCTGCCGTCAATTGGAGAAATGGAAGTCAATGATTGTATTGTCATGCACCGTGCTTTGAGGGTGCAAAAATACAAAAAAATATGCCGGTATAGCGAAAAGTCACACAACCATTCTTGGGGTTTATTCATTAGATTTGCACCACAAAAATGACGATTTTAAGATATGGCATTTAGTTTTTTTAAAAAGAAAAAAAGAAAGGAAAGTGAACAAGGGAGTAATGCTCCCGTCTATTATAATTTAACTGTGAAGGAAGTAATCAAAGAAACAAATGATGCAATATCAATCGTATACAATCACCCCGAAACAGAGATTGAATATGAATCTGGTCAATTTTTAACATTAATAGCTCCAATTGATGGGAAGGAAGTACGCAGATCTTACTCACTTTATACTTCGCCGGCCGCTGATAAAGACTTGGGGGTAACGGTAAAACGTGTTAAGGACGGATTAATGTCCAATTATTTAAACGATAAGGTGAAAGCTGGTGACGTGATGCGCGTGATGCAACCGATGGGAAATTTCACAACCGAATATAATGCTGATAATAAACGTCATCTTGTAATTTTTGGTGGTGGAAGCGGAATTACCCCATTGATGTCAATTGTCAAATCTTTGTTGTTCACCGAGGCGGATTCTATTGTCAGCCTGATCTATGCGAACAGAAATATCGACTCCATTATTTTTAAGGATGCTTTTGAAAAAATGGCGGATACATTTGAAGGAAGACTTCATTTGATACATATTTTGGATGATGCACCGATGAACTGGCAGGGACCATCAGGATTACTGAATAAGGAAATGCTGGAAAAACTGTTTGAGCGGATTCCGGATTGGGGCATTGAAAATACTACTTTTTTGATGTGTGGCCCTGAAGGTATGATGAATAATGTAAGAACACTTCTGAAGGACCACCAAATACCTTCTGATAAGATTTTCAGCGAGAGCTTTGTTGCGGGAATAATGAATAAGCCCGATGACGACAAGAAGGAAATTACAGCACGTGAAGTAACGGTTGTGTATGATGATGAAGAATTTGTATTCACAGTAAAACCTGACAGTACCATTCTCCAAACTGCACTTGACAATGATATTGATCTTCCTTTTTCATGCCAAAGCGGTTTATGTACTGCGTGCAGGTGCAGATTGGAAAGCGGGGAAATAAAAATGGATGAAGATGAAGGACTATCTCAATCAGAAAAAGACGATAAATACGTTCTGATCTGTGTGGGGCATCCGTTAACGGATGATGTTAAATTACGAGTTGGATAAATGGAAATAAAAAGACCTGAACGTAAGTTTCTACCAGAAGAATTTAAAGTTACAATCTGGGAGAAAATCGAGCCATTTTTTAAAGATTTATTAAACAGGGAATTATCTTCAATACAGGATTTGAAGAGCTGGTTTGAAGATCATTCCGAACTTGAATCTATATTGTCAGAAGATTTGGCATGGAGGTATATAAAAATGACCTGTGATACCTCTGACAAGGAATCTGTTGAAGCGTATCAATTTTTTATTAAAGAGATTAGTCCTAAGGCGGCGCCTTACAGTGATAAATTGAATAAAAAGGTATTGCAATCTCAATATACCGGTCAAATTGATGATGCCGGGTACGCAGTTATGATAAGGGGGATGAAAATGGAGGTGAGTATTTTCAGGGAGGAAAATATTCCGCTGAATACTCAGGTTCAATCCAAAGCTCAGGAATACGGGCAGATAAATGGCGCGATGTTGATAGAGGAAAACGGCAAAGAACTAACCCTTCAACAAGCTGCTGTTTATCTTCAATCACCTGATCGTAAATTTAGAGAAAAGATCTACAAAAAGATTTCCAACAGAAGACTTGAGGACAAAGATAAGCTCGATAACCTGTTTTCAGATTTAATCGGGCTGAGACATAATATTGCAACAAATGCGGATCATGATAACTTCAGGGATTATATGTTTGATGCAATGGGGCGATTTGATTACACACCCCGGTACTGCTTTAATTTTCACGATTCAGTATTGTCCGAGGTTGTTCCACATCTGAATTCACTGGCTTCAAAAAGGAAAGAGCTACTTGATGTCAAATCATTAAGGCCCTGGGATAAGGCAGTTGATCCAACAGGGAAGGCAGCATTAAAACCCTTTTCTACGGGAAAGGATTTACTTGAAAAGTCCGTCAGTGCATTCTCAGACTTGGATACATACCTTGGGGAACGGCTGACAATCATGAAAAATATGGGACACCTTGATTTAGAATCAAGGAAAGGAAAAGCTCCGGGCGGTTATAATTACCCACTTCCTGAAATTGGTGTGCCTTTTATATTTATGAATGCTACCAGCACTCTCCGCGATATGGTTACGCTAATGCACGAAGGGGGCCATGCGGTCCATTCATTTCTCATGAAGGATTTAGAGCTTGGATCTTTCAAAAATACTCCTTCTGAAGTTGCGGAATTGGCATCGATGTCCATGGAACTGTTGTCGATGGATTATTGGAACGTATTTTTTGATAAGGAAGAAGACCTTAAAAGAGCAAAAAGTGAACATCTTGAACAAATATTAGAGACGTTGCCATGGGTAGCAACCATTGACAAATTTCAACACTGGATATATGAAAACCCGGGACATTCCCTTGAGGAACGTACAGCGGAGTGGAATCGGATATTTGATCAATTTTCAGACTCTATTACCGATTGGGTAGGATTCCAGGAGATCAAAGATTCATTATGGCAAAAGCAACTACATCTATTCGAAGTCCCCTTTTATTATATTGAATATGGAATGGCCCAGTTAGGTGCTATTGCTGTGTGGAAGAATTATAAAGAAAATCCTTCCTCAGGCCTTAATAAATACCTTACGGCCTTGAAACTTGGGTACACCAAAACAATACCTGAAATCTATGAGGAAGCTGGGATAAGGTTTGATTTTAGTAAAAAATATATCAGTGAATTAATTGAATTTGTGAGTTTAGAACTTGATAAACTTAAGTAAATCATGGCTGATGCAAAGAAATCATTAATTTACCGATTGAATATTTGAAGAATTGAGGTCAAAACATTTTATTGGACTTATACTAATTGCGGCAATTGTCTCAGCAATCTATTTCTTCAGAGATGAATTATTTTCTACACCTGAAGTTTCTTCCTGGGATTTTGTTCCAAATAGCGCAGCAATAATATTTGAGTCTGAGGATCCAATTGGAACCTGGAATAAGTTTATCGAAACAGATCATTGGAAAAACCTGTCCGCAATTGAGGATATTAACAAGTTAAATACTTCGCTTACATTATTAGATAGTATTCTGGGCAAAGAGGGGGTACTGGATGATATTGTTAAAAATGAGAAGAGCCTTGTTTCCTTGCATATTATTTCCAGCACCACTTTTGATTTTGTTTTTTATGTAAGCCTCAATAACCCGACTTACCAGGAAAAATTTCTTCAGATATTGGATTATTTTAAAAGGAACCAGGAGCTTACTTTTTCTGAACGGACTTTTGGTGGTCAAACCATTCAAGAGGTGAAGAGTAAAGAAGGGTTTATCTTTTCCTATGTTCTTTTTCAAAATGAATTTGCAGGCAGTTTTTCACCCTTTTTAATTGAAGATGTGATCCGTGTATCTAAAAACACTGAAGATGGATTTCGCCTGCAAAATGCACAAGTATTTAATCAATCAAGCCTGGAATTTGATGCCGGAAACATTTATATCAACCTGGATCAATTTGCAGCTTTTGTTGGCCTTTTTGTAAATAATAAGCAGATACCATTGTTGGATTTCATTCGTTCTTTGGGTGGTGCCGAGTTTCTGGATATAGAATTTGATAGTCGACACTTTTATCTGAATGGATTTCTTTTTCCACAGAATGCTGATTCATATCTTTCTGTATTTAATAACCAATCTCCGGTTGAGATTGATTTTGAAGGAACAATTCCTGAGAATACCTCATTTGCATTTTATCAATCATTTAGTGATCCATCATTGTGGCACAAAAACTTAAGTAAACTATGGAGTGAAAAAGACCCCAACCAGTTGACACTTTCTCAGGAATTTGTTGATAAATATAATTTTGACATGAAAAGAATGTTGTCCTGGATGAGCGGGCACCTTGTAACGGCATACCAGGAATCCATAGATGCTATACCGCCAAAATTAATTGTCATTGGTACGAAGGATAGATACGAATCCATGAACCAATTCAACAAGTTAGTGGAAAAAGCGAATGAAATTACCGGAGATACCTTGTACAATGAAAACTACAGCCAACATCTGATCTACCTGCTTAATATTGACAACTTCCCAGAGAAAGTATTTGGGCCATGGTATAATGGATTTCCTCAATCATATTTTACATCAATTGATGATTATTTTATTCTATCTGATGATATCGAAGTCATCAAGACATTGATCAGCAACAGAGATGAGGAGTTTACATGGAAACAATCAATCAATACGGCCAGGTTTCTGGAACAAAATTTACAGGAATCAAATATTGGAATTTTCATAAATATCCCGCGTTCAATTGGATTTATCCAAAACCATTTGTCAGATCACTGGAAGATTTTCTGGAATAAAAACCTGAGGCAGTTTCGGCAGTTGGAAATGGTTGGAATCCAATATTCAAACCTTGGAGATCGGTACTATTCCAGCATCCTGTTAAATCATAGGGAAGACATTTCTCGTGTACAAGTAACAAGCATTGATTTCGAACCAAATATGGATTTTGAGGCCGATACTTTTATAATTAAGAAGCCCAAAGTAGTACGGAACCACATTGATAATTCCAGGGAATTACTGATTCAGGATATTAACAACAAAGTTTATCTGGTGAATAGAAATGGAAATGTTATATGGGAGAAGATAATTGACGGGAATATAAAAGGTGAGATCAGTCAGATTGATTATTTCAAGAATCGAAAACTTCAGTATTTGTTTGCCACTGACTCAAGCCTGTATGTAATCGATAGAGAGGGAGAATTAGTGGATGGGTTTCCGGTTCAAATTGGAAATATCGAGGTGGATTTTATTTCGGTGATAGACTATGATCGTAGTAGAAATTATAGATTCATGATTTCAGGTAACGCTGGAAACACCTATTTATTTGACAATAAAGGGGACAGTTTAAAAGGTTGGAATCCAAAAGTATATGGTAGCAGGTTTAATACCCATCCGTTTCATTTAAGGGTAAGAAGTAAAGACGTATTCCTTGCAATTTTAGAAAATGGTTTGGTTCATGTCACAAACAGAAGGGGAGAAATGCTGCCCGGATTCCCGCTCGATCTTGATGTAATAGTTTCGGGCGATGTTTTTAACAAGATAAAAGGAGGATTTAAGGAGACAATAATAGAATTAATATCTAACGAAGGAGAACTGATAAGTTTCAACCTTGAAGGAACAGTGACTAACAGAGTACAATTTTATAAACCTTCTGTTAATTCTCTGTTTTCCTTAATTAAGGAAGCAACAGGTAAATCGTTTGTGATCGCAAGACAGGACTTTGGAAGGTTTGCCATTGTAGATAAAAATGATAATGTAAGGTTTGAAAAAGACTTTCCGGTGGATCAGAAAATTGGAGTTCAGTATTATAATTTTGGATCTGATCAGGAACTTTTTGTTATACAAAATGTTGAGCCAGGCGTTTTACTGGTGTACGATGGATTTGGGACATTCAAATCTTCCCGACTGCCGGGAGATTTTCCTGTATCTATAATTCACCATAGAACCAGGAGGGAATACAGCATTTATACGAGTCAAAGAAATCATTTATTAATTTACTCATTAAACGAATAAAGAATGAAATTCGGAACCAAGGCGATACATGCTGGGGTAAAACCAGACCCGTCAACGGGTGCAATTATGACACCTATATATCAAACCTCAACATATGTTCAAAAGTCACCGGGAAATCATCAGGGATATGAATATAGCCGAACCCAGAATCCTACAAGAGATGCCCTGCAGGAGAGCCTGGCTTCGCTTGAAAACGGTAAACATGGGATATGCTTTGCATCCGGGTTATCAGCCACGGATGCAGTTATTAAATTATTAAAATCAGGAGATGAAGTTATTTCCACAAATGATTTGTATGGTGGTACTTACCGTTTATTCGAAAAAGTTTATTCTGATTTCGGAATCAAATTTCATTTCACGGGAGTAAATGATACACAGAATTTTGCTGATTTGATTAACGACAAAACAAAATTGATCTGGTTGGAAACTCCCACAAACCCAATGATGAATATTGCTGATATCCAGGCGGCAGCAGATTTGGTAAAAGGCAGGGATATACTCATAGCCGTCGACAATACATTTTCTTCACCTTATCTTCAAAATCCTTTAGATCACGGTGCTGATATTGTTATGCACTCGGTAACCAAATACATAGGAGGGCATTCGGATGTTGTGATGGGCGCACTCGTTTGTACCGATAACTTGCTTGCAGAAAAGTTAATGTTTATACAAAATGCAAGTGGTGCAGTTCCTGGACCACAGGATTGTTTTCTTGTTCTGCGTGGTATAAAGACGCTTCATTTGAGAATGCAAAGACATTGCGAAAACGGAAGGGCAGTTGCCAATTATTTGCAAAATCATCCGGCTGTAAGTCAGGTATTCTGGCCGGGGTTTGAAAACCACAGGAATCATGAAGTTGCCAGACGTCAGATGCGGGATTTTGGGGGTATGATTTCTATTATTTTAAAAGAGGATAGCCAGGAGGCGGCATTCCGTGTTTTAGAAAAGTTTAAACTTTTCTCATTAGCAGAATCTTTGGGAGGAGTGGAATCTTTGTGCGGTCATCCTGCAAGTATGACTCATGCAAGTATTCCTGTCGAAGAGAGAAAGAAAATCGGATTAACTGATTCTTTGATTCGACTGAGTGTTGGTATTGAAGATTTGGAAGATCTGATTGCGGATATCGATCAGGCTTTGTCTTAGAGATTCAACCACTTGGTTATTTTATTCAAGTCGAATTCCTGAGCTCCATTTATGTGTTTGCATTCTTCCTGGTGTATCGTACCGTGGGTTAAATGAGAATCCCAAATGTGTTTAAGATACCATCC
>Ga0114949_10001035_pt1 | contig 16500 bp, 16 predicted proteins | sample N074metaG_FD_83505 | JGI IMG/M metagenome (GOLD analysis project Ga0114949, IMG submission 83505) | Deep subsurface microbial communities from Kermadec Trench to uncover new lineages of life (NeLLi) - N074 metaG | ecosystem: Environmental > Aquatic > Marine > Ocean trench > Sediment | place... | reverse complement strand
AGGTTCGCGTTCCCGATCTCGGTGACTTTGACGAGGTAGAGATCGTCGAGATCTTGGTCGCCGTCGGCGATGAGGTGGCGTTGGAAGATCCGCTGATAACCCTCGAAACGGATAAAGCGGCCTTGGAAGTGCCGTCGCCCGGCGCGGGCACGATCGCGGAACTTTCGGTCGCGACCGGCATGCGGGTGTCGAAAGGCGACCTGATCCTGTTACTCGATGTAGAAGCCGAAGACGCGTTGGAGCCAGTGGAGGCGGGTTCGGCCGTGACAGCGGCATCGCCCGAACGGGCTTCAGCCTCTGCCACGGCCGAACCCGCAGATACGCCTGTGGCACCCGCTGTGGCGGCCGCGCCTCCAGCAGAGACCGGATCAGATCGTCCTGTTTCTGGTGGGGCGGGCACGCTGCCGCCGATTGATGAGCAATCCTTTTCGCTGGCGCACGCGAGTCCCTCTGTACGCAAGTTCGCGCGTGAGCTTGGGGTCGACCTCGGACAGGTCAAAGGCTCCGGCCAGAAAGGCCGGGTGGTTCAGACCGACATCAAGGCGTTTGTAAAAGCGATTCTGACGGGCCAGGGCGGTGCGGCGACAGGTCCGGCCTGGCCTTCACTGCCGAAGGTGGACTTCGCGAAGTTCGGCGAAATCGAAATCAAGCCGCTGACCCGTATCCAGAAAATTTCCGGCCCGCGCCTGCACGCGAGTTGGGTCAACTCGCCCCACGTGACCCAAAACGACGAGGCGGATATCACCGACCTCGAGGAGCGGCGGCAGAAATTAAAAACCGCTGCAGCTGAAAATAGCGTTCGGCTGACGCCGTTGGCTTTCATTATTAAAGCCTGCGTGATCGCGCTCAAGGAATTTCCGGTTTTCAATACGTCGTTAGCGCAGGACGGCGAAAACCTGGTTTATAAGAATTATTTTCATATCGGTTTTGCCGCTGACACGCCGGATGGGTTGCTCGTGCCGGTGATTCGTGATGCGGATTTGAAAGATGTCATGAGTATCGCCGCCGAACTGGGTGAGCTCAGTGAGAAAGCGCGGACGGGGAAACTGGCGATGCAGGAAATGCAGGGCGGAACGTTTACGGTCTCCAGCCTTGGCGGTATCGGCGGGACGACCTTCACGCCGATCATCAATGCGCCGGAGGTGGCCATACTCGGGGTTGGGCGATCCGATTTCAAGGCCGTGCTAAAGGGGAAAAAATTCGTGCCGCGCCTGATACTGCCCCTGTCACTGTCCTACGATCACCGCGTCATTGACGGCGCAACCGGGGTTCGCTTTACGACGTATCTCGCGGGCATCCTGGCCGATGTCGATCGCTTGTTACTGGGCAGCTGACGGGCAGACTCATGAGCCAGTTACTGGAGGTCACGATTCCGGATATCGGGGAATTCTCCGAAGTCGAAATCATCGAGGTTCACGTCAAGGCCGGAGATAAATTGGCGGCCGAAGATCCGCTGATCACTCTGGAAAGCGACAAGGCGGCGATGGAGGTACCCTCGCCCGCGGCCGGCACCGTAGAAGAGGTTTCGGTTGCACTCGGCGACAAGGTCTCCGAAGGCAGCTTGATTCTGCGTCTCGCGGTCGAATCGGTGGTGTCAGACACCAGGGAATTGGTGTCTGACACCAAAGCGCCAGCCGGACCGGCATCGGCGGCGATTATTGCCAGCGGCTATGATGGGACGGTCGATGCGGAAACCGAATTACTGGTACTCGGCTCCGGGCCGGGCGGCTATACGGCAGCCTTCCGCGCTGCGGACCTGGGCCTCAATGTCACGTTGGTCGAACGCTATCCCGATATCGGCGGCGTTTGCCTGAATGTCGGCTGCATCCCGTCGAAGGCGCTGCTTCACGCGGCGAAAGTCATCGACGAGGCGGAAGAAATGGCGGAGTGCGGTGTTCGGTTCGGCAAACCGACGATTGATACGGATCAATTGCGTGGCTGGAAAGACAAGGTTGTCGGGCGGCTCACGGGGGGGCTGCAGACGCTCGCGAAACAACGCAAGGTCAAAGTTGTGACCGGCACCGGTGAATTCGTGTCGCCGCATCACGTGCAGGTGACTGACGGCGAAACGACGCAGGTCATCGCGTTTCAGAAATGTATCATCGCGGCGGGTTCCCAGTCCGCGCAGATTCCTGGCTGGCCCGAGGACCCGCGGATCGTCGATTCGACCGGCGCGCTTGAGCTGTCGGAATTACCGGAGCGCATGCTGGTTGTCGGTGGCGGCATCATCGGGCTCGTAATGGCCACGGTCTACTGCGCGCGCGGGGTCGAGGTCTCGGTCGTCGAGCTCATGGATCAACTCATACCCGAGTGCGACGAGGATCTCGTCCGGCCGCTGACGAAACGCATCACCAAACGTTACGGAAAAATCATGACCGGGACCAAGGTGACCGGGATGGTGGCCGAAAAAGACGGGATCAAAGTGTCGTTCGAAGGCAAGAACGCGATCGACGATCAGATTTATGGCCTCGTACTCGTCGCCGTCGGGCGGGTTCCAAACGGATTGAAAATCGGTGCGGATAGGGCGGGTGTGCGGGTCGATGAAGGCGGATTCATCGCCGTCGATAAGCAAATGTTGACCAACGTGCCGCATATTTTCGCGATCGGCGACATCGTCGGGCAACCGATGCTGGCGCACAAGGCGTCACATGAAGGCAAGGTCGCGGCCGAAGTCGCGGCCGGGCACAAACGCGCGTTCGATGCTAGGGTGATTCCATCGGTCGCGTATACGGACCCGGAAATCGCGTGGGTCGGCGTGACGGAAATCGAGGCGAAGGCGCAGGGAATCGACTATGGCAAGGGCGCATTCCCCTGGGCCGCGAGTGGCCGGTCTTTGTCGTTGAATCGTGACGATGGCATGACCAAGGTTTTGTTCGATTCGGCGACGAAGCGGGTCATCGGGGCCGGCATTGTCGGGCCGAATGCGGGCGATCTGATCGCCGAAGTCGCACTGGCCATCGAGATGGGGTGCGATGCCGAAGACATCAGCCTGACCGTACATCCGCACCCGACACTGTCCGAGACCGTCGCAATGGCCGCGGAAGCATTCGATGGCACGCTAACGGATTTATATATTCCGAAGAAGAAATAGAATCGTCGCTCAATAGCGGCGCCAGGTGTCTTTATTTGTGAACGACACGGGCCCATATCTTTTGCTCGCGGATACCATTCTGGTCATTCACTTCTCGCTCGTCGTGTTTGTCGTGCTGGGTCTGCTGGCGATTGTTGTCGGGAGGCTGATCGGTTGGACATGGATCTACGGCCGCACATTTCGAATTTCACACCTGCTCGTGATCGGTATCGTCATCGCTCAGGCCTGGTTGGGACGACTGTGTCCGCTGACCATTCTGGAAAGTTTTCTTAGAGGTAAGGCGGGTCAGGCAGGCTACTCTGAAACCTTTGTCGGATATTGGCTGCACAGGATCCTGTTTTTCAACGCGCAGCCATGGGTGTTCACCTTGATCTATACAGTGTTCGGTGGCCTGGTTTTCTTGTTCTGGGCAATCGATCGAAAGAAGGCTCCGAAGGGGTGAGCCGTGGGTTTGCATTACACTTAATTTAAGACGATCTGAATCAAACTAGAGTGATCACTGCGTGATGGAGGAACAGAACTATGGGATCTGAAAAAGAAGACAAATCGATCGGCCGCCGCGAAGCCGTGACGATGATGCTGGCACTCGGGGGATTAATGGCTGTGCCGAAGCCGGCGTCGGGCGGTGCCCATGTCACTTCAGATACGCCGGTTTCACAGATACTGGGTTCCGCGCCGGACGATGTTTTCAATGCGATAGATGAGGTGCTGAAAAGAACGCGAGAAATCTGGAACAGCCAGGACTTTGCGCGCCTCAAGGAAGTCTGGGATGCGGACGATCCCGAGCCATGGTACGTCCCCGAAGAGATCGAAACACCGTTTTTCTCCTGGCCGCAGATCGAGAAATACTGGAATCCCGGCCGCAAGGTACTGAAGGGCTTTCGTTGGGATTACAGTAATCTGCGCGTCAAGCAACTGGCACCCGATCTGGCATTGGCGTTATTCGATCATTTTTATGAGATCGAATTGATCTTCGGCCCGCAGGATCCGACGGCCGGTTTCGACCGTGTACTCACGATTTTCCGCAAGACCCCCGATGGCTGGCGGCATATTCTATACGCGCAATGTCCACTGGGTCCGGAGAACTATGTCAGGGCGCTCCGCAAGAAGATCGTTCGTCCTGATTTTGAATCGTTTCGCGACGGTTTGAAATAGTATTCGAGAGCATTTCAGAATTTGAATACGCCATTTGGCGTGAGAAAAATCAGAACATTCGCGGAAAGTTCGACAACATCCTGGAAACGATCGGCGACACGCCCGCAGTTCGCGTCAACAAGCTGGCTCCAGATGGTGTCAACGTCTATGTCAAGATCGAGGTCTTTACACGTTCTTGCCGACCGGGTTGCACCCGCGTTAGTTTGTATCGCCTTCAGGGCGTAGCGCATAGCCGGGCCCTTCAGGGTCTGAATTATCCTCAACAGTTATACGATCCTGCTCTTTTTGTTGTGCCTGCCATAACTGTGTATATCGGCCATTCTCGCGCAACAGCGAGTCATGCGTTCCTTGTTCGACGATTTCACCGTGATGGAGAACGACGATTTTGTTCGCATCGACAATTGTCGACAGGCGATGTGCGATGACGAGACTCGTGTGATCCTTTGAAATCTCCCGTACTGCTGCGAGAATCGCCTGCTCGGTCTTGCTGTCCAGCGACGAAGTGGCTTCATCGAATACGAGGATTGGCGGGCGCTTTAATATTGCTCGTGCGATCGCCACGCGTTGTCTTTCGCCGCCCGAGAGTTTGAGGCCCCGTTCACCGACCATCGTGTCTCTGCCGTCAGGGAGTTCATCGACAAACGCCTGTAAATGGGCGAGATTAATCGCTTCAGTGATATCTTGATCGGTCGCATCCGGCCGCCCGTAGCGAACGTTCTCGAATAAGCTGGCGTTGAATAATACGGTGTCCTGCGGGACGACCCCGATCGCATGGCGCAGTGAGCGCTGTGTGACGTCGTTAATGTTCTGTTGATCGATGATGATGCTTCCATCATTTAGATCGTAGAAGCGAAAAAGCAATTTGACGAGGGTTGATTTTCCCGCACCGCTGGCGCCGACGACCGCGACTTTCTGACCCGGTTCAATACTAAAGCTGACGTTTTTCAGGATCGGCCGGCTTGAGCGGTACCCGAAGCTGACTTTGTCGAACTTGATACCGGCAGAACCGACTTTGAGTTCCTTCGCATCGATTGAATCGACGACCCGCGGTCGCATGGCGAGCAATTCGAACAAGCGCTCGATATTGGCGACAGAACCCTTGATCTCGCGATAAACGAATCCGAGAAATCCCAAGGGCAAAAACAGCTGAATCATGAACGCCTGGATCAGGATGAAGTCGCCCAGCGTCATTGCCCCCGCGCGCACCTCGAATACGGCCAGCCCGATCATGCTGGTTTGTGCAACTGCGATAATCACAGCCTGACCGCCGTTGAGGGTAAACAATGACAGGCGGTTTTTTCGTCTGGCCTGTTCCCAGTTATTCAGCTCCTCATCGTAGCGCCGGGCTTCGAACTCCTCGTTGGTGAAATACTTGACAGTCTCGTAATTCAGCAGGCTGTCAACCGCGATGGTATTGCTTCGCGAATCAGCCAGATTGGCTTCCCGGACAAACTGCGTGCGCCACTCGGTTGCCACGACCGAAAAGATGCCGTAGGCGATAACGGACACCAGGGTGATTAATGCGAAGCTAATGCCGTAGTTGTAGAGCAGAATGCCGACCACCATTGCGATTTCGAACAGGGTCGGGGCGATATTGAATACGAAAAATCGCATCAGGAAACTGATCCCGGTGATGCCGCGCTCAATGTCGCGCGCCAGTCCACCGGTCCGCCGGTTCAGATGAAACTCAAGATCCAGCGCCAGCATGTGGCGAAATACATCGAGGCCCAGATGGCGCATGGCCCGTTCGGTGACGCGGCCAAACACCGTGTCCCGGAGTTCTCCAAACAGGACGTTCGCGAAACGCGCGAATCCGTAGGCCAGAACCAGCCCGACCAGTGTGTTCGCAGCAATAGACTCAGTGTTTGTGGAGGCGAGCGTATCGACGATGTACTTGAGGAAAAACGGAATAACCAGGATGGCTGCTTTCGACAGAATCAGGCACAGCAATGCAAGCCCCACACGGCCTTTGTATTCGAACAAATAGGGCCAAAGGCGATTCAGAATTCGCCAATTGAGCTGGATGTCGGGGTCATTGGAATAATTGCCGTGCTGCATTGCCTGGTAGTCGCCTGGTTTGTTATTGCGGCAGAACTTTTTTATTGTACTCGCAAAGATCTTCGATCACGCATTTCACGCACTCGGGTTTGCGCGCCTTGCAGATGTATCGACCGTGCAGAATCAGCCAGTGATGGGCATTCCTTCTGTATTCGTCCGGCGTAAATTTCATTAGCTTTTTCTCGACTTCGAGAGGCGTTTTGCCCGGCGCCAGGCCGGTGCGGTTGCCGAGTCTGAAAATATGCGTGTCAACCGCGATTGTCGATTCTCCAAACGCAGAATTCAATATCACGCTGGCCGTTTTACGGCCCACCCCGGGCAAAGCCTCCAGTTCCGTGCGGGTCCGTGGCACTTCTCCACCGTGTTTCTCGAGCAGAATGTGGCAGGTCTGAATGATATGTTTGGCTTTGCTGTTATAGAGTCCGATTGATTTGATGTATTTTTTCAGGCCCGCCTCTTTCAGAGCGGCGATGGATTTCGGAGTTCTGGCCACCGGGTACAGCTTGTCGGTAGCGAGATTGACGCTGATATCCGTCGCCTGGGCTGACAGGATCACTGCGACAAGCAGTTCGAACGAATTTTTATATTTTAGCTCCGTTCGGGGATTCGGGTTTGCGGCCTGCAATCGACTGAAAATGACAGCGCGTTTCGCGGCATTCATTTATCGGAACGCCGGGCGATAAAATTGCGTAGCGCGATGAACAGGGCGAGCCCGATAAACGCGCCCGGAGGCAAGATGGCCAGTAAAAAGCCGACTGGCCGTTCCGAGAATTGCAGCGTCCAATTTTCGGAACCGGGGCCGAATAACAGGGGCGCACCGGAAAGCAGGCTGCCCTGTCCGACGATCTCCCGGGCGGCGCCCAGCGCGATCAGGACCAGCGCGAAGCCGATGCCGTGAGCCAGTCCGTCTACCAGGGCCGCCGGCACCGGCTGACGCGATGCAAACGCCTCCGCCCGGCCAAGAATGACGCAGTTCGTGACGATCAGTGGAATAAAGATACCGAGGGCCAGGTGTAGATCGAAAACGTAGGCTTTGAATAGCAGTTCGACAATGGTCACGAACGTCGCGATGACGAGCACGAAAGTCGGCAGGCGCAGGTCGTGATGGGTCCAACGGCGGGTCATCGAGACGAGGACATTGGTTGCGCAGATCACAAATATCGTCGCGATGCCAAGCCCCAGGCCGTTGATCAGCGTTTTACTGATAGCCAGGAGTGGGCACAGGCCCAGAAGCTGCACGAGCCCCGGATTCTCCTGCCACAGGCCGCGACGAAAAATTTCACGATATTCAGGTTTTTCGTCCATTTCGATATTTTATTGGCTCTTAACGGTCTCGATGGGCGGGGCGAAAATTTCGGCGCGGTGCGCGTTGAAATAGAGCGCGGCGTTGCGAACGGCATTGACGACCGCACGGCTCGAGACGGTGGCGCCGGAAATATGATCGAAGTCGCCGCCATCGCGATCGAGCGTCCATGCGGGCGCGCGAAGATCGGCCACGACTTCTGACGTTTGGAGCCCGGTAAATGCCTCGATCCAGTCTGACTTGCGGTGCTCGATCAAATCGCCCAGCCCTGGAGATTCGTCGTGTTCGATAACGCGGACCGCGGCAATCTCGCCGTCCGGATAGATGGCGACGAATATCCGAATCTCGCCCGAGAAACCGTCCGGTGTCACCGCAGTCAGGACTGCTGCGACGGGTTCCAGGTCCATTCGGGCTCGATAGACGGGCAGGGGCTCCTCGCTGCCCAGCAAATCCGGGTGTAGGACGGTGATGGCATCGAGATGTGGCTCGTTATTGTATTCATCGACCTGCAACAGTTCCTTCAATGCGTTCAGGCGTTCAGCCAGTTCATTGGCGGCAATGCGTTCGCTTGTAACGCGATTGACCGAGGCGAGCGTGATGGCCGCGGCCAACGCAAACAGAATCAGGTAGACAACGGACAGGACCGGGCGGGCTTGTGATGATCGGATTGCGTCAGCCATTGTGGCTCAGTGACCCGGCGGAATTCGCCCGTAGACCCTCGGCCGGGTGTAACGGTCGATTAACGGTGCAGCCATGTTCATCAGCAGCACGGAAAATGAAACGCCGTCTGGAAAAACACCCCAGGTTCTGAAAATGAAGGTCAGGGCACCAACACCCGCGCCGAAGATGAGTTTCCCCGTGTCGGTTGTGGCGCCCGACACCGGATCGGTCGCGATAAAGAATGCGCATAGCAGCGTGCCGCCACTGAACAGATGAAAAAATGGCCCGGGATGAATGGAGGAGTCCAGAATCGAGGCGAGGAAGGCCAGGGCCAACAGCGTGCCGATCATCGCCACTGGCGTATGCCAGCGAATGATGCCTCTGTACAACAGCCAGAACCCGCCCAGCGCGATAACGCCGTTGATCATTTCCCAACCTCGGCCGCCGAACTCCCCGAAACTGGGGTTCGAGCGGATTTCGTCGATCGTCCGCATCAGGCCGAGTTCCATCTTGATCGAATTCAGCGGCGTCGCGCGCGTAATGGCGTCAATCGTCATGCCATCGGGCAGCGCGCCGGTCAGCACGTATTGGAGTGTCATCAGTGCGGTTGGAGCTTGATAGTCGATATCGCCGACATTCGGCGCCGTCCAGTGACTCATTTCTTCCGGGAATGACACGAGCAGGACCACGTAACCCACCATTGCGGGATTGAACACGTTGTATCCAAGACCCCCGTACAGATGCTTGGCGACCGCAATCGCGAAGAAACTACCGGTCGCTGTCACCCACCAGGGCGTCAGTGAAGGCAGGCAGAATGCCAGCAGAATCGCCGTGACGATCGCACTGTTATCCTTAATGAAAAGTTCGACCGGGCGGCGGCGCAGAAGCAGCGCAACGATCTCGGTGCCGACGGCAACCGCGGTGGCGATCAGGCAGTTGATGATGATGCCGATTCCGAAAAAGATCGAATACAAAACAATCGCAGGCAACAGTGCGTAGATCACCTGGCGCATCATCGACGCCACGGTATCCCGGGTACGCCAGTGCGGTGCGGATCCGGACGCGAGCATCATTTGCCGGCTTTCGATTTCACTCGGTCCATAATGGCGTCAATGACCTGTTCCGGTGACTCGGCCAATTCGTCGACCTGTTCCTGCAGTTCTTGTCCGCGCTCGGAATTCTGGCGGTTGAGTCGCTCCTGACGCTTCTCGAATCGTTTACGCGCGCGTTCGGCATTCTGTGTTTCGCGCTGATTCTCGCCAAGCGCTCGCTTGGCCTCGATAAATCGAGAGGTCATCGGGATGTGGCTTGGACAGACGTAGTCGCAGCATCCGCATTCGATGCATGCGTTCAGGCCCAGATCAACAAGCGCGCCCATGTCATGCCGGGCCGCAGCCGTCAGTAACTCCTGTGGCAGGATCAGCGCGGGGCAGACCTGGCTGCATTGACTGCACCGAATGCAAGGCATCTCCGGCCGCGGCGGGCTGAGTTCCCCGGGGTTCGCGCAGATCAGGCAGTTGGTGGCCTTCGTGACCGGGAGCGTGTGGTCGGGAAGCAAGAAGCCCATCATCGGACCGCCCATCACGAGTTGTGCCAGCTCATTGGAATATCCGACTGTTGATTGAATCAGTTCTCTCATTTCGGTGCCGATACGGGCTTCGACATTCCGCGTCATTTCGACGCCACCCCCAGCGAGGGTCACGATGCGTGAGATCAGCGGGCGGCCGCTGTCGAAGAAATCTGCGACCGCAGCCGCGGTCGCGACATTGTGGCAGACGTAACCGAGGTCACTCGGATACCCGCCCTCGGGAACTTCCTGATTCATGATCATCTGGATCAGTTGGCGCTCGCCACCGGCCGGATATTTTGCGGTCACGACGGCAACATGGATATTTCGATCTCCGGCGGCCTCGATCGCATCATTGAGTGCGACGCGGTCTTCGGCCATGTCGCGCTCGACGGCTATGATAGCCAGCGACGTATTCAGCGCCCTCATCATAATCCGTGCGCCACGCAGCACTTTATCCGCGTGCTCGAGTTCCAGCATCTCGTCACAGGTAATGTAGGGCTCGCACTCCGCGCCGTTGAGAATCAGCGCCTTGATCTTATGCGGCGTACTTAACTTGTCGGCTGTCGAATATAACGCCCCGCCGAGCCCGACAATACCTGCTTCCGCGACCAGCGCGCAAAGCCTGTCCGGCTCGAGCTGCATTGGGTCACCGACACCACGGTAGCCGTTATAGGGCAAATCCTGACCGTCGCCGTGAATAACGACACAGGTTTCGGTCGTGGGCTGGGGACCGGGAACCGGCCGCTCTTCGATCGCGTGGATTCCCCCGGAAATGGAGGCGTGTAATTTTGGCCCCGCGCCTGTCGCCCCCGACACGGCGATGGGCTCACCGGCTCGCACCTGCTGGCCCGGAGTCACGATCGGGCGAGCCGGCAGTCCAAGACATTGCTGAATCGGAATGACGACCTGCTTGGGAATTGGCGCCGTCAGAATCGGCAGATCGGTCGAGATGTTTTTTTTTGACGGTGGGCGTATTCCCCAAGCAGGCCTCGGCGGTTGCGGATTGTACCTCGCAGGTTCGCTCATTCAGATTCCATGGTGATGCAATCCACTGGACACGGCGCGATGCACAATTCGCACCCGGTACACTCCGTGGTGATCACCGTATGCATAAAATGCGCCGCGCCCAGTATCGCATCTACAGGACAGGCCTGCAGGCAAGCCGCGCAGCCGATACAAATCCCTTCGTCGATGACTGCGACCTGCGGCGGCTTGACCGCCCCGAACGCCGGGTCGGGCGCCAGCGGGGGACGATCCAGTAAATGGCCGATAGCGACGATCGTAGCGTCCCCACCGGGCGCGCACTGATTGATTTGGGCGGCTCCGATGAGGATGGCTTCAGCATAGGGCCGGCACCCCGGAAACCCGCATTGGCCGCATTGGGTTTGCGGCAACAGGTCGTTGATTTTCTCGAGCGCATCATTGCGATTGGAGCGCAGGCGAATTGATGCGATGCTTAATGTGATCGCAATCACGGCGACAAGCGAACCGATCGTGAGTGTTGCCGCGATCATGACGCCGGTCACACTGATATCGGAAAAGAGACCATCAACCCCGGGTAAGCCCGGAAAAACCGATAAAGGCCATCGACATCAATCCGGCTGTCACGAGTGCGATCGCCGCTCCGCGAAACGGCGCCGGTACATCGGCTGTCTCCATTCGTTCGCGAAGGCCCGCGAATAGAATCATGACGAGGCAAAAGCCCAGCCCGGCGCCGATGCCGTAGGCCAGGGACTGCAGGAAACTTTCGCTTTGACGGGTATTCAACAGCGCGACTCCGAGAACCGCGCAATTGGTCGTGATCAGCGGCAGGTAAATCCCGAGCACTTGGTGGAGGATCGGGCTTGAATACCGGACAAATAGCTCGGTGAATTGCACGGCACCGGCAATCACGAGTATGAATGACAACAGGCGCAGGTATTCGAGACCCAAAGGGATCAGCAGATAGGTGTCGATCAGATAACTGCTGCCGGATGCGAGCGTCAATACGAAAGTCGTCGCGAGCGACATGCCGAGTGCGGTTTCGAATCGAGTGCTCGCGCCGAGCAATGGGCACAGTCCGAGAAATTTTACCAGGACGAAATTATTGACCAGCACTGTGGCGAGAATGATCAGGATCAACTCGGACATCAGGAGGCGCGCTCGGAAGTGGGAAGGTTATCCTTGGAGTCTTCAACCATTCTGGCGACAGCCTGTTCTTCGATCCGGGTCAATAGTGGTTTAAATGGCTCAATCGTCGTGTCCAGCAACGGGTGCTCCGGGCTGGTCCACCGCAACTCGCCGGCGCCCAAAAATTGCGCCGCTGATTCGACGACGCCGGGTAGAACCGGCTGCAGGTAAGTTGCCAGAGCCCTGAACATGTTTAGTCCCTGGGTGCAGACCAGCTGAACCCGTGGCAGGTTGGTTTCATCCTTGGCCAGCTGCCACGGCTTGTGTTCGTCAATATACTGGTTCGCCCGGTCCGCGAGTTTCATGATCTCACGCATGGCGCGGGAAAATTCTCGGGCCTCGTAAAGTGCGGCGATCGGTTTGCCGGCTCGCACGAATTCGTCATAGAGCACCGGGTTCTCCAGTGTTGCCGACAGCTGTCCGTCGAATCGCTTGCCGATAAAACTGGCACATCGGCTGGCAATATTGACGAATTTGCCGATCAGGTCTGAATTAATCCGCGCGACAAAATCATCCAGGTTGAGGTCGATATCTTCGATACCGGGGCCGAGTTTGAATGCGTAATAGTAGCGCAAATATTCCGGGTTCAGGTGGGCCAGATAGGTCGCCGCCGAGATGAACGTGCCTCGTGACTTGGACATCTTCTGGCCGTTGACGGTCAGGAAACCATGCGCGAAAACGTGGCTGGGCTTCCTGTAATCGGCGCCCTCCAGGACCGCGGGCCAGAACAGCGTATGAAAATAAACGATGTCCTTACCGATGAAATGGCAGACATCAGCCTCGCTGTCGGCCGCGAAATAGGTGTCCACATCGAAATCGCCGCCGGTTCGGGCCGCGAAATTTTCCAGGCTGGCCATGTAACCCACCGGCGCGTCGAGCCAGACGTAGAAGTACTTATCCTCGGTATCCGGAATGCGAAAGCCGAAATACGGCGCGTCTCTCGAGATGTCCCAGTCCTGCAGGCCGGCGTCAAACCACTCTTCGAGTTTGCGGGCCACGCCCGGATCGACATGGCCTGCCGAAATCCACTCGCGAAGCGATGCATCGAAGGCCCTGAGCCGAAAGAAATAGTGCTCTGATTCTTTCTGTACCGGCGTCGTGCCCGAGATTACGGACTTCGGGTCAATGACATCGCTGGGTGCGTAAGTCCGGCTGCATACTTCACAATTGTCGCCGGCCTGATCCAGGGCTCCGCAGTGTGGGCATGTGCCGCGCACGAAACGATCGGGCAGAAACATACCGGCTTGTGCGTCGTAGGCCTGCTCAATTACTCTCCGTTCGATCAGGCCTTTTTTTTCGAGGCGGCGATATATCTTCTCGACGAGCGCCTTATTTTCTTCCGAATGCGTGGTATGGAAATTGTCGAAATCGACAAGAAAAGCCCTCAGGTGGTGCTCGTGTTCGTCGTGAAGTTTTGCGACCAGTTCCTCCGGGCTGATGTTTTCCTGCTGTGCCTTGAGCATGATCGGCGTGCCATGGGCGTCGCTGGCGCAGATGTAAATACAGTCATTACCGATCAGTTTCTGGAAGCGTACCCAGATGTCGGTCTGAATGTACTCGACGAGGTGCCCCATGTGGATCGGGCCGCTCGCGTACGGCAGGGCGCTGGTCACGAGAATTTTTTTGCGATCGTTCGGCATGCTCGTATCGGGTCGATGGGACCCGGAGGTCCTGAATTAGTCCTGTTCTTTTGTTTCTTCGAACGCTCGCTTTTCCAGTGCGGCATTATAGGCGTTTCTGCCGGAGATAATGCCACGATTCAGCATGTCCTTTAACGTGGTATCCATCGTGATCATGCCGTCCTTCCGCCCGCTGACCATCGTATTTTCGAGTTTATCCAGCTTACCCTGTCGTATCACATTGGCGACCGCCGGGGTATTGACGAGTATTTCGAGTGCAGCCACCAGACCCCCGCCACCGGCCTTCGGAACCAGCTGTTGAGAGATTACGCCACGCAGTGACGTTGATAACATTGTACGGACGTGGTTCTGCTTGTTGGTTGGAAACGTATTCACGATCCGATCCACCGTTGCCGCCGCACCGTTCGTATGCAGCGTACCCATGACCAGGATGCCCATTTCGGCGGCCGTGACCGCGATGCTGATGGTCTCCAGATCGCGCATTTCGCCGACCAGAATGACGTCGGGGTCTTCACGCAAACCGGACAGTAGAGCCCTCGAAAAGCTCGGGGTGTGCAGCCCGAGTTCGCGTTGACTGATTAAACACTTGTGACGTGTGTGAACGAACTCGATCGGGTCCTCGATCGTCAGAATGTGGCCATTCAGCGTCTTATTGATCTCATCGATCATTGCAGCGAGGGTGGTGGATTTTCCGGATCCCGTCTTTCCTGTGACCAGGATCATGCCCTGATTGTGATGACACAGTTGGGTGACGACGGGTGGCATGTTTAATTCTTCGAGCGATTTGGCCACCGACGGAATAGCCCGCATTACGCAGCCGATTCCACCCAGATGACGGAAAATATTGACTCGAAATCGGGCGACGCCTTCTACGTTATAGGCAAAGTCCGTCGAGTCCTTGGCTTCGAAATCTTTCCTCATCTGATTGGTCATGATGCCGTACAGCGTTTCCTTAGCCTCGTCTGCAGACAGAATATCTGTCTGGCACGGCTCGAGTTCTCCATAGACCCTCATTCGGACCGGTTGGCTTGCGATGTAGTGCAGGTCAGAACCGTTCTTCTTAATGAGTTCCGCGAGGTAGTCGTCGATGGGTTTCATATTGGTGGATGCCCGATATTCAGGCCGGAATGTCCAGCTTGGGCAGCATCGACGTGTCCGTGACATATTTCTGAAACGCGTTCTTATCGGTCGCGAAGCGGAAGGCATCGTCGGGATCGATTACCTTCGCCTGAATGGCTTTCATCAGCGCACTATCCATTAGCTGCATGCCAAGATCGCCGCTGGTCTGAATCTGGGCGGGAATCTGATGTGTCTGATCAGTCGCGATCATCTTGGCGATCGCCCGGGTCATGATCATGATTTCGAGGATCGCGCGTCGCCCCCTGCCGTCAGGCGTCTTTACAAGTGTTTGCGTGACTACGGCATTGAGGCCCATACCCAGAAAACTTTTGGTTTGTTCCCTCATTTCTCCCGGCAGCGCGTCGATTATGCGGTCGATGGTCTTGGCGGCACCGGTCGTATGCAGGGTGCCGAGCACAAGGTGACCGGTTTCGGCCGCTGTCATGGCCATCGAAATTGTTTCCGCGTCACGCATCTCACCTACCAGGATCACGTCCGGGTCTTCCCGGAGCGCGGCGCGTATGCCTTCCGCAAAACTGGGTAAATGCGTATTCAATTCCCGCTGGATGATTTGACAACGCCGGCTTTCGTGAACAAATTCGATCGGGTCTTCGAGGCTGATAATGTTGAGGTTTCGAGTGCTGTTGATGTGATCCACCATCGCTGCGAGCGTCGTTGACTTACCGGTGCCGGTCGAGCCGGTGACGAGCACCATGCCCTGATGATGATCACAGAGATCTGCGATGATGCCCGGCAGCTTCAGGCTGTCGAGTGTTGGGATTTCCTGTGGAATGAAGCGAAAGGTTGCTCCGATCCCCGTCGCCTTGCGAAATACGTTGACACGGAAGCGGCCACCGTCCTCGGAAACATAGGAAAAATCCAGATCGTGACCGTCCTTCAGGCGGTCCTGCTGATTCTGAGCCAGAATTTCCGTGATGTAGGCGTCCAGTTCCGTGTCAGTTAATTCCCGAAATTTGATCGGCATCAGGTCGCCATGCATGCGTAACATCGGCGGGACGCCAACAGCGAGGTGCACATCCGAGCACCCCTGGGCCAGGCCCAGTTTCAGAAACGCATCAATTCGTGGCATTTTACTTCGCGGCCCCGGCCGTTCGCTACAGGCAACAGGTTACAGATGATCCCTATGCTGCGATCCATGGCACGAATCCGGCACCTGCAGGTATCGAAAGCAATTACGCAACCTTGTCTAAAGCTTCACGCAACTCACCCATGGAACTATACCGTTTGAGTTTATCGACTTCCATGGTCTTCTTGACGATTGCCGCGACCTCAGGGGGGATGTCCGGATTCAGTTCCTCGCAGAGTTTGGCCTTGGCCTGGATATGCTGGTACATGACGGACATATGATCACCCTGGGAGTACGGCGGTGTGCCGGTCATCATTTCATAAAGCAGGACGCCGGTACTGTAAATGTCGGCCCGTAAATCGACCTTCTTCCCGAGGATCTGTTCCGGCGCCATGTATTTGGGCGAGCCGATGACGTACCCGGTCTTGGTCAGCTGCGTGTCGCCGGCGCTGGCCGCGGCAGCGACGCCGAAATCCACGATTTTCAGGACGCCTTCGTCATTGATCAGGATATTGGCCGGCTTGATGTCGCGGTGGACGATCCCGACCTCATGCGCGGCGATCATGCCCTCCGCAATGTCGCGGCCCCAGCTGATCGCCTTGTCCACCGGCATCGGTTTCTGCTTCGCGATTTCAGACCCGAGCGTGT
>Ga0114949_10001033_pt1 | contig 16506 bp, 8 predicted proteins | sample N074metaG_FD_83505 | JGI IMG/M metagenome (GOLD analysis project Ga0114949, IMG submission 83505) | Deep subsurface microbial communities from Kermadec Trench to uncover new lineages of life (NeLLi) - N074 metaG | ecosystem: Environmental > Aquatic > Marine > Ocean trench > Sediment | place... | reverse complement strand
GGCTTCTTTGATTCGCGATGTGGTCATCGCTCCTACGGGTTAAGTGCCCGCCGTAAATTCATTCGCGATGTGGTCATCGCTCCTACGGGTTAAGTGCCCGCCGCACATTCATTCGCGATGTGGTCATCGCTCCTACAATTTGCTTAACAGTTTTTGTCGTAGGATATTGAAATCGGCCGGGATGGTTTCGGACAGTATTTCTTTGTCTGCGACCGCTTGTAGTTCAGCGGGGAGGTCGAGCTTGATTTTCAAGACGTTTTCAATTTCCTCGCGAAATTTGGCTGGATGGGCAGTGCATAAAAACACCCCGGTTTCGTGTTCGCCGAATTCATCCTTTTTAAGATGGTTCTGCAGTACCCGCCACCCCAATGCAGTATGTGGGTCTGCCAGGAACCCCTGGGCATGCAAACTGACTATTGCTTCTCGGGTTTCCGGGTCAGAAAGGCTTTCAGAAACCAATAACTGCCCAAGATCAACACCATTATTATCACCGAGAGCCAAAACTCTTTGGAAATTGTTGGGCTGGGACACATCCATTGCATTGGTGATGGTGGTAATTGTGTGCTCTGGTTTCCATTGGCCGGATTGAAAATATCGTGGCACCGTATCATTGGCATTGGTGGCCGCAATAACACGCTCTACCGGCAGTCCGATCGCGCACGCTATCAGGCAGGCGGTCACATTGCCAAAGTTTCCCGATGGAACACTAAACACAGGCTTTGTACCTTCCGGGAGTGCTGCCACTGCTTCAAAGTAATAACAAACCTGTGCCAGCAACCTTGCGATATTGATCGAGTTGGCGGAGTTCAGGCCGAGTGCCCGCACCAGTTCAGGATCGGTAAATGACTGCTTCACCATTGCCTGGCAGGCATCGAAATTACACTCAACGGCAAAGGTTCGAATATTTCCGCCCAGTGTGCAAAACAGTTTTTCCTGCAAGCGCGTGATCCGGCCTTTCGGATACAGCACCACAACGTCTATTCCGGCCTGGCCATAAAACGCCTGGGCGACTGCTGCGCCGGTATCGCCGGAGGTGGCAGTCAAAATGGTCACGGGCTTGTCGGTATTTTCCTGTGCCCTGAACGCAGCAAGGCAATGCGCCATGAAACGTGCGCCGAAATCCTTGAATGCCAGGGAAGTGCCATGAAATAACTCGAGTGCATAGCAATTGGAGCTGACCCTGGTAAGCGGCAAGTCGAAATTGAACGCCTGTGAAACTATTGAATCAATTTGCTGCTGATCCAGATCGCCCCCAATGAAATACCCCAGGATCAGAGCGCTCCGTTCTACGAAACCCATCTGCAACAAAGTGGGGATATCGTCTAGCCGGCCCAGTGATTCGGGCATGAAAAGGCCCTGGTTCCGGCCGATTCCAAGCTCTACAGCCTGCTGAAACGAAACACGTTGTTCGGGATCTTTGATATTGATAAATTGCATCAGCGTATAGGTAGCATCAAAACATGAACGGGGGTGATCAGACCTGTCTTGCACCCGCCAGGTCTGCCCTGCAAATGTGCACAAAGGCCAGCTCGGATTCGCGATAATTTTCGCTCAACCAGGCGGCAGCAGAACTTGCGATATTGCTGTCATTTACAATAGAAAAAATAGTCGGACCCGAGCCTGATATACCTACCGACAGGGCGCCCATCTCGAGCAAAGCCTCGCGTGCTTCCAAAAAACCCGGCAGCAATCGTTGCCGGTGGGGTTCAGCAATCAAATCGGTGAGGCATTCTGCCGCAAGGGCGCTGTCTCCCACGTGTAGGGCATGTACAAAGCGGGCAAACTTGGCGCCGTGAGCCACCACCAGGTCACGACTGTATTTCTCCGGCAGTACCATGCGTGCCGCACGAGTATCGAGTCGTGATCCAGGCCAGGCAACGACGATCTGCCAGGCGCCTGGCCAAGGTAGCCCTTCCTGCTGGGCAGATCCCGGCACGCAAAGACGAAGCCCGCCCAAAAGGCTGGGTGCAATATTATCCAGGTGTGCTTCACCACTGATCCCCCCTTCCGCCTCTGCCATCAAATTAAGCAATTGCGGACGGTTCAAGGGCCGCCCATACCAATGGTTAAGTGCCACCAGGGTCGCAACAATACTGCTGGCACTTGAACCCAGCCCGCTTCCAACCGGTAGTCGTTTGTCGAGGGTTACATCCAGCGGGTAGATATCATCAATGAAGTTCCTGGCGACTGCTTCAAACCTGCGGCAACAGGTCATGACTACATTTTCTTCAGGGTTTTGCGGAAGAGCATCGGCGAAAGGCCCGGTAAGGTGCAGACCCCAATCGGGTTGGTTGGTGTTCTCCAAATGCACTATGTCACCAAGCAATGTCCCATCAACAGGGGCCAGCGGCAGACCCAGGGCATCAAAGCCAACCGACAGATTGCCGGTAGATGCCGGCGCGTATACTTTCAGAACCCTGCTCATTGTCCAAAACCCCTCATTAAGACTCCCATTGCCTACTGATCCAATGGACGCCACGCCGTACGTAGCAGATCCCCAAACACACCCGCAGCAGTAACCTCCGCCCCGGCGCCATAGCCCCTCAACACCAGGGGCATCGGCTGATAATAACGCGTGTGAAGCACGAGTGCGTTTTCCCCGTTACGAATGGCGGCAAGTGGGTTGTTCAACGGTACATTTTCAACTGACACCTTGCATTTTCCGCCTTCTATACGCCCCACATACCGTAAAACCTCGCCTTTTTCGGTTGCCTCGCTGACCCGGTTCGTGAAGCCTTCATCAAGGCCCTGTAATTCTGCTGATAACTCATGCGGCTTTTTGCCTGCAGCGAATCCTTCCGGTATTACTGATTCAACTTCGATATCACTGAGTTCCATGTCCATGCCGACTTCACGCGCAATAATCAGGAGCTTTCTTGCGACATCCATGCCGGATAAATCGTCTCTTGGATCCGGTTCTGTAAACCCCAGTTCCATCGCCTGTTGCACAGCATCGGAAAACAGCAACCCATCCTCCAATAGCCCAAAAATCTGTGACAGGGAGCCGGAAAGAACACCCTGGAAGGACTGCAGTTGATCCCCGGACCGGATCAGGGCGTGCAGAGTATCAATAACCGGCAAGCCTGCACCCACGTTAGTTTCATACAAAAACTTCCTGAAGGACCGCCCGGCCTGATCCCGCAGTTGCCGGTAATAATCCATGTCCATTGTGTTGGCTTTCTTGTTTGCCGTCACCACGTTATAACCACTGGATAAAAAGCGCGTGTACTGCCCGGCCAGTTCTTGGCTGGTAGTGCAGTCAATAATCGTGACATTAAGCAAGCCCTGGTTACCACGTATCGCAAGAATATCTTCAAGCTCGTATTCTGTGCCTTCAGAATCCATTTGCTGTTTCCAGTTTTCCGGATCGATCGCAACATCAGCGACCAGGAGTTTTTTGCTATTGGCAATAGCACGAATGTTCAACTTCACATGGTTGCGGATCAAGTCATCCTGCTGCCGGTGAATTTGAGCCAACAGGGCAGATCCGACATTGCCACAACCCAGAAGAATCACATCGATCTGGCAGGTATGGCTGAAGAATGCGGTGTGACAAGCACGGGTGGCCGGTTTTGCATCTTCACCGGTGACAACCACTGCAATCGCGCACTCATTACTGCCCTGTGCTATGACTTCCACATTGACCCCGGCAGAGGAAATAGCAGTCAAAAAACGTGCTGCGACTCCACGGTTCCGCTTCATGCCATCGCCTACCAGGGAAATGACCGCCCGGTCTGTCTGAACAGAAATACCGGTGATCAATTCATGCAGTCGTTCGAAGTGAAACTCTTCCTGAAGTGCCTTTAATGCCGTTTCAGCGTCCTGTGATTTTACACACAGGGTAATGCTGTATTCCGAGGAAGTCTGAACAATAAGCAGTATGGATATTGATTCGCTGGCCAGGGCGTCCATAACGCGTCGTGCCATACCTACGCGCCCCCGCATACCACTGCCTTCCAGCGTGATCGAAGCGACATCATCCAGTAAAGAAAGCCCGCGTACGGCACCATCGCACTTTGTTTGTGAGCGAATGGTTGTACCGGGTGCTTCCGGATTGAAGGTGTTACGGACTTCACACGGAATTTCACTTGCTGCCAATGGGGCCAGTGCCTTGGCACTGATTACCTTGGCACCAAAGAATGAAAGCTCCATGGCCTCTTTGAAACTGACTTCATCCAGGCATCGTGCAGCGGGCACAATTCGCGGGTCGGCCGTAAAAAAACCATCTACATCTTTCCAGATCTGGCAGACCCTGGCCCCGAGCGCGGCCGCCACCGCCGCCGCTGAGTAATCAGAACCATTGCGGCCCAGTAACTGGCAGCCACCCTGGGCGTTTCGGCCATAAAACCCGGGCAGCACTAATACCTGGATATCTTCTGAAAGCAATGCGCTTAAATGTTGTTCGGCAGTTTCAATATCCACCAGCGAATCCAGGTAGTCATCATTGGCCGGCGGCAGGATATCGGTATCCGACCAGCGCACATTCACGCCTTCACCAGCCAACAAATCGGCCATCAAACGGCTGGAGAAACCCTCCCCGCTGGAAAGAATTTCTGCCCTGACACGATCGGGACAACTCCCTAACAGGCGTACGCCTTCGAGCCTGGATTTCAACATTTCGACCTGATCAGCCAGGTTGGTTTCTGCCAATGGGCAATCTATACCAAGTGCTTTGACATCATCGAGAACCATCTGCTCCAGCTGAAATATCTGATCAAGTTCTGAAGAAAATCTTGCCTGGTTTTCAGCGGTGTCAATGGCGGCCACCAGTTGGTCAGTGACGCCTGAAACAGCAGAAAATACGGCGACAAGTTGCTCATCTGCTGCAAACCTCTTCACCACGCGGGCGCTGGCCTGAAAGCCTTTCAGATCGGCAAGGGATGTTCCTCCAAACTTCTGGACCAACATCAGTACGAATCCTGGTGGACAGATTTAACGGCCCTTCCGGAAGGATCATTGAGGTCCTGCAGACTCTCATCCCAAAGAATTGCCTCTGGCGAGCTGCATGCCACCGACTTGCCTCCGGGAACCGTCTCTGCCGCTGACTGGAGCGGGAAATGCGATTCAAAAATTCGCCGGAAATAATATGCTTCACGGGTTTCAGGTGTATTGAGTGGAAAACGCCTGGGGGCCAGTGCCATTTGCTTTTCGCTGATCTGTTGCCCAGTAAATTCCTTCACGCCATCAATCCAGCTGTAGCCCACACCATCAGAAAACTGTTCTTTCTGGCGCCAGGTAATTTCATCCGGTAGCAGGTGTGAAAAAGCCTCGCGTAGAATATTTTTTTCGATCTTGCCCGGCACAATCATCTTGTCAGACGGGTTGATCGACATGGCGACATCAACAAACTCACGATCCAGGAAAGGAACCCGCGCCTCTACACCCCAGGCCGCCATTGCCTTGTTGGCTCTCAGGCAGTCATAACTGTGCAGGCGATCGAGCTTTCGTACGGTTTCTTCGTGAAAAGCGCGTGCATCGGGTGCCTTGTGAAAATAGAGATAACCGCCGAAAATTTCATCTGCACCTTCACCGGACAGCACCATTTTTATACCCATTGCGCTGATCTTGCGGGCCATCAAAAACATCGGCGTAGCGGCCCTGATGGTGGTTACATCGTATGTTTCGAGGTGATAAACCACCTCATCTAGTGCATCAAGGCCTTCCTGCAAGGTAAATTCAAAGCCATGATGAATAGTACCGATGTGGTCAGCCGCAATTTGAGCTGCCGCCAAATCAGGAGAACCTTTGAGACCCACAGCAAATGAATGAAGCCGGGGCCACCAGGCTTTGCTTTGTTCATTATCCTCAATACGGCGGCGGGCGTGAATCTGGGTGACCGCAGCGATAATTGATGAATCAAGGCCGCCGGAAAGTAACACGCCATATGGTACATCTGTCATTAAATGACTGATCACAGCACGTTCAAGGGCATCCCGGATGCTTGCGATATCGGTTGACGCGTTTGAAACCGCTGCATAATCCTGCCAGGGGCGTTCATAGTATCGAACCGGAGCATCATCACCGCTGGCCCAGTAGTGTCCCGGTGGAAACTCATGTACTTCACTACATACGTCCATCAGGGCTTTCATTTCCGATGCAACGAATAACTGCTGTGAATCATCGAAACCGTAATAAAGCGGAATGATGCCGATCGGGTCACGCGCTATCAGGTAACTGTCATTAGCTTCGTCATACAGAATAAAAGCGAACATACCCTGAAGCTCATTCAAAAAACCGCTGCCCTTTTCCTTGTACAAAGGAAGAATGACCTCGCAATCTGATTCGGTACTGTAGGTATAGCTTTCGGGTAAGGATGTGCGAAGCAAGCGATGATTGTAAATTTCGCCGTTTACCGCAAGCACTTGTTGACGATCTTGTGAGTAGAGTGGCTGCGCACCGGTATTTACATCGACGATTGAAAGACGCTCGTGAGCGAGCACCGCCCGGGGGTGTGCGTAAACACCGCTCCAGTCTGGTCCACGGTGACGAATCAGGCGCGATTGCCGGATAGCCACTTTTCGAATTGCAGTGTGATCATCTCGAATCTCAAGTACGCCAAAAATTGAGCACATCAGCCCAGATCCTTCTTCATTGTCAGCCCCTTAATCAAGCATCTTATCATACGTTGCCTTGCGCTGTGAAAGGAATGACCGAAAGCACATTTTTTCACAATAATTTTGAAAACTTTTAGTGCGCCTGTGTGAGAATCAACCGGATCGTTCGGGAACTACCCTGACCAGCCCGACTCAAAGCTACAGTGAAGAATAAACCCGGCCGGTCTATTGAGTATTAGCGCTGGCAGCGGAAGCCGAATGAAACCAATCGAAATTATCAAAAAAACCGTTTTGACTTTACTGGCCTTATTTCTGGTATTGCTTCTCGCGTTGTTCACGATGGACCTTGGTTTTCTAAGAAACACCGTAGAACAACAGGTTCGCGATGCTACCGGTCGCTCTTTTGAGATTGAGGGTAATTTCTCGCTTCACCTGGGTCGTGAGCTGGTCGTTTATGCCTCGGAAATCTCGCTGGGTAATGCTGAATGGGCTGGTTCTAAACCATTGGCCAGGCTCGATTCCCTGGAGCTTGTGATCGATACCAGGAGTTTGTGGAGTGGTCCGGTTGTTATCAAAGAGGCCCGGTTTGAGGGGCTGAACGTTGATTTGCAGCAGAACGCAAACGGCCAGTCCAACTGGGAAATGAACACCGGGACACCAAGGAGTTCACCAGACCATCAGCTTCCCTTCCTGGTAGAAACCGTTTTACTTACCGGGGCCGAAATCAGGTTTCAGAGCGTACGGCTCGATCAACCGGTAGTTGCGGTTATTCATCAACTCGAAGAGCATGTTGGCGCCGACGGGTACATCAACACCCATATTACGGGATCACTGAATGAAAAGGTGATGGAGTTTAGCGGCATTGCCGGCCCTTATTCACGTTTACTTAGCGGTGAGGATTTCAGCCTGGAAGGGGACGGCAGTTTTGGAACCATCTCGGTTGCCGGTACCTTTGCATTTGACAATATCTGGAAACCGGTTCGACCGGTATTTGATATCAGCATTGAAGGGCCGGAACTCTCTGAACTTACTGCAATGCTGGGTATTAAAGGAATGGGCGCCGGTGGTTTGTCCTTTTCCGCCATCGGCAAGGTTGAAAACGAGACCCTCGTAACCGTAATCACTGGAAACTTCGGTGAGCTTGATTTGGATATCAGGGCCACCGCATCATCTTTACAGGACCTGTCCGGTGCCACCTACCATGCAATGATCAATGGTCCGAATTTTGGGCGTTTGGCCCGCCTGGCGGGATATGACGCGTGGCCGGAAAGTGAATTTTTGATCGATGCCCGCTTGCAACTTCCGGGTGAAGGCCTGCAAATTGAACGTCTCGAACTTTCTGTGGCAGACGCCAAACTGGTGCTAAGCGGTATCGTTCCTGCGTTTCCTGAACCGGGTGGTGCAGAACTGAGCCTGAATATCACCGGCGAGGACCTTTCTCATTTTCACGGTGCCGCCGGACTGAATTCCCTGCCTACTGGATACTTCGCATTGAACGGCGACCTGACTGCACATGGTGACGGTACGACCAGGGTCAACTTCCAGTATGAGTTGCCCCTGGGAACGGGTTCAATCAGCGGGATTCTGGGTAGTGGCAAGAACCTGGCGGGGTCTGACCTGTTGTTTAACGGCAAAGGAGGCGATGCCAACCAGCTTGGTGACATTTTGGGTGTCTCCGGTCTTGCTTCTGAGCCCTGGATCGCAATGGCCAGCATCAAGGTTAATGATCCGGGGTTTTATCAGTTTGAAAATACATTTTTTAAAACCTTAGACTTATCTGTAGAGCTCAGCGGCAAGGTGGGCTCTGAAACTGTTAAGCGTGAGACCGATGTTCATTTCTCGATCGGCGGCAAGCGCCTCTCTGATTTTCAGGCCATGGCCGGAGCTGGTGTCTCTTTGCCGGGGCAACCCTTTTCGTTTTCAGGCCAGGCAACCGCCGTACCGGGCGCATGGAAACTGACAGAAGTTACCGGTAACACCGGGAGCACCCACTTCGTGATAAATGGCAGGCTGGGCCAGGAACAGTCACTGGCAGGTAGTAATTTGTCTATCGTCGCTTCCGGTGAGGACCTGGGTAAAATGTTTAGTCTTCCGGGGGAAGCCAATTTACCAGATGGTCCTTTTACCTTGCGGTCCTCAATAGCGCTCAGCACCGATCGTTTGGAAATCACAGACTTCCATACTGCCGCCGGTCCTTTCAAACTTTCATTTACCGCCGACCTGCCCTGGCCAATAAACCCGGGTGAAGGAACTTTTTCCTTTCAGTCCAGCGGACAAAATATCACCCGGATTCTTCCGGAATTGGCGGGTTTGGCGTTTGATGCAGAAGACTTCAGCGTGGTGGCCTCTGGAAACTGGAACCAAGGGCAAATTTTTATCGGCGAGAGTTCTGCACGGATTGGTGACTCTTCAATTTCCGCAAAAGGCACCCTGGCTTTACCTCCTAACCTGTCCTCAACCAACCTGACGCTGGAAATTAATTCACCGGACCTTTCAAGCCTTGGAACGGTTGATGGTGAACGCTGGGGCCGTGTGCCCTTTAGCCTTAATACCACGTTCAAAGGCACTACCCAGAAGTTCACCATGGAACAGTTTCGATCCCGCCTCGGAAACAGTGATATTCAAGGTTCTTTTGCCGTGGATTTCGAGCCTGAAATTCCCCGTTTTGATCTTAGATTCAGTACGGATCTACTGAACCTGAAACCCTTTCAAGCAGTAACCGTTGACGAACAACCGGAAAACCCGGGCGATTCTGAAGACCGCCTCATCCCGGCACTGGTCTTCCCAATGGATGCTTTATCCCGGTTTGAGGGCCGGTTTGTATTTCTGGCGGACGTGGTACTAATGGAAAACATGACCCTGCATAACAATGCAATGACAGGTGTAGTGAAGAACGGCGGGTTGACCATCACTGAATTGGGTACCGACGGTTATACCGGCCGCCTGGTCGTCAGTGCTTCACTGCAACCTGCTCCAGGGGGCAGTGCAAACCTGAGTTTTTCGGCCCGATCCAAAGACCTGGTTATTAACCTTTTCCGGCAGCCCGAAGAAGACAAAAAGTTGCTTCCTGCATTTGATATAGCTATCGAACTGGCAGGAACAGGTGCCTCTCTTCGTGCGGTCGCAGCAGCCTTGAGTGGTAATATCAGGATGAACAGCGAAGGCGGTATCGTGAAAAACCGGAAGGCTGATAGCGTGTCCGGTCTGTTCCTTGCCCAAGTCGTTGCTGCCATTAGCCCCAGCGAATCGGGTAAAGATGAAATCAATATTTCCTGTTTTGCTGCGGTTATTGGGGTCAACGAAGGAGTTATGTCGCTTGACCCGGGAATCGCTATCCAGTCGGACAAGTTAAATGTTTATGCGACCGGGGAAATTGACCTGGAAACAGAGAAACTTAACGTGAATTTCCGTACCGAAACCCGTAGCGCTGCCAAACTATCTGCAAGCGAATTAATCAGTCCATACGTCAAATTGTCGGGCACGCTGGCAAATCCTTCGGTGGCGCTGGATCCAAAAGGAACCCTGTTAAGTGGTGGCGCAGCCTACCTGACCGGCGGGCTTTCCATTCTTGCGATGAAAGCATTAGCTTCATTAACCACCAGCAAGGACCCATGCGGGGAACATCTGGCGGCAGCTAAAAAATAACCACCGTCTTCGCCGCCGTTGGGTTAGAGAAAATAACTTTTCTGCTAGATGAATTTGTAATAAACAGCTACTCTGCGCGGTCGGAATGAGAACAAGGACGAGTCTGAGTTGAGGCCTTTTTTACCAATCCTGCCTGTATTGATGCTTTTTTCATCAGTGGCGCATGGGCAGTTTTTTAACAAATCTGTTGATGCAATAAAAACCGATATTCCGCCTGTTATTGATGGGTTTTTGGATGACGAGGTATGGAAAAACGCCTCCGTCATTAAGACACTGCACCAGGTTTCGCCCCAGGAGTATGGCGAACCCACCGAGCAAACCGAGTTCTGGATTCTTTATGACGCTGAGAATTTGTACGTGGCTTCTCGCGTGCACTATTCAGATATGAGCATGCTGACGGCTAATTATATGACCCCTCAGCAGCGGGTTTACCGCGATGACCGGATCGTAATCATGCTGGATCCCTTTATGAGCCGTCGGAACGGTTACCTGTTTGAATCAAACGCCCATGGCGTTCAAGGCGATGCGCTACTGGAAAACAACAGCCAGCGCATTAATGAATGGACCGGAGTCTTTGAAGCTGAAACTTCTCAGGACGAGGGCGGGTGGAGCGTTGAGTTTAAAATTCCATTTTCGACGGTTTCATTCGACCCGCAGAACGAGGACTGGGGCTTCAATGTTTTTCGTGACCTGAAACGTACGTCTGAGCGCCTGGCCTGGTCGTCGCAGGGCCGGCAGCAATTACTGGAAGCGCCCGGAGCGGGCGGTACTTTAAAGGGGTTGAGCGGGCTGGAACAGGGCAAGGGAATAGATATTGTTCCTTCAGTCTCGATGAAAAGCCAAAAAGATTTTGTGCTGAATCAGGATGACAGTTCTTTTGAGCCTTCGCTTGATGTGACCTATCGTATTACGCCCTCGCTAACCGCAAAACTCACCCTGAATACTGATTTTTCAGCCACTGAAGTGGATGACCGGCAAGTAAATCTAACGCGGTTCTCCCTGTTTTTCCCGGAAAAGCGTGATTTCTTCCTCCAGGACGCCGGAATTTTTGAATTTGCCCAGCTATCAGGTAATGGCCGCCCGTTCTTTTCCCGAACCATAGGGTTAAGCTCTGATGGCGATCCTCTCAACCTGAATGCCGGCGGCAAATTGACCGGTCGGGTAGGCATATGGAATGTTGGTTTTTTGGGGGTGCAACAGGAAAGCAGCGCCCTGCTGGGCCGCCGAAACCTTTTTGTCGGACGTGCTGTTGCGAATATTCTGGATGAATCCAGTATCGGGGTTATTTTCACCGATGGCGACCCTCAAAATGATCGTGCTGCTCAAACAACTGGCCTTGATTTCCGTTATCGAAATAGCAGTTTCATGGGAGACAAGATTTTCCAGGGTGAAGCCTGGTACCAGGAAACGAACAACAAGGCCATCCCCGGGGAGCCTGAAGATTCCGTGGCGCGGGATACTGAAGCCTGGGGATTAAGAGCGCAATATCCGAACGACCGCCACTATATTGATACCTGGGTTTATCATTTTGGCGAAAACTTCGACCCCGCAATGGGGTTTGCCAACCGAACCGGTATTGAGAACAAGTTTGCCACTTACCGTTTCAGGTACCGGCCTGAAAAGTCTTTTTGGCAAAACCACGATTGGCAGATTGCTGTAAAACATATTGATTCCACCATCAACAATGAAAAAAGTTATGTAACCCAGTTTACTCCCTGGTCGGCAAGAACCAGCCTGTCAGATGAAATCTCATTCACCATTAACAGGGAGCGGGAATTGCTGGAAGAAGGCTTCACGCTTTTTGACAGGATTTATATTCCCCCAGGTGATTATGAGTTTACGCGCTACCGGATGCGGATCGAAACCGCCTTTTATCGCCCTTTCCAGGTTGAGTTGGAAGTAGAGTCGGGTGATTTTTTTGATGGCACGCGCGATACCTTTGGAATTGAATTCGGTTGGAAGCCTTCCGCCCGGTTCAATGTTTCAATCGACTATAAAACCAACAAAGTGCAATTGCCGGGCGGCAAATTTACCGCCCGTGTAATGTCTTTAAAATCCCAGTTTGCCTTCAACAGTGAGTGGTCTTTTGTTCCGCTGCTTCAGTTTGACAATATATCGGAAGAACTCGGTATTAACCTGAGACTGCGCTACCACCCCTCCCGAGGCAACGATATGTACGTGGTCTGGAGCAGAAACATGTTGCGCGACCTGGATGATCGCTTCCACAGCACCTTCCAGGAATCGGTGGTCAAAGCAACCTACATCTTCAGGTTTTAATTTGCGGGTCTGACGCCTATGGCCTGGTAAAGCCGTCTGGACTCGAAATAGCGGTCACCTTTGAAAACCAGCCGGGTAGTTCTGACTGCGCTGATGTCTTCAAGGGGATTGGCTGCGAGCAGCACAAAATCCGCCTGCTTGCCAACTGAGACAGAGCCGAGCCGGTCTCCTGCGCCCATGACTTGGGCTGCGCCCAATGTCGCGATCTTCAAAACCTCAGGCGGCGGGATACCCGCTTGTTGGTATAACTCAAGTTCCCGGTGAAGGCCAAAACCCGCAAGCGCGTCTGTGCCGGCAACAATGGTTACGCCGCTTTGGTACAGTTTTTTGACCATCTCCAGTAATGCCGCCGAACTTTTTGCGTATACCCCGGCATTTTCATCATTCACATCCATACGCCCTGCCAGCAGGCTTCTTCTCTCCGACGGCGGCAGGCGGTCAGCAATCATTCTGAAGCCCGGGCTCAGCTCACCCGAGCGGTGGGTAAACATATTGACGAAAATTGATACTGTTGGGTCAACCACCACTTGCCTGTCTTTCAGCAAATTAACAAAGGCTGTGACCGTTTTGCTTTCCAGGTCCAGGTCACCCCCACGCTCCGCAACCCTCAGAAATCGCAATGGTGTGCGTGTATCGTCATCATTGCTGGCCAGAAAATTCAGAAACAGAAAATTAATGTGCTGAATTTCGTCATATCCAGCAAGCACCGCTTGCTCTGCATTCATGAAGGCCGGCACATGCCCCGAAACGCGCATGCCCAGTTCATGTGCTTTGTTGACAACAGGCCGGACCCAATCCGGGTGAAGAGATGAGTAAATCTTGATCTGCGGGTAGCCCATTTCCGCATATTGGCTCACCAGGGCAACCGCTTCCTCTGCTGATTCTGCAAGCTCTTTAATCGGTGCAGAAAAAGGACTTTTACCTTCGACAATTCCCGCGGCAAAACTACGCGGTCCGATGACTTCACCAGAATCATATCCCGCTTTTACGGCATGATAGTTATCCGGGTTGTTTCCCATGTCCCGCACCGTGGTTACACCAGCAGCAATATGTAGCAGGCCCTGCTCCAGGCTGATGTGGGTATGCATATCCCAAAGCCCGGGGATGAGGTAACCACCCTCACCGTCTATAACTTCTATGCCGTCAAGTTCAGAAACCATAGGTGAAACCGCGCTTATGCGTCCGTCGATCACCGTAACTGAATGGTTGGCAAGCAATACACCGGTAAGCACATCAACCACGTGAACATTATTGATGGCGTAAATGCCCGGAAGCTTGTTTGTAAGGGGCATGGAGCGCGTTTTCAGGTATTCGCGTTTAGCCGTGTCCTGGCTGACCTTCATCAGCGCTGCCATGTCTGTCCGACCACTTGGCACCAGGGCATTCGATCCGGCGGACAGACCAAAGAGTTCGTCATTCTCATCCAGCCAGATAAAGCTGGGATTGAAACCAAGACCATGGATTGCAAACAGGTGGGCACCATTGATTTTGGATAGTTTGCGGATGCTTGCCGTGCCGGCGGGCAGTAATTCTATACTGCTATCCGGGCTTGCAAGCAAAGCCCGCGCCAGCAGGGCTGTTTGTTCGGGGGATTGATCGTTGGCCAGGTAGTAGGCGCTTGCGGAATTCGAAGAATTTCCTGTCTCAATGGTGCTGGACCAGGCTGAGTTATTGCCGTTTCTCGAGAAATACTCTTTGACCGGTGCCCCCATGTATGAGTGCCCGCTGACTTCCAGTTCTACTACAAGACCATTGGCAAGACCAATGCCAGGGCCATTGCTGTGGAAGCGGATTTTTTCCTGAATCGAAGGGCCGCGACCACGGTCTTTGAACTCAAATGATGTATTTCGGCTTCCGTCGTCCAGCGTGGTAACCACCAGGCTTCCGGTTTTAATTCCGTTGCTTAACCAGTCGTAATTTCGCACATCGTTGGCCGATGTATTGACGGCACAAACGAGGAGTGCCTGAAAAATGATCAAGCGATAAAAGGATTTCATGGTGATCGGCCGACGGGCCTTAACGCATCCGCTCTTGTAACTTCTTAAGCGCTTCGCTACCGGGATTGAGTACATCAAATTCTATGTTGGTAAGAGGATTGGCGGCTGTTTCAGAAATGGTGTGCATTTCGGGCAGGTTCTCATTGATAAACATCAGGCCGGTAACGACCTCCCCGCGGGAACTATGCGTCTCAAGGTATTTCATTGCCGCACTACGATCAGAAGGATCATAGCCTTCATCTGCTTTTCTCAGCACCAGCGTCGAACCATCGTGCATTTTGATGGCAAGCGTCTCGCCCTCATCATATTTGGCCCTGATCTCCTTGGATGGCGGCACGAAATCGGTCTGAATTGCCGGGTGATAATGCTCACGGGTGTACGCATAGCTCTTGGTCGAACCCACGTGATCGTTGAAAGTGACACAGGGAGAAACCACATCCAGCACGGCACAACCGGGATGGGTGATTCCGGCCTTGATAAGCGGGACCAACTGGTCACGATCACCGGAAAAACTTCGTGCCACGAAGCTTCCACCAAGCGCAATAGCCATAGCGACCGGATCAATGGCTTTCATACGGTTTACCTCGCCTTTCTTGGCTTTGCTTCCCGGATCAGCAGAGGCTGAGAACTGGCCCTTGGTTAAACCATAAACGCCGTTGTTCTCGATAATGTAGAGCATATTCACATTGCGTCGAATCACGTGTCCAAACTGGCCAAAGCCGATGGAAAGTGAATCCCCGTCGCCTGAAATGGCAATACACACCAGGTCCCGGTTCGCAGCCAGGGCACCGGTTGCCACAGAAGGCATACGACCGTGTACTGAATTGAAACCATGTGCACCGGAAAGAAAATAAGCCGGTGTTTTGGACGAACAACCGATACCGGACAGTTTTATGACCTTCTTTGGCGGAATCGACAGCTCCCAAAAAGCCTGGACTATGGCAGCGGTGATGGAATCGTGACCACAACCAGCGCAAAGTGTGGATAACACACCTTCATAATCCCGTCGCTTCAATCCCATCTCATTAACCGGTTCGCCCGGCAGGTCGATGCGCGGTTTTTTGATGTAGGTCATGCTGCGGCCTCCGGCTTGAGATGCTCCATAACAGCATCGAGCAGGCAATCAGCAGGAATAGGCATGCCGTTGTAATGCAATACCTTGATCAGGTTTTCGTCATCGGCGGGTGTTTCAATGATCAACAGTGATCGCAGTTGCGCATCACGGTTTTGTTCCACAACAAAGATGGTGTCATGCGAAGCAAGAAATTCCAGAACTTCGTCACTGAATGGAAATGCACGAATACGCAGATAATCTGCATGAAAGTCAATTCCGGCCAGTTTGTCCAGGGCCTCGTTTACCGCACCATCTGAACTGCCATACGCAATCACACCAAATCGGGTTTCCTGATCCGCTTTTCGCAACACCGGTTTGCTTACCAGCCCACGGGCGGTTTCCCATTTGACCAGCAGCCGATCCATTACATCCTGGTATTCTTCCCCATCCTCGGTGTATCCGCCGTAGCGGTTGTGTCCGGAACCACGCACAAAATAGGCACCCTTGTGTGTCGTACCGGGATAGGTACGGTAAGGAATACCATCACCATCTGAATCCAGGTAACGATAGAAGTTCTCCATTTTCCGGAGCTCTTCCGTGGTTAAAACTTTTCCACGGTCAGGCCGGTAATCATCGTCCCAGGTCAGTTCCGGAATCATCCAGTCATTCATGCCGATATCGAGATCAGACAGAACAAATATCGGGGTCTGCAGGCGCTCAGCCAGGTCAAATGCTGTAACCGCCATTTCGAAGCATTCCGCTGGATCGGCAGGAAAAAGCAAGGGGTGTCGTGTATCTCCATGCGAGGCAAATGCACATAGCATGACGTCACACTGCTGCGTACGCGTCGGCATACCGGTAGATGGTCCTACGCGCTGAACATCGAAAAACACCGAGGGTATTTCCGCGTAATAAGCAAAACCAATGAACTCACTCATCAGGGAAATGCCGGGGCCGGATGTCGGTGTAAAGGCCCGCG
>Ga0114949_10001030_pt1 | contig 16513 bp, 14 predicted proteins | sample N074metaG_FD_83505 | JGI IMG/M metagenome (GOLD analysis project Ga0114949, IMG submission 83505) | Deep subsurface microbial communities from Kermadec Trench to uncover new lineages of life (NeLLi) - N074 metaG | ecosystem: Environmental > Aquatic > Marine > Ocean trench > Sediment | place... | reverse complement strand
TTACCAAAGTGTTTGTCAGCCTGTACAACGAAGACCTGATCTATCGTGGCAAGCGCCTGGTGAACTGGGATCCGGTTCTGCACACCGCGTTGTCGGATCTGGAAGTGCTGTCCGAAGAAGAAAAGGGCCATCTGTGGCATTTTCGATATCCGCTGGCGTCCGGTGACGGATACCTCGTCGTCGCCACCACGCGACCGGAAACCATGCTTGGCGACAGCGCCGTCGCTGTCCATCCTGAAGACGAACGCTACAGCCACCTGGTTGGGCAGGAAATCGTTTTGCCATTGGTAGACCGCCACATACCCATCGTCGCAGACAACTACGTCGATCCGGAATTCGGTACCGGTTGCGTCAAAATCACGCCGGCGCACGACTTCAATGATTACGAGATCGGGCAGCGGCACAATTTGCCGATGTACAACATTCTTGATGACGACGCCGCAATTAATGACACCGCACCAGCACCCTATCGAGGCATGGATCGCTTTGATGCGCGCAAAAAGGTCGTCGCCGATCTTAAAGCATTGGGACTGCTTGAAAAAATTGAAGACTACACACTGAAAGTGCCGAGAGGCGATCGCAGCGGCAGCATTGTCGAGCCGTATTTAACCGATCAGTGGTATGTCAAAATTCAACCGCTTGCAGATCCGGCGATTGAAGCGGTTGAATCCGGAAAAATACGTTTCGTACCGGAAAACTGGAACAAAACCTACTTCGACTGGATGTACAACATCCAGGACTGGTGTATCAGCCGTCAGCTTTGGTGGGGACATCGAATTCCTGCCTGGTACGACAAGGCCGGCAAAATCTATGTCGCCGAATCAGAACAGGCAGCACGCGACAAATTTGATCTTCCCGCTGATTATGAATTGAGACAAGACAATGATGTGCTCGACACCTGGTTTTCGTCCGCATTGTGGCCCTTTAGCACGCTGGGCTGGCCCGAAAAGTCGGATGCATTGAAAACATTCTATCCGGGCAACGTACTGGTTACCGGTTTTGACATCATTTTCTTCTGGGTTGCACGGATGATCATGATGGGCATCAAGTTCATGGGAGACGTACCCTTTCGTGAGGTTTACATCCACGGACTGATACGCGACAACGACGGTCAAAAAATGTCGAAGTCCAAGGGCAACGTTCTCGATCCGCTCGACCTGATTGATGGCATCGACCTGCAGTCACTGCTGGACAAGCGAACCAGCAGTCTTATGCAGCCACACCTGGTGCCGAAAATTGAAAAGGCCACGAAACAACAATTCCCGGACGGTATTGACGAATACGGCGCCGATGCGCTTCGGTTTACGTTTGCAGCGCTTGCTACAACGGGCAGGGACATTCGTTTCGATCTCGGTCGAATAGAAGGCTACAAAAACTTCTGCAACAAGCTCTGGAATGCCTCCCGCTACGTGCTGATGAATACGGAGACGCTTGACGAGGGCGACTGCGAGTTCAGTGCTGCCGATCGCTGGATCAGCTCACGCCTGCATCGGACCATCAAAGACGTTACCGAACACTTCAGCGCCTACCGCCTGGACCTGGCGGCACAGGCTATGTATGAATTTACATGGCACGAGTTTTGTGACTGGTATCTCGAGCTTTCAAAACCTGTTTTGCAATCGGACGATAGCAGCGATGCAGAGAAACGTGGCACTCGAAGGACACTGATCAATATTCTCGAGTCATTGTTGCGATTGATGCATCCGTTAATGCCTTTTGTGACGGAGGAAATCTGGCAACAGGCTGGCCCGCGCGCCGGAATTACGGGCGACACCATCATGCTGCAGCCCTACCCGAGCGTATCCGACTACCCGCTCGACGACGATGCCGAACGCGAACTTCAATGGGTGATGCAGTTCATTTTGGGAATTCGGCAGATTCGTGGTGAAATGGACATATCGCCAGGCAAGGCACTCCCGGTATTATTGCGCAACGCCAGCGACACGGACTTAAGGCTCGCACGACTTCATGCGCGCTTGCTTGAACGAGTTGGCCGGGTCGAGTCGATTTCTGTCCTCGCAGACGGTGAAGAACCGCCGTCGTCAGCAACCGCTTTGCTGGGCGAGCTGCAACTTCTCGTCCCGATGAAAGGTGTTATTGATGTCGACGCGGAGCGAGCACGTTTGCAAAAACAGATGCAAAAAATCCAGATCGAGATACAAAAGGCGAACGGCAAACTTGGCAATGACAAATTTGTGAACAATGCACCCGCTGCTGTGGTCTCACAGGAACGAGAGCGTCTCGCGGACTTCGAACGGCAACTGAAGCAATTTGATGAGCAATTTGCGAAGCTGGATACCCTGGAATAGAGCCAATATGTGGCACAGCTCACATTCCGGGCGCTGATTGAGTGCAATACACAGCCCTAGCCGCGACAATCACTCAATCTTACCGATAACCGGACAATTCAATGCAGCCCGACAATTCGATTGAGTCCCTGCCTCTTGCTACCGATGGGCTGCATGCCGCCGTCGACAAGGCCAGAGAATCTCTGAACGGAATTATTCTTGGCAAGGACCGTGAGGTTGCCCTCTCGCTGGCCTGCCTGCTTGGGCGCGGCCACTTGCTGATCGAGGACCTGCCAGGTCTGGGCAAGACGATGCTGGCGCAGTCGCTGGCCAAGGTGCTGGGACTGTCATATCAACGAATTCAGTTCACCAGCGATTTACTTCCGGCAGACATCATCGGCGTATCCATTTTTCAGCAAGCCAGCGGCAAGTTCGTGTTTCAACCCGGACCTGTGTTTACCCAGTTGGTATTGGCAGACGAAATCAATCGGGCAACGCCGAAAGCGCAGAGCGCGCTGCTCGAGGCAATGGAAGAACGACAAGTATCGGTAGATGGCGAAACCTACGCATTGCCGGAACCCTACTTCGTGGTGGCAACGCAAAATCCATCCGACCAGGTTGGAACATTCCCGTTACCCGAATCACAACTGGATCGATTCCTGATGCGTATCGAAATGGGTTATCCGAGTGAAGAACACGAGCGCGAACTGATCACGGGTGAAGACAGACGAACGTTATTGCAAAACGTTAGCGCAACATTGAATCCGGATGTTCTCATTCAGTTACAGAATGCGATCCGCGAGGTGCGATTAAGCGATCCTCTGGTTGACTATATCCAGGCGCTGGTGCGGTTTACCCGCGAATCACCCGATATCGAAACGGGCTTATCCCCTCGCGGCTCCCAGGCATTGGCGCTGGCGGCACGGTCACTGGCATTTATTGAGCATCACAATGGCGTGTATCCTGACGATGTGCAGGCAGTCTTCGCCGCGTGTGCCAGCCACCGGCTGAAACCAGCCAGCAATTCTACCTATCGCCGCCCGGACGAGATTTGCCGACATGTCCTCGACAACGTGGCAATTCCTTAAGCTCCCACGGCCGTTCAATTCGAGGCCTATGCGACGTTTTATCTCGCAGCGTGTCGGCCGATGGGCGATAAAACGCCAGGGACAGGATCGGCCGGTAACGCAACTGCATTCGAAGCGCGTCTATATTCTGCCAACCGGTGTTGGACTCATTTTTGCACTAATGACGTTCGCCATGTTGCTGGGTTCGATGAACTACAACAACAACCTGTCTTTTTTACTGACATTCCTGCTGTCGTCCCTTGGTCTCGTTGCCATGCACCAATGTCAACGAAACCTGGTCGGTCTCGAACTCGCCTTTGCGGGAGTGGATCCGGTATTTTCCGGACAGGCGGCGACCTTTCGTATTGCGATAAGCAATCGTTCGAAAAACTTTCGCTACAATTTACAGGTTTATAGCGACAAGATCGCGAGCGATACGCATGATCTTGCTCCAGGTGAAAGCGTTGTATTTAACCTGGAGATCCCGACGACGTCACGCGGCTACATTCCATTGAGACGTTTCGGCGTTCGTACATTGTTTCCCTTCGAGCTTTTCCGCGCCTGGGCATGGGTGCATATGGATCTTAAAGGTCTCGTTTATCCACATCCCGCGGAGCAGGTACCAGAGCCTCCGGCAACCCGGTCGTCGCAGGGACATCGACAACACGACGCACGCGGTGAAGAGGATTTTGCGGGCTTGCGCAACTTCAATATCGGAGATTCTCCCAGGCAAATTGCGTGGAAGGCCTACGCAAGGGCCGGTGAGCTTTATTCCAAGCAGTTCTCGGGAGCGGACACCAGTAGCCAGTGGTTCGACTTCGATCGCATAGCGGAAACTGATGTGGAAAAGCGCCTGTCCATCCTGACTCGATGGATCATAGATGCAGAACGCTTGCGTGAGGACTATGGCCTGAGAATGCCGGGCAAGGAATTTCCGCCCGCTCACAACGAGGCGCAACGACATTCCTGCCTGCAAAGGCTTGCTGTGTTCGGCCTGGCGAAGATCGACAACGATGGCTAAGGCTAAAGGAACTGACGGCTCTCTGCTAAGCAGCCTGCCCTGGACGCTGGCAGCGCTTGGTTTTTCCGTCGTCCCGCATGTGCCGAGCATGCCTTTCTGGATTACCGCTGCCCTGATTATTTGCGCTGTCTTGCGGCTGCATATTGAACGCAATCGCAAGCGGCTGCCGGCAACATGGATCAGAGTCGTGCTCGCCCTCGGTTGTTTTATTGGTGTACTGGTGACTTACGACAGCATTACCGGTGTCGGACCCGGTTCCGCGTTGCTGGCGATAATGGCAGCATTGAAATTACTGGAAACGCGCGAGCGACGAGACCAGTTCGTCTTGCTGTTCATTTCCATATTCCTGATCATGTCGTCGTTATTGCGCGAGCAATATCTTTGGTCGCTACCCTATCTCATCATTGGCGTGATCATAACGATGACGGCCTGGTTACGAATGTCCGCCACTGATAAAACAAGCGTCCGTAAGAGCCTGGCCAGCACATCGCGCCTGTTGCTTTATGCTGCACCACTGACCATTGCGATGTGGGTTCTGTTCCCAAGACTCTCCACACCATTTTGGGCAATTCCAGTTGACACCAGTCGCGTAGAATCGGGTTTAAGCGACAAGATGAGTCCCGGTGATATCAGTTCCTTGTCATTGTCGAATGAAGTGGCGTTTCGCGTTGATTTCGATGCTGACATTCCGCCGCCGCAGCAGCTTTATTGGCGCGGCCTGGTATTGCACCAGTTCAATGGCCGGTCCTGGACAGGTAATGCGATCTCCTCGGTATTTCGAGCGAATCGAACGATTGAATACATCGGCCGTCCCGTCGGCTACCAGCTCACTATGGAGCCGACCTCACAGCAATGGGTATACGCACTTGATATCGCCTACGAGTGGTCAATTGACAAGACCGGTATGGGCCGCCAGCAGCAATTGACACGCAACGAGCCGATCGACCAGCGCATATCTTTTCACGCCGTGTCCTATCCGCGCTATCGCATCGATCCGGATAGAAAAGTAAGAACCAATGACTATTTTTTGCAGTTACCGCCCGGCAGGAATATGCGCACAGTGGCGCTCGCCAAAGAGATGCGAGCGGCAGCGGGCAACGACCAGCAGTTTATTGACGATGTGATGAGCATGTTCAATGAACAGGACTTCTATTACACGCTTCAGCCTCCCGCCCTGGGCGCAAGCCCGGTGGACCAGTTTTTGTTTGATACGCGCCAGGGTTTTTGCGAGCACTACGCGTCCGCGTTTGCCGTCATAATGCGGGCTGCAGGCATACCGGCGAGAATCGTACTCGGCTATCAGGGCGGAGAGATAAATTCGCTGGGCAACTACACGTACATGATTGTTCGTCAGTCGGATGCACATGCGTGGACCGAAGTCTGGCTGGCTGGTCGCGGCTGGACGCGTGTCGACCCGACCTCGGCTGTAGCGCCGGAACGAATTAACGACGGTATGTCCGGTGTGATGTGGAGCGACCTGGGCGCCAGCTGGGGACTCGCTGCCCCTTCTCGAGTGCTGCACCAGCTAAAACTGACCTGGGATGCTTTGAACGCAAAATGGAACAACTGGATTCTTGGCTACGGGCCCGAGAACCAGAATCGTTTTCTGCAGTGGTTGGGAATGGAAGACCCGGACTGGCGGCAAATGATGCTGACCCTGCTCGCGATTGTCGTCGGCATTATTGCCATCATAAGCCTGGTACTGGTCGCCCGTTACAAGCCACCGAAAAAAGACGAAGCTGCAATTCTGTATGCGAAATTCACTTCGTTAGCTGGTATCAACCCGCTTACCGGAGAAACACCCTACGCCTACCTCTCACGTCTTCGAACACAGAAGAGCGACTTGGGCGAAGATGCGCAGGACATTACAGACAAATACCTGGAATCCCGTTATGGTTTGCAACAGCCCGACATGCTTCTCGGCCTGAGAGACTCGGTCAGGCAGTTTTCAATGCGTACTTGATCAATCACTTCGACTTGACTGTTCCAGATGGTCATCAGATTCAACCGACCGACGCATTGATCTTCATCGCCCGCTGGTACTAGTGCTCGCGCGTTTCTCGAAACTCAACGTCCGGCCAGCGTTCCTCAGTGAGATTAAGGTTTACCCTGGTCGGTGCAATATAGACCAGACTGCCGCTATGATCCAAAGCAAGATTGTCGTGTGCTTTTTTCTTGAAATCGGCCAGCATTTTTTCGTCGGTCGCATGCACCCAGCGCGCGGTGGCAACATTGATGGTCTCGAACTGGCAATCAACCTTGTATTCGTCCTTAAGTCGGTGAGCAACGACTTCAAATTGTAATGGCCCGATGGCGCCGAGGATCAACTCGTTGTTTCGCAGCGGCTTGAAGAGCTGAGTGGCGCCCTCCTCGCAAAGCTGCGCGAGACCCTTTCGCAATGCTTTTAGTCTCAGCGGATCTTTTAACACGGCGCGGCGAAATATTTCGGGTGCGAAATTTGGAATACCCAAAAACCGAATCTCTTCCCCTTGACTGAAACTGTCTCCGATATTGATGGTTCCATGGTTGTGCAGTCCGATAATGTCGCCTGAATAGGCAGTCTCGGTTTTTTGCCTGTCGGCAGCCATAAAGGTAATCGCGTCTGCGATTTTCATGTCCTTGCCGGATCGAATGTGCTTCAACTTCATGCCATTCCTGAATTGGCCCGAGCAAAGTCGCATAAAAGCGATTCGATCGCGATGGCCCGGGTCCATGTTCGCCTGAATTTTGAAGACGAAGCCAGTGACGGCCTCTTCGTCTGCCTGAATTTCCCGTGACTCGGCTTTATGTGACGCCGGTGGTGGTGCGTGCGCGACAAATTCGTCCAACAGTTCTTTAACGCCAAAATTTGAAATAGCCGAACCGAAAAACACCGGTGTTTGCCGCGCGGCCAGATATTCATCAACCTCGAATTGCGGACATGCGCCTTTGACCAGTTCGATTTCTTCTCTAAATCGTTCAGCGTCATCACCGAGCACACGGTCGGCCTCGGCGGAATTCAAGCCATCGATCATTTCGATTTCCGATACCCGCTCCCGGCCAACCTTTGAATAGAGATAAATACGATCTTCGAGCAAGTGGTATACGCCTTTCAGGAAGCTCCCCATACCGATTGGCCAGGTAACGGGAGAACACTGGATACCGAGAACCGATTCGATTTCATCCATCAGGTCAATCGGCTCCCGACCGTCACGATCCAGCTTGTTGATGAACGTCATGATGGGCGTGTCGCGAAGCCGGCATACATCCATCAACTTGACGGTGCGCTGCTCAACACCTTTGGCGCAATCGATCACCATCAGCGCGGAATCAACTGCCGTAAGAGTACGATAAGTATCCTCGGAGAAATCTTCATGGCCTGGCGTATCGAGCAGGTTTACAACGTAGCCCCGATACGGAAACTGCATTACCGACGACGTGATCGAAATTCCACGCTGCTGCTCCAGTGCCATCCAGTCAGAAGTAGCATGCCTGCTGGCCTTTCGCCCCTTAACCGTGCCCGCAAGCTTAATAGCGCCGCCAAACAACAGGAGTTTTTCGGTCAACGTCGTCTTGCCGGCATCCGGATGCGAAATAATCGCAAAGGTACGCCGGCGTCCAATTTGTTCGCTTAGTTCAGACATAAGTGTTTTATCATCAATCGCGGGCGCAGGCCCGTTCCAACATCCTTATCGGATTATTCGCGCTGCTTTAACAGCAAAGACATCACGGCAGCGTCTTCCCGCCCGTCGTGCGCCTGATAATATGCGGGCCGCTCGGCAATCTGCTGAAAACCCTTTTTGCGGTACAAAGAGACAGCATGCTCGTTTGACGGCCGCACCTCGAGAAACACCTGTTTGACCGACACCGCTTTGGCCCGATTGAGTATTTCCTCTAGCAGTCGATCTGCAAACCCCAGTTTTCGGGAATTGGCATCGACACACAAATTCAGGATGTGAGCCTCGCCGGCAGCCACAGACAAGATGCAATAGCCGACGACGTCTTCGCCGCGCTCGAGCACCACACAGGTATAACCTGAAAGAAGGCAATCCCGGAACAATCTTTGGCTCCATGGAAATTCGTAACTTCGTTGTTCGATATCGGCCACTTGCAGAAGATCCGACGGCGTCATGCTTCGGGTCAACGCGGAAATATCTTCGAATTGCGTGATCATCAGCGCTGTTCGGCGACGATCTGCCGCGCGAGACAAAGGTCTTGCCAGGCTTTGGCTTTTTGCGAGGGGCTGCGCAATAGATACGCAGGGTGGTAGGTGACGACCAGTGGCAAGGCGCCGTCGCGCAACGAGTGTTGCCGCCCTCTGAGTCGTCCAAGCGGGGCATCCGACGCCAGCAAAAGCTGAGCCGCGATGCGCCCGACTGCTACTACGATTTTCGGATTAATCAGCTCGATTTGCCGCTCGAGATAATGCCGGCATGCTTCGGCCTCGTGTTTCGCCGGGTCACGATTATTCGGTGGCCGGCACTTGAGCACATTGGCAATGAAGACGGATTTGCGATTCAGGCCAACGGCCAATAGCATCTGGTCAAGCAATTGTCCCGCACGACCAACAAAAGGTTCGCCGCGTCGATCCTCTTGCTGTCCGGGCGCTTCACCGATAATGAGCCAATCCGCATTGGGGTCGCCAACACCGAATACCGTTTGTGTACGAGTCTCGTGCAAGCCACAGGACTTGCAGCTGGCAACGTGTTGCTGCAGCTCAACCCAGTTCAGTAAAGGAATATCGGAAGCGGTGTCCGGCCCCTGTTCGAGGGCTTGCGCCGTGTCGCTGGCGTCGTGCGCACCTCGCTCACGCCAAACGTCAATTCCCATCGCCTCCAGGTAGGCCAGGCGATTCGCATCTGCGGTCATTTTTCGTCGTCCAACTAGTGTGGTGGCAACTTGCCAAGTACATCACACCCGGCAACAACGCGTTGCCCGGTTTCAACCAGCATACGGCCATGGATCGGAAATTGTAATTCCGCGATCTTTGTCAATCGAAGGTATGCGCAGCGCTGACCCTGGCCAATTCGCTCGCCAAAGCGCAGGAATGCCAACGGCGCGAGACCGAAGCGGTGGCACTTGAACTGCAGTACAACATCGTCGCCCTCATCGGTCCGGATCCAGAGACCGCTGGACAGCTTTCGCACCGCCTCGTGCTCGCCGTCTCCGCGAAAATCCATGATCTTGCCCTCAACCGGGCACCTGGCGGTGTACGTGCCGAAACTGTCAATTTGGATCACTATGCGATGCGCTTCGCCACCAAGCACGCTGTGGTCTGTCAGCCCGACCTCGATGACCGTGCCGTCCACCGGGCTGACAAGCCCAAGCGGGATCGCCGGAATAATTCGTCGTGGATCGCGAAATATCGCAAGCAGCCAGATAAACAGCAGCACCGGGATGATGAGATAAACCGGATCTGCGTAGCGCAGCAGCAATCCGAACATTGCTGCAACCAGAATCAGCCACGGAAATCCCTCCCGCGCTACAAATGGATTGCGTTTTCCCTTCATGCCTTGTCGTGTTCCGCCTGGTAACGTTTAGTCTTATTCGGCTGTTCGCCGATCCGGTGAGCGAATATATCTGATTTTTCTCGTTACACAAGCCTGCCGAAGTATTTTTAACGCCCGATTGCCCTGCGAAGACCGTAGAACCGTGCCGAACGCGGTCACTCGTGTAGAATACGCCCGCTGCGGAACCCAAGGATATTGACTACATGCGTTTCTCGAATTTCGGATTAACCACCCTTAAGGAAGTACCAGCCGACGCCGAAATTGTCAGCCACCAGCTAATGCTGCGTGCAGGCATGATACGACGACTTGCCTCCGGCCTGTTCACCTGGATGCCGTTGGGTCTTCGGGTTATGCGCAAGGTTGAAGCAATAGTGCGCCAGGAAATGAACAAAGCCGGCGCGCTTGAGCTCTTGATGCCTGCGGTGCAGCCTGCGGAGCTGTGGGTCGAGTCCGGACGCTGGAACAAATACGGCTCGCTGTTGCTGCGCATGCAAGACCGCCATCAGCGCGACTATTGTTTTGGCCCGACACACGAGGAAGTGATTACCGATATCGCCCGGCGCGAATTGAGAAGCTACAAACAATTGCCGATCAACTACTACCAGATCCAGACGAAATTCCGCGACGAAATACGACCGAGATTTGGCGTTATGCGCGCGCGCGAATTTGTCATGAAAGATGCCTACTCGTTCCACATTGACCAGGACTCGCTGGAAGAGGGTTACCAGGTGATGTACGCCGCTTACACGGCCATTTTTGAACGACTCGGCCTTGAGTTTCGGGTGGTCGACGCCGACAGCGGCGAGATTGGCGGCAATCGCTCGCAAGAATTCCACGTCATTGCAGACTCCGGCGAAGACGCGCTTGCCTACAGCGACGACGACAGCTACGCCGCGAACGTCGAAACTGCTATTACCCTGTCAGGCGATTCGCCCGCGCCGGCCCCCACCCGTGAAATGACCAGGGTCAAGACGCCGGATGCGACTTCGATCAAGGCACTTTGCGAGCAATTGAATCTAAGCGCAGATCAGACATTGAAAACGTTAATTGTTGAAGGCGACAACGAACCTGTCGCCCTGGTGCTCCGCGGTGATCACACGCTGAACGCGATTAAGGCGGCGAAACTGGACGGCGTCGCATCACCATTGCAAATGGCCGATGCTGATACCGTGCAAAAAGTCACCGGTTGCGTTCCAGGTTTCGCTGGACCGCTCGGCTTGAAGATTCGAACCTACTTTGATCATTCCGTGAGTGCGATGTCCGACTTCGTCATTGGCGCGAACGAGGCCGACATGCATTTGACTGGCGTAAATTTCGGTCGTGATATCGAGTTGGGTGCTTCGGTCGACCTGCGCAATATACTCGAGGGTGATCCGGTGCCTGGGGGCAAAGGCAGGATCAAGCTCGCGCGCGGAATCGAAGTTGGGCATATCTTCCAGCTTGGCACCAGCTACAGCGAATCAATGCATGCAACGGTGCAGGATTCTGACGGCAAGGACGTTGTAATGGCGATGGGCTGTTACGGGATTGGCATCAGTCGAATTGTGGCCGCGGCGATCGAGCAGAACCACGACGACAAGGGCATTATCTGGCCCGATCAACTGGCCCCGTTCGAAGTCGTTTTGATCCCGATTAATTTGCAACGCTCGGAGACGGTGCGCGAAGCGTCCGAGGATCTGTATACCGAGCTGCAGCAAAGTGGCATAGACGTATTGTTTGATGACCGGGACGTCAGACCCGGCGTCAAATTTGCGGACGCTGAGTTAATAGGCATTCCACACAGGCTGGTGATCAGTGAACGCGGGCTGGAAGGCGGAGAACTGGAGTATCAACACAGGCGTGACAGCGAGGCCAGAATGCTGAAACGTGAAGACGCTCTCACTGTCGTTGCGGGCCAACCGCTAGGCTAGAGAAGATTGTGCACTCTCTTTTCGAGCGCACATAGTGGAGACAGACACGACAATGCGGAGAAGAAGCCCCACCTCACTGCTGTTCCTTTGCCTTTTGTTGTGCAATGGCAGTGGTGCCGCCGAAAATGCTCCGGATCCTGAACTGCTGGAGCGATTGCGCCAGGTCGCCAGTGAAGCTGACAGCTTTCCTGACCACTTCGATGCCCAGGTCTGGCTAACCGACATGTCCGCCCGTTTGGAGCGCCAGGTAAAAGATCCCGCGGAGCGTCTCGAAATTCTGACGCGAGTCCATCACGAGGCAACCATTCGAAACCTCGCCCCGGAATTGGTACTCGCCGTTATCGATATTGAAAGCAACTTTGATCACTACGCCATTTCGCATGCCGGCGCGCGCGGACTCATGCAGATCATGCCGTTCTGGCTCAAGGAAATGAACGAGATTGAGAAGAACCTGATGCACATCGACACGAATGTGCGTTTTGGCTGCACCATTCTTCGTTATTACATGGATATCGAAAAGGACGACATGCGGCGCGCATTAGGCCGCTACAACGGCAGCCTCGGCAAGCAGAAATACCCGAACCTGGTACTGGAACGGCTTCGCACTAAATGGTTTCGAATATAAAATGCGTGAGCAACTTACAGATCAAGCTCGCGCTTCAATAAGAATCGTCTGATTCCGATCCTTCTGCCATCGACAACGCGCCCAGAGCGCTTTTCTTTGCATTTTGCGCATCCCGCCTCGCCTGAGAATATTCTTTTTCGGTAAGCAGTTGTTCTGCTCGATCGAGGTATTCCTCTGCCTGGTGCAGTTGTTCCGCGGCGTGTTTTTCTGCGCCAGCGTCTCTGGCTGCCGAAATAGCCATGCGTGCGTCATTCATCTCTTGCACCGGCGGGCCTGTCTGGCAGGCAGCAACAAGGCAAAACGCCAGTAGCAACAGGCATCGTCGGGCGGCACTGGCCTTAAAGCCAGGGGCGAAAATCGGGGGTTTATCGGTCACCGGAGGAACGCTAGCAAGTAGGCGGCCTTTTAGTCAAGCAGAGCAATCGCCACTGACGTGAGTCGCGGACATTGATAGAGTTGCGTGAGGCACCGCCAAGCCACCGAGAGCGAACAAACCATGAACCTGACTATTTACCATAACCCATCGTGTTCCAAATCTAGAAAAACACTGGAACTCATTGAAAAAAATGGAATTAAACCAAAAATTGTCGAATATCTTAAGGTGCCACCAAGCGCCGAAACGGTACTGAATCTGGCATCTCAGCTGGGCTTGCGCGTCGTCGACATGCTGCGCTCGGGGGAAAGTGATTTCGCGGCAATAGTTGAAAATGCAGCGCTCGATGATGATGCCGCGCTGGCTGCGGGCGTAAGAAATCACCCCAGGGCGCTGCAGCGTCCAATCGTGGTTGATGAGGATGCCGGCAAGGCCGTGATCGGCCGACCTCCCGAAAACGTGCTCGCGTTGCTGCAAAAGTGATCGATATTCTGGTCCTGTATTACTCCCGCGATGGCGCAACCAGGGCGCTCGCGCGCGAGATTGCGCAAGGTGTCGATTCGGTCAGAGGAGTCGCATCGCGCTTGAGAACGGTACCTGCCGTTTCCGCCGTCAGCGAGGCAGTGGACGACGATGTGCCGGCTGACGGCCCGCCGTACGTCGACGTCGCCGACCTGAAAGAATGCGCAGGACTTGTCCTGGGCAGTCCGACACGCTTCGGTAACATGGCCGCGCCGCTTAAATATTTTCTCGACGGGACTGGCAGTGAGTGGCTCGGCGGCACTCTCATCGGCAAGCCCGCCGGTTTTTTCACCACAACATCGACGCTGCATGGCGGACAGGAAACCACGCTGTTATCCATGATGCTGCCGTTATTGCATCACGGCATGCTGATCGTCGGACTTCCCTACTCCGAATCCGACCTGTCGACAACGACTACCGGCGGCAGCCCTTACGGTGCCAGCCACGTGACATGGAACAAAGATGCCGACACATTGTCGAGCGAGGAAAAGCGCCTGGCACAGGCACTCGGAGCAAGAGTGGCGAGTATTGCGTTGAAATTGACGGAATTATCCCCCGAAATTATCAATAAATAAGTAAACTGTCCCCGGAATTATCTGTTCAACACATCGCGCACAAACGGAATCGTCAACCTGCGTTTCGCAATGAGCGCTTCGGTATCCAGCTTGTCCAGCAATTGATACAAACTGCGCATATCGCGGCGGCTTCTGGACAACAGATAGGTTGCCGTATCGTCGGGCAGGTCCAGCCCACGAAAGCGAGCACGCAGTATCAATGCTTTTATACGGTTGTCTTCATCGAGCTCCCGGCTGCGGAATACAGGCAAACGAGACAGCCTGCTTTCGAGATCGGCAAGCGCAATACCGATGTCTTTCGGTGGCGCAGCGGCACTGACGATGAGAATGCCGGCGTTGTCTGCAACCTGGTTCCACAACTCAAACAGCGCCAACTCCCAGTCTGGCTTGCCGATGACGCAATTGAGATCGTCAAGGCAAACGAAGTGCCGACCTGCCAACCCGGCCAGGATCTCCGGGCCCGCGTCTGCAAACTCCGTCAGCGGCAGGTAGACCGATTGATCGCCTGTGCGCTCGCACACAGCTTGCAGTAAATGCGTCTTGCCACTGGCAGCGGGGCCCCAGACAAAACACCCCGGACCTTGCCGCGTGCTCGTTACATCCAGCAGGAAACTGACCAGCTCATCATTGCCGGCAGTATGAAAACTGTCGAATACCGCGTGATCGAGCAAATGCAGCGGCAAAGCCAGCTGACTCAAGGGATAGTGTCCTTAGGATCCGCCAACGCCGGCTCTTCACTTTCCTCCGAACCCTGCGCAGGGTGTTCAGCAAGGTACCTCTCGTAAGCAAACCGGACCAACACAGACACCACTGCGGCGGCGGGCAATGCCAAAAGAATGCCAAAGAACCCAAAGAGCTGGCCGCCTGCCGCGATTGAGAAAATAATGATTACCGGATGCAGGCCGATTCGATCGCCGACGAGCTTTGGCGTCAGAAATGAGCCCTCGATAAATTGTGCAATCGAAAATGTTGCGAGGACGCCGAGCAGACGCAACCAGGGGTCGGGTTCAATCACAACAGTCAACCCGGCCAGCAGGATGCCAAATACAAAGCCCAGGTACGGTACAAAACTCACCAGGCCGGCGACCATGCCTATCGCAATCGCGTAATCGAGACCAATGATCGACAGTCCCAGTGAATACATGGCGGCCAATGCCATCATGACCATGATCTGACCACGCAAAAACGCGCCCAGCACATCGTCAGTCTCTTTTGCCAGCATCAAAATTGTCCCACGCTGCTTCGAGGGAATCAGTGCGCCGAGTCGCTGCATAATCCAGTCCCAGTCGCGCAGCAGGTAAAACGTCAATATGGGCACCAGGAACAAACTGATGACGGCGGCGGCAAGCGCGCCACCCGACTTCGACAGCGATACCAGTAACGCAGCGCCCCAGCTGCCAGCCATATCGCCATAGCTTGCGAGAAAGGCGGCAAGCCCAAACTCATCTCCGGGCTCAATACCCATAAAGGGCTTAAGCCGCGGCAGCCATACCTGTTCAATTTCTGCGATGATGCCTGGCAATGCCTTTAACAAAGCCCCCACCTGCGACTGAATAAGCGGGAATACCAGCAGGACCAGCAGTGCCACCAACAGGAACGTAAAAAGAAAAACAACGACGACAGCGATCGTTCGTGGCAGCTTCAAACGCTGCAATCGATCCGCGAGCGGGTCACCAATATACGCCAGCAATGCCGCTGCAACGAAAGGCGTCAGGACAGGTGCCAGCAAATACAGCAACCAGCCAAGAAGGCCCAACGCGATCAGCCAGTTCATGCCAAAGTTCGTTCTAGACACACCGCTTGTCATGCATCTTTCCTCGATTGTGCCAAGTGATCGATAGTGCGCTCAGGGTAAGTACACGAATTCAAGGCGGCCCGGATCCGTATTCGGCAGCTCCCTGAATGCATCATCAAGGTGCAGTGCCGGATGCAATATGCCGCTCAATTCCAGCGCCTTGTTGAGCCGGTCTATGCCGCCATAAATGCTCACCTGATACTCGACTCTCTGACCGGCTACGAAGGTCACCGCATAAGCCTCTGCCACACTGAGGTTGTCCATCAACTGTTGAACCCGTCCATATGCGACCAGCGAATCGACACCATCGATAGTCAATGAAAAACTGTGCAGCACTGCGTCACCGGAAATCGCAAAATGCGCGGCAAGTTCGTCCGCAAGCTTGCCGATCGCCGCCTCCGGCTTTCCAGTCCAATGCAGCTGCTCTTCGCCAAAAAAGTAGATCCATCGATTTTCCTGCACGCTGCCAGGCCGAATCCGCCCAACCAGGATAGAGTCCGCGCCATAGCGCCGTGAGGCGTTACGCAACGGCTCCTCGAACCCGCCCCAGACATCGCTGAAGCCTATGTTTCGCCGATCTTCAATATCGAGCAACGGAAACACAACCGGTATGCCGCGACGTGCGGCGGTTTCTTGCACCCGTTCTCGCAGCAAACGGTTGCGATCAATCGAGCGAGTTGCGTCCGGAGACTGCAGGCCTGATTCCGAGCCAATTATTTCCCGGTTTCCGTCTCCCCAATCAACCGCCAGCCACACCAGTGTTAGCGGACGATCCTCACCCCATACTGTGTGCCGGGTCTGTCGTAAGAGTTGCTCGATTGCGTGGCCGTCAAACGATATCTCAAGCG
>Ga0114949_10001028_pt1 | contig 16517 bp, 13 predicted proteins | sample N074metaG_FD_83505 | JGI IMG/M metagenome (GOLD analysis project Ga0114949, IMG submission 83505) | Deep subsurface microbial communities from Kermadec Trench to uncover new lineages of life (NeLLi) - N074 metaG | ecosystem: Environmental > Aquatic > Marine > Ocean trench > Sediment | place... | reverse complement strand
TGCCACGGTCTATGCGGTCGAACTGACCATCAAACGTCACAAGGTCCTTGGTCCACAGGTCCCGCAAAAAGCCGATTTGTTCATCGACACGGGCGCCGCGTGTGGCGAAATCCTGTCCCAGGGCATCATATTCCACATAGTTCCAGCCGACGCCGACGCCCAGGCGCAGTCGACCGCCAGACAATAAATCGACATCCGAGGCCTGTTGCGCCACCAATACTGTTTGCCGCTGCGGCAAGATCAACACCCCGGTGACCAGCTCTATTTTCTCTGTAATACCGGCGAGATAGCCAAACATAACGAACGGGTCATGGAAGGGATCCTTGTCTGTATAGGGGCCCCATAATTTGGGTTCACGATCATGGGTCGCCCCAACCACATGGTCATAGGCCAACAGATGGTCATAGCCCAATGCCTCGGTCGCCAGACCAATATCGCGGATTGCTTTTGGGTCTCCGCCAAGTTCGATTTGTGGGTAGACAACACCAATTTTCATACACTTGTTCCCCCCGTGAAAGCGTCACTCTAGCCCACTCGCACTTCGGAGACGATGTCGATATTTACTCCCCGGTCAAAAACTTGAACGCACCCATGGGCAGCGGCAGCACAATCGTCGACGAATTTTCGCCAACGATTTCGTGCAGGGCTGACAGGTACCGCAGGGGCATTGCCTCGGGCACCGTCGCCAAAATGCGCGCAGCCTCGGTCAGTTTTTCGGCCGCTTGTTGTTCGCCTTCAGCGTTGATTACTTTGGCCCGGCGCAGGCGCTCGGCTTCGGCCTGTTTGGCGATGGCCCTGATCATGGATTCGTTGATGTCGATATGCTTGATTTCAACATTGACGACCTTGATGCCCCAGCCATCAGTCTGGGCATCAAGGATTGCCCGTATATCAATATTCAGCTTGTCCCGTTCTGCCAGCATTTCGTCCAGTTCGTGCTTCCCCAAAACCGATCGCAATGTCGTTTGTGCCAGCTGGCTGGTGGCGTTGTAATAATCCTCCACCTTCAGGATGGCGCGCTCGGGGTCCACGACCCGAAAATAAAGAACCGCATTGACGGCCACCGAGACATTGTCCCGCGAAATGACGTCCTGGGTCGGCACGTCGTGCACCATCAGACGCAAATCAACGCGCACCATTTGTTGGATGAAGGGGATCAGGATGATCAAACCAGGCCCTTTAACGCCTGTGAATCGCCCCAGGGTGAAGACAACACCACGTTCATACTCCCGCAATATCTTGATCGCGTAAATCACTATCATGAAGGCAAAAAGGCCCAAAATCGCGTACATGCCATAGTCAAACATTGTGTTCTCCTGTCCTGTTAGTTACTTGCCTGCTATTCTATTTACTTTAATGAAATCATAAGAGTAAGACCATTCCGTCCAGCGATGATCACTGATTGGCCGGGTGCGCAATCTTGCGCGCCCACGGCCTTCCAATGTTCGCCCTGATAATCGACAATGCCCTGATCACCGGACCATTCAACAATGGTGACTTCCGTCCCTTCGGCTGATTCCTCTCCTGCCGCTATGGGTCTGCGGAAGGCGCGCACCGCCATGGTCATGAACAACAGCATCAATCCACCGCCGATGACCGCTGTCGCCATCAGCAACGGCATCGACAGCTCAAACCCAGGCGCGTCCATATCAAACAACAGCGTCGCCCCCAGCAGGAACGCGACGCCGCCGCCCAATCCCAAGATGCCGAACGAGGGCACAAAGGCCTCGGCCACGATCAAGCCCATGCCCAACAACATCAGCGCCAACCCTGCATAATTCACGGGCAGGACGTTCAGCGCATAGAGTGCCAGCAAAAGGCTGATCGAACCGACCAGGCCAGGGAAAATCGCGCCAGGATTATAGAACTCCAGGATCAACCCATAGACCCCCACCATCATCAGGATCAGGGCAATATTCGGGTCGGTAATCACCTCAAGAAGCTCTGTGCGCCATGATGGCTCTTGCATCACCACAGGCTGGTTTTTGATATCCAACGTAACGGATATGTCCCCTATATCAACGTCACGGCCATCAAGAAGTCTAATCAGATCAGGGATATTATCGGCCATCAGGTCGACAACATTCATCTCTACGGCCTTCTCTGCAGGCAGGCTGGCAGCCTCTCGCACGGCCGAGACAGCCCACTCGGCATTGCGACCCCGCAAGTTGGCGAGGCTTTCAATATAGGCCGCGGCATCATTGATGGCTTTGGCCGTCATGGCGTCACCACCTTTCTGCGCGGCATCGCTTTCCGCTTCTTCATCTTGATCCAGCATGGGGTTTGCATCAGGCCCCGGCAAAGATGTTGGTGGCCCTTGCAATTGTACGGGCGTCGCGGCGCCCAAATTGGTGCCAGGCGACATGGCGGCGATGTGACTGGCATAAAGGATATAAGTCCCGGCACTTGCTGCGCGGGCACCCTGGGGTGACACAAAGGTTGCCACCGGTATCGGCGATGCCAAGATGTCCTGAATGATTTCGCGCATGGACGTGTCGAGGCCGCCGGGCGTGTCCATCCGTATAATGATCAGCGAGACATTGTTAGACCGTGCCAGCGAGAATTTCTGGTCTACATATTCGGCAGTCGCGGGCCCGATTGCCCCATCAAGTTCCAGAACATAGATACTGCGGTCAGCCTGGAAACTGGGCTCATGTTCATCAGCAAACACAAAAGAATGACCCGCCAACATGAAACTAACCATGCTGGCCAATACTGCAATCAAGCTGAACGATCGTCTATTCATCTGCCTCCGATCCGAAAATTTTCCGGCTGTTCGTTGGCCCTTTAAAATCGTATCGGGATTACCTGCAACACGCAAGGCTGGCAAAGCTTGCTCAGTCGCCTGTATTTGCCGTCATTTGGCGTAAATCATCTTTTCGGCGGGTAATATTCTGCCGGTCCAGATAGGTCAGGAACGGGATGACATATTTACGCGTCGAGTTGAGAACGCCCCGCGCCTCGCCCGCTCGAAAGTCTGCCCCCTTGGGAAACGCCTGCCGAAGGTCGACAACAGCCTGATCAATCGCCGATCGATGAAACAGAAACAGATTGGTTCGTTTATGGTCATAAAGCGGCACCAGGCGACCGACCTCGATCAACAATTCTGCCAGGGCTCGGTCTTTGGAGTTTTCTGATGTGATCTCGCCCATTGATGGCGGCGTCATGGCGCTATCTCGAATGCGCGTCTCCAATTCGTCGAGATAGGCCCGCTTGGCTTCGCCCAAGGCCGCCAGCGGATCAAAACCTGGCAGGCTGACGATGCCATCCGTCAACAGAATGACTTTTTCGGCCAATAATACGTTGAACACAATCTGGGCAGCGCCACCTTTGAGCGACAATGCGGTCACCAGTTCTGGTTGGCCAATCCCCAATCTGGATGACTGATTTGCATGAAATTGTGCAAGCGTTGCGGTTAATTGATCCCCAGCCTTTTGCACGGCCTGGGCGTCCATCACCAAATTGTCTGGGCCTATATGGCTGCCTGCAGCGGTTAAAACCGCCTGCAAATCATCGCCTGACAAGGCAAATCGCGTCTCAAGGTCGCCCAAAGGCACGCCGACAAGACCCGCCTGGGCGACATGGGCAGTAATGGCCGCACCAACATCAGTCCCGCCGACGGCATGTAGCTGGGCCATGGTCGCATCATCGAACCGTTTGCGTCGCAGGGCCCGTGTATTCAGGAACCGCCCACCACCGATGGTCGCCACCGGCGAAATCGTCCGGACAATGAAATGATCCTGGTCCCAGGCTGCCGCCGGGACCTTGAGGCGAAATTGCACATCAGCAACCTCGCCAGGCATCATGCTGTCACGATCCAACAGACGAATAGCCGCCAGTGTTTCTGTGGTGCCATGCAATACCCGAACCGGGGTGCCGTTCTTCAGCGGTCTGTCCTGATCATTGACCAAACGCAGATGCGCGTCCCAAAAGGGCGCTGGTTGTAACAAGCCGCTGGAGGCCAAAGCCTGGCCCCGCTCTATATCAACATCGGTGCGGATATTCACCGCCACCCGCTGGCCGGGTCTGGCTTCTTCCACTGCATGGCCATGCACTTCCAATCCGCGGACCCGTGCAGCGACCCCTAGGGGTACAATTTCGCCTGTATCTTCGACCTGCATCACGCCCCCGCGCAGCGTCCCTGTGGCCACGGTGCCAAAGCCCTGGACCGTAAAGACCCGATCAAACGGCAGATAAAAACCACTGGTTTCAGGACGAGGCGACCTGTCCTTGAACAGGCTTTCCAGTGCCTCGACCAGATCATCGATGCCCCTGCCATCTTGGGCCGAAACGGGCACAATGACTGGCGCATCAAAACCCGCGCGCACCAGAAAGTCATCAACGGCGGCGGTTGTGTTGGCAATATCGTCTGCAGTGGCCAGATCAATTTTGGACAGGGCAACCACGGCCTTTTTGATCCCCAGCAGCGAGGCGATCCGAATGTGCTCGACGGTTTGCGGCATGATGCCTTCATTGGCCGCCACGACAATCAGTGCAGCCTCTATCCCGGTCGCACCAGAAATCATCGTGCGGACAAAATCAGCATGGCCAGGCGCGTCGATGAAGTCGATCATCCCGCTGGGCGTTTCGCGGTAGGCAAAGCCCAGGACAATCGTCAGACCACGGCGGCGTTCTTCTGCCAGGCGGTCGGTTTCGGTACCCGTAAGGGCTTTCACCAGGGTGGTTTTGCCATGGTCAACATGGCCTATAACCCCAATCGACAGATGGTCGGTCATGGATTGGCAATGGCCCCGACAGAGCGGGCAACACGCACAATATCGCCGTGCATCAGGGTCCGCGCATCCAATAATACTTTGTCTTTGACAATCCGCCCAATGATCGCCGGGTCGCCTTCACGCAAGGCGGTGATGGTTTGTTGGGGGCCCAGATCATTGATTTCTATCGTCGCACAAAAGGATTCCAGCTCGATCCCCGGCAGCGACCCGCCCCCGGCTTCGCCCCGGATCGGTTGCACTTGCGACGTGACTCTATCAATCTGGTTCAACGCATCTGACAACTCAGTCGCAACGGCCTGCAGCGCGTCGGGCTTGGCGGTCAACATCGCCAAAACCGGGATTTCAACTTCTGGCTGGAAGGGCGCTTGATACAGCCGCAAGGTTGCCTCTAGCGCGGCCAGGGACAATTTATCGACCCGCATGGCCCGCAATAGCGGGGTTTTGCGGATGGCCGCAATCAGGTCTGCCCTGCCGACCATGATGCCGGCCTGCGGCCCACCCAGCAGCTTGTCACCAGAGAACATTACCAGGTCGACACCAGCGGCGATGCTTTCCCCAACCGTTGGTTCTTCACCAATGCCGTGTTGGGCCAGGTCAATCAGCGTGCCGCTGCCCAGATCCTCTACCAGCAACACATTGTTGTCATGAGCGAATTTGGCCAATTCCTGTAAGGTGGGCTTGGCTGTAAAGCCCAGTAATCTGTAATTGCTGGTATGGGTTCGCAAAATGACAGCGGTTTCGTCACTCAGCGCATTCTCAAAATCAGCCATATGGGTTTTGTTGGTGGTGCCCACTTCGACCAGGCGTGCACCGTTTTGGGTGATCACGTCGGGTATACGAAACGACCCACCGATTTCTACCAATTCGCCGCGCGAGACAATGACGTCGCGATCCTTGGCAAAGGTCGCCATCGCAACCGTCACGGCGGCGGCACAATTGTTCACGACCACCGCGTCTTCGGCACCGGTCAGGTCTGTGAGCAGTTCGCGGATGTGATCGTAACGCGAGCCCCGCTTGCCAGTGTTCAGATCGAACTCGATATTGGTATAGCCACGTGCGGCAGCATCCATTGCCTGCAGTGCCGTAGGGGCCAACGGGGCGCGTCCCAGATTGGTATGGATGATGATGCCAGTGCCATTGATCACAGGGCGCAAATTCAGCTGGCGCCGGCTGGTCATGGCCACCGAGACCTCATCTGCAAATTCGTCTGAGGCAAAATCTGGCAAGCCGCCACCATCTTTCAGGTCGGCGCGCAATTGGTCCAGCACATCGCGCAATGCGGCGACAATTTCACCGCGGGACCATTGTTCCCCAAGGGCTGCGACACCGGGCAACGACAACATGTCGTTCACCTGGGGTATCTGCCTGAAAAGGTCTTTATTCATTCTGCATACTGTCCGTTGGCACCCTTTGGGCACAAGTATGCAAACCTGCCGGAAATTAGCCAGTAATTATGAACCCAGCCGGTCCATCAACCACTTCGCCGATATGCCAGACGTCTTCGCCAGCGGCGGCAAAGGCCGCGAGCGTGTCTGCCAATTTGTCAGCAGAAATCGCCACCAATAGGCCACCGGCGGTTTGCGGGTCGAAAATCAGCGTTTCTTCCGGTCCGCCATTGGACTGACTTTGTTGTAACCATTGACTATAATATTCGCGGTTCCGATCCAACCCACCCGACGACACACCTTGCGATGCCAGGTCCGTCGCGCCGGGGAGGAATGGCAGGCGATCGATATGATATTTCAGGGCAACGCCCGACAGATCCGCCATTTCATGGCCATGCCCGACCAGCGAAAATCCGGTCACATCGGTCACAGCATGCACCGCGTCACCTTTGACGCTTTGCAGGACTTTAACCGCGCCCGCGCTAAGCTGTGTCATGCTGTCGATGGCCGCACGAATGGACGGTTCATCCGCCTGGCCGCGTTTCAAGGCGGTCGCGATAACCCCAGTCCCCAAGGGTTTGGTCAGCAATAATTGGTCGCCGACGCGCGCACCTTCATTTTTATAAATCTGATCGATGGCCACCATGCCGACCACAGCAAGGCCATATTTTGGTTCGTCGTCACTGGTGGTATGGCCGCCAGCGATGACGGCACCGGCCTCCAACACCTTGTCGGCACCGCCGCGCAAAATCTCGCTCAGGATCGATGGGTCCAGACTGTCGGGGAAGCTTGCCAGATTGATTGCCAAAATAGGTCGGGCGCCCATGGCATAAATATCCGACAGGGCATTGGTCGCGGCAATCGCGCCAAAATCATAGGGGTCGTCAACGATAGGGGCAAAGAAATCAGCGGTGAGGACGAGGGCATTATTGTCGTCGATTTTCAGCACAGCGGCGTCGTCGGGTGAGCTCAGTCCTCTGAGCACATCCGGGAAGTCCGCTTGCGGAAACATATCTCTCAACGGTCGCAATACTTGCGACAGGCCCTCTGGCCCCAATTTACCGGCTCAACCTGCTGAGGCGGCGTATTGGGTCAGGCGGACGTCGAATTTGTCCGTCATGTACCATGACTCCTTGTTAGGTTGGGACCTAGGTCCCTGAAATATCGCCTTTTTGTAGAACACCCTTGGCAGTGCGTCCAGCCTCCTTGACTCGGGGGGCAATCTGACGAAAGTGTCATGCAGGGGTCTGGAGGCGAATGTAGTCTGGTGGCTTCCCCGGTCTTCAAAACCGGTGACACATAGTAATATGTGTGGTGGGTTCGATTCCCATCCGTCTCCGCCAACCCCGACTATTTCTTGATCACCCGACTAGTTCACAATCAGGAGACCAGATGTGACAGGCCGTTCCCTACCCGCTTTTACACTAAGCGACGCTGCAGGCGTTGAGGCAAATTTCCCCAGCGGTCGCCCGGCCCTGATTTGCTTTGTCAAAGAAGACTGTCCCACCTGCAATTTGGCGATGCCTGTAATCGAGGCGTTCCACAAAGCCTATGGCGATGGCATTGATGTCTTTGTTCCCGGTCAGACCATTGATGGCAATGCGTTGTTGCGTGAAAACCATAAACTGACCGTTGCCATTCAGGATGATTCAGCCCTGAAGACGGCGTTTGAGTATGATATCGACACCGTCCCGACGATTTATTTCAGCAATGGCAGAGGCGAGATGTTAACCGAAATCATCGGCTTTGTGCGCGATGAATGGCAAGGCCTGGATGCCGAATTATCCCACACCACCGGGCACGATCCGGCGGTCGTAGATTGGGAAAATCTGCCAGAATGGCGGCCAGGGTGCGGGTCGCTTTCTGTTGATCCAACCATTGCTGCCAAATTGCAGGCCGAAGCCTCCAACAGCCCCCTTCGGGCCCGTGCCATCGATATCGCACCCGCCGATGATGAATTTGAATTCATGTTCGACCAGGGCTTCACCGATGGGCTGCCGGTTGTGCCGCCAACACCTGAACGCGTGATCCGCATGCTCGGCGGCACCAAGCGTAGCGCCCAGGACATTGTCGCCCGCATGCCCCCCAATATGGGCGAAGTAACGGTCGAGAAAATTGCCATCAACGCGGTGATGGCCGGCTGCAAGCCGGAATATATGCCCGTGCTGATCGCCGGGATCGAGGCCGTCTGCACGGACGAATTCAACATCCATGGCGTCATGGCCACGACCATGGGGGCTGCCCCCGTGATGGTCATCAATGGGCCCATCCGCCACAAATTGGACATGAATATGAAGCTGGGCGCGCTGGGCCAAGGCAACCGCGCCAACGCGACCATGGGCCGGGCCTTACGCCTGATTGTTCGCAATGTGGGTGGCGCGCAGCCCGGCGGGACGGAGCGCAATACGCTGGGCAACCCCATGAAATTCACCATGTGTTTTGCCGAATGGGAAGAACGCAGCAATTGGGACCCCCTGCATGTAGAACGTGGCTTTGACAAAGACGATTCCGTCATCACGGTCTTTGCCATGACCAGCGGGCCGGTACAGATTGTCGACCAGGATTCGCGCGAGGCCGCCCAGGTCGCCGGTTCCATCGGCATGTCGTTGGAAAGCGTGTTCCACCCCAAAAACCACCGTGCAGCTGTCGACACATTGTTGGTCGTTTGTCCTGAACATGTCGATACATTAAGCCGGGGCGACTATTCCAAGGCAGACCTGCGGGCGCGGATTCAAAAGGTCACCGAAAAGCCGCTACGCGACCTGGTTGAGAGCGACACATCGGGCATCGGCATCAAAAAAGAAAAAGCCGAACAGATGTCTGAGGAAAAATTGGACCGAATGGTCCCCAAATTTGCCAGTGAAGACTTCCTGCACATTGTTGTGGCTGGGTCCGATGCCGGTAAATTCTCTGGTGTATTCCACGGCTGGGCCTCTGGCGAAATTGGCTCAATACCGGTTTCCAGAAAGATTGAAGAGGTATAACCTCACTCGCTGAACCAAAATCTCACAAAGGGGGAATTTCATGACCACTATTCTTGACCCAACCGATGAGCGGGTCCCGGTAGAACGGCAATTGGCCGAACGCGCGGGCACAATCAGCGGTATTGTGGCGCTGTTGGATATCCGCAAGCCACGCGGTGACGTGTTCCTGAACCAGATGGATGCCAAGCTGCAGGAAATGCTGCCGGGCGTCGAAATCAGACGCTATACCAAGCCGACCTTTACCAAGCCATGCCCGGATGATTTGCGCCTGCAAATCAAGAACGAGTGTGACTTTGTCATCGAAGCCTTGGCTGATTGAGGCTCATGCACGACGTGCAGTTTGCACGACACTGTATGGTTCGAAATCCAGGGTATCCCGTCTGTTTCTGTGGCGTCGGAAGAATTCGCTGACGCCGCCGCCGTTCAGGCCAAGGCATTGGGCATGAATGAAGCCAAAGCCGTCTTTGTGCGCCATCCAATTCAGGATGCCACTGATGTTGAGATGCGCGACAAGGCCGACGACACAATCAAAGCTGTTATCGAGGCCCTGACCTAGAAAGGTCGGGGTCCCGTCAAAGGACCAGAAAAATTACCACCGTATATACGACCAATCTGCCAGCCGAACTGATCAGAGGCTCGTTGGCAGAGCACATGGAAAATGTCGATGTGATCGCGCTGAATTCACCGGAAGAATTTGAAGCTGCGGCCCCAGATATTGAATATCTGATTGCCCTGCTGCCACCACGCGGCCTGTGGGAAAAAGCCCCGAACCTGAAGCTGATCCAGATTATCAGCACTGGCGTGGATAGCTTGCTACCAGCCCCTGACCTCTCGGATGACGTCAAGATCAGCAACGCGCGCGGCATCCATGGCACACAGATGGCCGAATTCGCGCTCTATTTCATGCTGGAGTTCGCCAAGAATGGCCCCCGCATTCGTAGGCAACATAAAGAGCACGAATTTACCATGTTCAACCCGGTCAATCTGTCCGGCAGCACCCTGGGCATCATAGGCCTAGGTGCCATTGGTGAAGCCCTGGCTGAACGCGCAAAGGCCCTGGGCATGCGGGTGATAGCCACCCAACGAACACCCAAGCCCAACCCGCATGTCGAAAAGGTTTATCCATCGGAGCAAACAGCCAAATTGGTTGAACAGGCGGACTATCTGGTGCTGGTCGCCCCCCTGACCGATGAAACCAGAGGCTTGTTCGACGCTGACATGATCGCGCGGATGAAGCCCAATGCCGTCATGGTCAATCTGTCCCGCGGCGGCATTGTCGACGAAACCGCCATTGCAAAGGCCCTGACAGAAGGGGCCATCAAAGGGGCGGCCATTGATGTGTTCGAGCAGGAGCCCCTGCCGAGTGATCATCCCCTGTGGGGCGTACCCAACACCATCATCACCCCCCATATGGCGGCGGCGGACGATGCCTATATCGCCAATATCACCAAAATCTTTGCCGAAAACATTACCAGAATCAATAGCGGCCAACCCCTGATCAATGAGGTTGACCGTTATCGCGGCTATTAGGCGTAATTAAAGGGACACAATACTTAATTGACAGCCCATCTTGAATGGCACTGATGGCGAAGGAGTAATTAAGTATTGTGTCCCTTTAATTACTCTAGAATGTAAGTGTAATACGATCTGGACATAAACGCATCATGGTCCCCGCATCAAGTGCGGGGTGACACGGTGTGTGTGCTCTAGGCCCCCAACCAATCCGACAAAATCTCATCCCGGTGCTCGTCAGGTACAGAGCCTGGTGTCGTCAGGATTGACTCCGTACGGCTGAAACGCGGTGCCGGTGCTGGCTGCACAAAGCCATGTTTTTCAACGAACGTATCACGGGCCTTGTTGTGTGCATGGTTTGGTGCTTCCTCCAGGCTCAGCACAGGCGCAAAGCAAACATCGGTGGTTTCCATGATGGCGCACCATTCGTCCCGGGTTTTGGTCGCGAAAATGCTGATCAGTCGTTCCTTGAAATCAGGCCAGCGCGACCGGTCATGCTGGTGGGCGCGTTCATCTTCTTCGATACCGGAATGGTGCAACAACAGCGCATAGAACTGCGGTTCGATAGAGCCCAAGGCAATGTGCTTGCCATCTGAACATTCGTAACAGCCATAGAAAGGTGCGGCGCCGTCCAGCATGTTGGCTTGGCGCTCATCGTTCCAAACACCCCGATTATGCATGGTGTACATCATCGACATCAACATGGACGCGCCATCGGTCATGGCTGCATCGACCACCTGGCCCTTGCCCGATGTCTTGGCTTCCAACAAGGCCGCCACGACGCCCAGCGCCAGCAACATACCCCCGCCACCAAAGTCGCCCACCAGATTCAAGGGGGGTACGGGGCCAGAATCGGTCGTGCCAATAGCATGCAGGGCACCCGTGAGCGCGATGTAGTTGATGTCATGGCCAGCCGCCAGCGCCATGGGGCCATCTTGTCCCCAGCCTGTCATGCGGCCAAACACCAGCTTTTCATTACGCGCGAGACACACGTCAGGGCCCAGGCCCAGTTTTTCCATAATGCCAGGGCGATAGCCTTCGATGAGGCCATCAGCTTGGTCGACCAGTTTAAGGGCGGTTTCCACATCATCCGGATTTTTCAGATCGAGCGAAATAGACCGGCGACCACGGGCCAGAATATCAGCGCGCATACCCTTGACATAGTCGTCGCTGTCATTGCTGTTAGGGCGGTCGATGCGGATAACATCGGCTCCCATATCGGCTAGAATCATGCCCGCAAAGGGCCCAGGGCCAATGCCAGTGAATTCTACAATCTTGACCCCTGCTAGCGGTCCCATATGTCTCTCCATCTTCAAATTTTGTAAAGGCAGGGGCCAGCCCCCGCGTCAGTTGGCGCAAGCTTAGGGATTATTCGACAGCAATAAAAGCCGCGTGACGGATTTTATTGCCGACCACCTTGGATAGATGTCCCTGCCCGGTGGTGTCCTCGACCAACAGCACCTGCCCGATGCCAATTTCACGGCTTTCGCCATCCCCAGCCGTGATCTGCACCGCGGCATCCAGATTGATGATGTACTGTTTGCGCGGGGCGGTGTGCCAGTCGAGATTATAATCTGCAGGCGATTCGACAAAGAACAGACCCTTGACCGTGATGCGTTCTGTCGTCCGCAGGGTAAACAGTTGGTCAGACCATTCGACATCGATCTCGCGAAAGTGCGAGATCCCGTCATCGTCTTCGTACAGGTTTATGATGATCATGCGATGCTCCCTATTCTGGATATATTTCCTGGCAGCTTATGCTAACAATCGACCATCACAAACCGGCACTGAGAGCTAATCACCCCTTTTTATGATGACAAAATTTTTCCGAGACCCCCTCATTCACTTCCTGATCGGTGGTGCGCTGTTGTTTGTTGTGCTGGATGCCTTTGGTTCGGCGGACGAGCTTGGAGATAGCCGTACGATTGTTGTGGATGAGGCGTCGCTGCTGAATTTTGTGCAGTACCGCACCCGCAATTTTGATGAGCCGACGGCCCGGCAGCGCGTCGATGGCCTGTCTGACAAGGAACTGGATGCCCTGGTGGCAGACTATGTGCGCGAAGAAGCCCTGCACCGGGAAGCCATCGCCTTGGGGCTGGACCGGGACGACTACATCATCAAGCGACGCCTGGTGCAGAAGGTCGAATACATCGCCCGGGGGATCGCTGATTCTGTTACGTCACCTGGGCCAACCGCCATTGCAGCCTATTACGACAACAACAAGCAGGACTATGCCCTGGAGCCATCGCTGACCTTCACCCATGTGTTTTTCCCCGTTGTGGCGGGGGCCAACGCCGAGGATGCAGCCCAGTTAAAACTGCAGGAGTTGAACGACAATAAGGTGCCTTTTAGCCAGGCCCCGCAACACGGCGCCTTGTTTGCGTATCATCTGAACTATGTTGACCGCACGCCAGATTATGTTGCCAGCCACTTTGGTGCCGCCATGGCTGATGCTTTGCTGGCCATGGCCCCAAGTAACACTGTATGGCAAGGCCCTTTGCAGTCCGACCATGGTTATCATCTGGTGATGATGACCGCCAACAAGCCGGGACGGATCCCCGATCTAACCGAAATAGAAACGCAGATTACACGTGATCTGTTGGAACAATCAGCGCGCGCAATGACCGAGACCGCCATCGAGGCTATTGTTAATGCCTATGAGGCAAAAATCGATCTGCCCGACAGCTTTTTGCCAACAACACCATGATGCATGAACTTCGATTGATGGGTCTGTTGATTGTCGCGGCCCTAACGACCGCCTTTATGGCCGCCAACGCCAACGCCCATGAGGCCCGCCCGCTTTATGTAGAGATCACTGAGCACAGCCCCAGCGCCTACACAATCCGCCAGCAAGTGCCGCCCACGGTGCCGGCGTTCAATTTGCCGCAAATTGTGCTGCCCAAAGACTGCACGCGGGTCGACAATATTTGGCGCTGCGATACGCCTTTGGATGGCCGCAATATCGCCATTGAATACCCCAGGTTTAATCCGTCGGTTTCTACGCTGGTGCGCTTTCATCTTTATGGTGGGGAGAAGCACACGATCCTGGGCAACCCTGATGAAGCTGTATTGTCCCTGCCGGGCCGGGACAGCGTAACCCAGATTGCCGGGCAATATATGCGCCTGGGTGTCGATCACATATTCGCAGGCTATGACCATCTGCTGTTCGTAATTTGCCTGTTGTTTATTGCCGGGACCGGGCGGCGTATCCTGGTTGTGATCACCGGGTTTACCCTGGCGCATTCAGTGACCCTGGCAGCAGCCACCCTGGACCTTATTAGGCTGCCTGCCGCACCGATCGAAGCGCTGATTGCCCTGAGCGTCGCCTTTCTGGCAACAGAAATTGCGCGGGCCCAGCGCAGTGCTGACTATCGCAACACGCTGACGTGGCGTCACCCCATTGCGGTATCGGCCAGTTTCGGGTTGTTGCATGGCTTTGGCTTTGCCTCGGTGTTGCGCGATATTGGGCTGCCACAGACCGAAACCGCCGCCGCACTTTTGTTCTTTAATCTGGGGATCGAATTGGGGCAGTTGCTGTTCATACTGGCCATATTGGCTGTCGGCTTTGTCGTCAGGTGGATACCCATGGCGCCATCACGCGATCAAATTGCGCTGCCCGCATCATATTTCGTCGGGATCATCGCAAGCTATTGGTTGATCGAGCGGGTGATCAATATCGTCTAGGGTCGCTTAGGCCGGCTGTGGATGGCGGGCGGCAACAATTTCCTTCAACTCGGGAAGGCACGACCCGCAATTGGTCCCCGCCGACAGGGCTTTGCCAATTTCTTCAATATTGGTGGCGCGACCGTCTTTCAGGCAATCCGTAATCTGGTTCAGGCCGATGCTGAAACACGAACATATAATGGCACCCGTATCGGCACCCTTTGCCGGGCGACCAGCCAGGATGCTTTGACGGTCCAAGGCGCTGATCTCGACGCCCACGAGGCTCATGAGCCATGACCGGGGCAACAGGTGATGGTCTCGCCCCATGATCAGGCAGGCGTTCAGCTGGTCATCCCTGATCTGGGCAAAGCGATAATTGCCACGTCCCGCATCGGAATAGGCCAACAGCTCGACACCGTCGTCATCACCCAATAATTGGTCTGCCAGCGCCGACCAGGATAAGGGCTCGGTATCACCGGCCAGCTCGTACAGCGCGAAACCATCGCCCTGGGCGCGCACCCAAAAGTCGATGCCGTCAATGTTTGGGGCTGTGTTTGGGGCCGCCTTAGTCAACAAAAACGCGTGCCAGGCAGCCTGATAAGGGGCGATGGTTGCAGGTGTGTGTTTTAATTCGGGCTGGCCCGACACGGGGTCGACAAAGGCGTTCACCAGATCACCCACCCGCCCTTGGGCGGCATTGGTCTCGCTCCAATGAATGGGCAGAAAGATACTGCCCGCCACCATGTGGTCACTGACATTCACCCGCGCGATGGCCTGGCCATGGCGGGTGTTGATCTTGGCCAATGCACCGTCCTGAAGCTGCGAATTTTGCGCGTCCTCGGGGCTGACATCAACGATAGGTTCTGACATATGAAACGACAATTGCGGCACCGCACCCGTCCGGGTCATGGTGTGCCACTGGTCGCGCACGCGGCCGCTGTTCAACACCAGAGGGAAGTCCGCATCAGGCTGATCGCCAGGAGGCCGCGCCGTCACAGCCAGGAATGACGCCCGGCCCTCTGGCTTGGTGAACCCACCAGCGGGAAAACAACGCGGCGTCCCTGTGGGGTGTGTAGACGTGACAGGCCATTGGATGGGCTGCAGATTGTCATAGGCGGCCTCGTCCATATTGGCGAGCGCCGAAATATCAAACAGGCGTTGACCGTCATTTTGATAGCCTGACAAAGCGGCGTGTTCCCGAAAGATGGCAGCGGGGTTGTCGTAAGCAAAAGCATCGCCAAACCCCATACGCCTGGCCACTTCACAGATAATCCACCAGTCTGGCCGCGCCTCGCCCGGCAGGGGCATGAATTTCTTCTGACGCGAAATTCGCCGTTCTGAATTGGTCACCGTGCCGTCTTTTTCGCCCCAGCCCGCTGCGGGCAGCAGCACGTCGGCATGTTGGGTGGTATCGGTCTGCTCGATGATGTCCGACACAACAACAAAGTCACATTTTGCCAGGGCTTCATTGACCTTGCCCACATCTGGCAGGCTGACGGCCGGGTTGGTGCCCATCACCCACAAGGCCTTGATGTCGCCGCGACCCATGGCGTCGAACAAATCGATGGCTTTCAGCCCCTGTTGGTCGGCCATGACGGGCGACTGCCAGAAGTCCTGCACAAGGTCGCGATGGGCGGCATTATCGATATCCATATGGGCGGCCAACATATTGGCCATGCCCCCAACTTCGCGCCCGCCCATGGCATTGGGTTGGCCGGTCAAGGAAAATGGCCCCATGCCCGCCAGGCCGATGCGGCCTGTAGCAATATGACAGTTGATAATGGCGTTGACCTTGTCCGTCCCCGAGGACGATTGATTGACCCCTTGAGAGAAGGCCGTCACGACTTTTTTGGTCGCGCCAAACATCTCGTAAAATTTCAGCAGGTCTTTGATTTCGAGGCCGCAATAATCGGCCACCTGGTCGATGGATTGCGCGTCCACCCGCGCTGCCTCCAGGGCCGCTTCAAAGCCTGTGGTGTGGTCCGATATATAAGACTGGTCGACCAAGCCCTGTTGCGACAACCAGACAAACAATCCATTGAACAGGGCAACGTCCGTGCCTGGCTTTATTGGCAAATGCAATTCGGCCCCCTGGCTGGTGGCCGTGCCACGCGGGTCGATGACCACCATTTTTTGGCCGTGTTCTTCCTGGGCCGCCTGCATCCGCTGGAACAGCACGGGGTGGCACCATGCGGCGTTGGACCCGACCAGCACCATCAGGTCGGCCTGGTCGAGAT
>Ga0114949_10001026_pt1 | contig 16526 bp, 12 predicted proteins | sample N074metaG_FD_83505 | JGI IMG/M metagenome (GOLD analysis project Ga0114949, IMG submission 83505) | Deep subsurface microbial communities from Kermadec Trench to uncover new lineages of life (NeLLi) - N074 metaG | ecosystem: Environmental > Aquatic > Marine > Ocean trench > Sediment | place... | reverse complement strand
TGTTCTTTGTCGGCCAGCCTTGTTTAATTACATAATCACAGATATCGGCTGTATTACAGATCAGATACTCACAATTTTTATAATATTTCAAGTTATAGTAACCGCCCAATCTTCCAACACGTTGCCATTGGCCTGCAGGCATCATACGAGAAGCGCGATTCATCCATGACATAACGATGTCTGGCTTATTTAAGCCGACCATGGTTTTTATCCGCCAGGGTGTAAGGAGATCCAGCATGCCTCCGTACGCCAGCTGATATGTTTTAATGCCTGCCTTCTGAAGGCTCTCTGCTCTTTTGCTGTCGTCCCTGATGATCGCTGTCTGCGCCACACCCTCGGCATGCAAGGCAGGAACCAGCCTGGAAAAAAATGCCTCAGCCCCTCCGTGACTTTCCCCCGCCATAAGCTGTACCATCTTCATTTAATTGCCACTCTCTTTTAGCATAGACAAAACATCAGCAACCTGAATATTACGCAGATTATTGTCCTTGCCCTGCAGCCATAAAGATTTTACTCCCCAGGGTCGATAACGATCTGGTTCACCTGTTCCGAAAACAGTTAGTGTCGGGATCCCGGCAGCGCTTGCCAGATGCCCAAGACCAGAATCATTACCAACAAAGAAATCCAGACATTGCTGTATAGCAACTGCTTCAAGGATACTTGTTCTCCCACACAGGTTAATACTCGGGACATCTGTTCTAGAAGAAATATAATTTGAATGTTCTTTATCCTGTTTATCACCCAGATAAACAACAGCAGCAAAATCATTGCCGAATTTTTCCACCAGTGATAGATAATTCTCCCTGGGCCATATCTTTTTTTCTGCGTTTGCTCCCGTTCCTAACCCCAACAATCTTTTTCCGTAATAATCACCAAGGGCCTCTTTAGCAAATTTATTTTCTATACTACTAGTCCAGACATGACATTGAGGCGGATCGCCTTGATAGATCTTTGAAATGATGCCCAGATGCTGCTGCACTGAATGCACGCCTGTTTTTATTCTGTTTAACTTCGTATACCTTTTCCCTGCAGGCAACAAATAGGCCAGGCCATCAGTGCGAATATCTACAATCAGATCATAAGACTGGCCCCATAAGACCGTGAGCAGAGCAGGAACGCCCCTTAAAAATATATTTTTCTGTTTGTGGAATATCTCTCCTCGATAAGGGCAATGCTTAAATATCTCACTGGAGCGCTGGTCTCCAACAATATCAATGACGGCCTCTGGATAAAGTTCGTGCAGCGCCTGCAGGACAGGCGTTGTCATTACTGCATCACCAATATTACTTAAGGTTATAAATAATATTTTTTTAACCACATCTTTCATCTCTTTTTCGACTGTTTTTGCGACCGTGTTTTTATTTGCCGATGCAGAAATTCGAGAAAATTTCACTGAGAAGATCGTCGGCAACAAAATTTCCAGTAATTGTGCCTAGAGATTCCTGAGCTAGCCGCAGATCTTCGGCTAACAACTCTAGTGTATTTTTATTTTTTAGATGTTGTAGTCCTGATGTTAGCTGTTCTTGCGTATTTAATAGCGCATTAAGGTGGCGCGTTCTAGCCATGTACACATCTTCACCGGTCTCACTTAAACCCATAACCGTTTTTAACAGATGAACCAGATCATCAATACCTTCACCTGTTTTTGCTGACAGGAACACCTCTGTCTCATTTTTGTTTTTATCAAGAAGTTCTTGTTTATTCTCAGCTAAATCAATTTTATTTCTAACCACTACTATTTTTACATTGTCAGAGCACGCATCTAGAACCCTTTGCTCATCTGCCCCAATATCTTCGTCATATTCAAGTAACAACAAAATAATATCCGCCTGGCTTGCTGCATTTAATGCGCGCCTGATCCCCTCTTCTTCAATATCGTCTCTGCTTTCTCTGATCCCTGCCGTATCTAATACATTAAGCGGTGCGCCACCTACGAGAATATTTTCATCAACAATGTCTCTCGTGGTGCCCGGTGTTGCACTGACAATTGCGGCCTCACGCTTCGCAAGCCTGTTCAACAAGCTCGATTTGCCTACGTTTGGTCGCCCGACAATTGCCAGGCGCAGGCCTTCGTCCAACATCGCTCCCTGCCGCGCCTTGGCCAGAATGTTGTCAACATCTTCGATACAGCTGGATAATTTTTCTTTTACCTCGGCACCCTGAATAAAATCAATTTCTTCTTCTGGGAAATCCAGCACACTTTCTACAAACATGCGTAAATTTATCAGTCTTTGCAAAAGATTATTTATCTTGTGTGAGAACTCTCCTTCAAGAGAGCGGATCGCACTTCTGGCCGCCTGTGATGAAACGCTATCTATTAAGCCGGCTACTGCCTCTGCCTGCACAAGATCGATTTTATTGTTAATAAATGCGCGCTCGGTAAATTCTCCCGGCCGTGCCTGCCTGGCACCTAACGCAATCACTCGATCAAGCAACATGGACATTACCACCCTGCCACCGTGCCCCTGAAGCTCTACGACATGCTCTCCCGTATATGATGCAGGCTGCGGGTAGTAAATGAGGATACCACTATCGATGAGAGCGCCGTCTTCATCTATGAAAGAGCAAAGCGTTGCTTCTCTGGCCTTTAGGTCGTGAGAACACGATTCTGTATCTAAAAGTTGTTTTGCTATTGCGGGTGCGGCAGCCCCGGAAAGACGAATAATTCCAACCCCGCCTCGCCCAGGCGGAGTTGCTATTGCGGCGATGGTGTCGTTAGTTGCAACCATCGTTTATCTCAAAGAACGTCAGTTCTGTGAAGATTCTCCGCGGTCGATGCTTCTGGTAATTACCCATTGTTGTGCGATAGATAGTGTATTGTTCACCACCCAATATAACACCAAGCCTGATGGAAAAAATGCAAAGAATACAGTAAAAACGATGGGTAATATTGACATAACCTTTTGTTGAACAGGATCCATGGGCGCAGGATTTAGTTTCTGCTGTATCAACATTGTTGCGCCCATTAGCAAAGGCAACACATAAAACCGATCGGGCGCAGATAAATCTGTCAGCCAAAATATGAACCCTGTTTGTCTTAGTTCAACACTTTCAAGCAATGTCCAGTACAGCGCGATAAAAACGGGTATCTGTATAAGTATCGGGAAGCAGCCACCTAAAGGATTTATTTTTTCTTTTTTATAGATATCCATCATCGCCTGATTTAGGCGAGCACGATCATCCTTGTAACGATCCTTGATTGCCATCAACCTTGGTTGAACTCGGCGCATATTGGCCATTGATTTATAACCTGCAGCGGACAACTTGAAAAATATTAACTTCAACATCAGGGTAACCAGGACAATCGCCCAACCCCAGTTGCCAGTAATCCCGTGAAACTTATCCAGGCACCAAAATAAAGGCTTTGCTAAAAACCACAGCACACCATAATCAACTGTTAGTTCCAAGCCTGGTGCAATTTCCTTGAGCTTGTTCTGGATCTTAGGGCCCATATAAAGTTTTTGTTCTAGAATGCCTGTTGCATTTGGTGCGATCGTGATAGCAGGAGTAATCGAGCCGATCACATAACGATTGTTCTCTGTCGCAAGTGTATAGTAGTGGTTTTGTTCATCACGGTTCGCAGGAACAAGAGCGCTCACAAAATAGTGTTGCAGCATTGCTGCCCAACCATTAGTTATATCTATGCTGAGTTTTTCATCTTCTATATCGCCAAAACTAAGCTTTTCGTAACGCTGCTCCGGGCTTGAAATCACAGCACCTGTATAGGTATAAAGAATGCGTGATTCTCTTCCGGGATCGCTTCTTTGTAACTGGTTATATGCATGTCCAGTCCAGGCTTCAGCACTTTGATTTTCGATTTGATATTTGATATTTACCAAATAACTGTCGCGGGTAAACTCATAAGTCTTGGTAACCTTGAGCCCATTTTCGGATTCCCAGACAAGCGGAACAACGAGCTTGCTTTCTCCGGCATTTAAAACATAGCTATTGCTTGAGGCAGTGAACTTCGCTTCGTGTGTCGGACCACCGCTTTCACTTAACACCCCTCCTTGAACGACATAAAATAATGGCGATGTATTATTAAGCAGGAGCGTTGGGACGTCTGGTGTCTCCAGCTCAACAGGAAATTTAAGCAATTCGAGCTTATCAATGCCCCCTCCTTTTTTGCCAATGTTTATTTGGTATAAATCTGTTTTGACCTCAATCGGCACCTCTTCAGACATATCAGCAGAAGGGTCAGCGTCAATGTTATAGGTAAACTTTTTTGTTTCTGGTCTCGTGGGCGGGGCAACAGGTACATCAACATACCGAGACTCCATGTTTTCTTGCTGGGTTATTTCATCAGGTGTGACTGGTGCACCGTAATCCTTTTCCCATTCCTGCCAAAGCATTAACAACACAAGGCTTAAAGAAACAACCAGAATAAAGCGTAAATTACCCATGTAAAACGATCACTGATCCGGAACCGGATCATAACCTCCTTTGTGGAAAGGGTGACAACGACAAACACGTGACACACCTAAAACAGTCCCTTTTACTGCTCCGTGTTTAGTGATTGCTTCAACCATATATTGAGAGCAGCTAGGAATATAGCGACAACTTGGGACTAAAAAAGGGCTCAAAATAAATTGATAGGCCTTGATGCCAAAAATTAAAATATTCTGCATTGCGAAATGATTTTCCAATGGTCGCTTATTGACTTAAAAATGGTTTTATTTTTAACAATGGTTTGTTTTCCCTGGGCAACCACAACGACATCCATGCCACGTAAAAGATTTTGGTTATGACGAAAACTCTCACGGATTGCTCTTTTTATCTGATTTCTATTGGCTGCCCGGCCAACATTTTTTTTCGAAACCGCAAGTCCCAGCCTGGCTTGTTTTAGGCTATTCTTCCTTGCAAGCACAAGAAATATTTCATCTGCTGAACGACAAGAAGACTTAAAAACCTGTTGATAATCCTTTGGGTTATTAATTCTGTTTAACTTTGTAAAATTGCCTATTTTTATGGACACAACATTATTAGCATAGGCTTATTCAGGCCGAGAGTTTGTTGCGGCCTTTTGCTCGGCGTTTGTTGATAATACTGCGGCCCGCTTTGGTGCGCATTCTTACACGAAAACCATGTTTCCGTTTTCTTTTTAGTTTGCTGGGTTGAAATGTTCTCTTCATCGGTTTTTTCCGCTGTGTGTGTGTCAGGTAATAGTAAAAAGCGCGGTATGGTACGTTTTTCAGGCCTTCCCTGTCAATTCGACTTTAGAATAATAATCTTTATACGGGGTTTGTCTCAGGCTGTGGATAAGTTTTTAAATCGGAGTTAGACTCCTTTATAAACCAGAACTTTCAATATTCTATTCTAACAAACAACAATATTAAGGGGTTGATTAAGGTTGCACAGCTCACCATGGAATTATTGTCTTGAGCGCCTGGAGGGAGAACTGTCTCCACAACAGTTCAATACCTGGGTGCGCCCTCTACAGGTTGAAGAACAAGAGTCAACTATTCTATTGCTTGCCCCAAACAGGTTCGTCAAAGACTGGGTGCAGGATCGATACTTTGAAAAAATCAACGCTATCTTGTCTGAAAAAGATTGTTTTAGTCACTACTCACTCTCGCTTGAAGTAGGCTGCCAAAACAAATCAGTCGAACCCAAAAAACATCAACAAGTAACAGTTTCAGCAATACAAACAAACAAACGCTCAAGCAATCTTAACCCTGAATTTACCTTTGATTCTTTTGTTGAGGGCAAGTCAAACCAGCTTGCCAAAGCAGCATCAATCCAGGTTGCCGAAAACCCAGGAGAATCTTACAACCCTCTTTTCATTTATGGCGGGGTTGGACTGGGTAAGACCCACCTAATGCACGCCGTTGGTCACGCTATCATGCAGAAAAGAAACATAAGCAACGTCGTTTATTTACACTCTGAACGTTTCGTCGCTGATATGGTAAGAGCCTTACAACACAACGCCATCAACGAGTTTAAGCGTTATTATCGATCTGTTGACGCCTTGTTAATTGATGATATCCAGTTTTTTGCAAAGAAAGAACGATCACAGGAAGAATTCTTTCACACTTTCAACGCTTTATTAGAAGGACAACATCAAATCATCCTCACCTGTGATCGCTACCCAAAGGAAGTATCAGGTCTTGAAGAACGCTTAAAGTCCCGTTTTGGTTGGGGGCTTACCGTGGCGATAGAACCACCTGAATTAGAAACAAGGGTCGCTATTATTAAAAGCAAGGCAGCTTCCATAAACAAATACATCCCTGATGAGGTCTCTTTTTTTATCGCGAAGCGCTTCAGCGCTAATGTTAGAGAATTAGAGGGCGCACTTAATCGAGTTGTCGCCAGCTCTAATATGACAAGAAAACCTATTAATCTGGAGCTTACAAAAGAAGTATTACGAGACCTGCTTCTACTTCAGGATAAATTAGTCACCATTGAAAACATTCAAAAAACAACCGCCGAATATTACAAGATCAGAATCACGGATCTTCTCTCGAAACGAAGAAACAGATCAATCGCAAGACCACGGCAAGTTGCAATGAAACTGTCTAAAGAACTAACCAATCACAGTCTACCCGAGATAGGCAACGCTTTCGGCGGAAGAGATCACACAACCGTCTTACACGCCTGTCGAAAAATTACTGAATTAAGAAAAACAGAGGCAAAAATAGATGAAGATTATAATAATCTGAGTAAAATCCTAACAACATAATGTGAACAAGCTGTGATTAAAATAAACCACCTTTTAATAACAATAACTATCCACAACAAACACACAACGCCCTAACAAGATTAAAAGAACTTATCACAAAGAAATCACCAGCAAGATAAACATATAAGTTGTTGTTATTAAAAGGATTAATTAAGTTACGCACACAGACAAAGCAAGCTAATAGTAGTAATAATAAGGTTTAAATACAATGAATTTTAATATAAAAAGAGATGACTTTTTACCCTTGCTTCAGGTAGTTTGTAGTGTTATCGACAGAAGGCAAGTACTACCTATTTTAAGTAATTTACTGGTTGTTGCCGATAAAGAAAAAATTACTCTTACAGGGACTGATATGGAGGTTGAGATGGTGGTGTCGATAGACCATCAAGCAGAAACCCTTGGTGAGATAACTGTTCCGGCAAGAAAACTGTTAGATATTTGTAAAGCATTACCTGATGGTTCAAAAATATGCTTAAGTTTTAATAATGACAAGGTCTTGATTAAATCCGGGAAAAGTAAATTTACTCTAGCAACATTGCCTGCAAGCGAGTATCCAGCAACAGAAGCCTTGGCAAAAAAAAGTGAAATTTCACTTCCTCAGAAAGAGTTTAGAGCCTTACTTGAAGACACTATGTTTTCTATGGCACAACAAGATGTGCGTTATTATCTAAATGGGCTTTTACTTGAACTGGAAAAAAACAGCTTACGAGCTGTTGCAACGGACGGCCACAGACTTGCTTTGAAGGAAATAAAAGTGCAGACAGGGATTGAAGAAGCACAACAAATTATTATTCCTAGAAAGGGGGTTATTGAATTAATCAGATTATTGGATGGCGAAGACGAAAATATCAGTATTGAAGTAAGCCAAAACCACATTAGAGTGAGTAAAGACAGGATTCAATTTACAAGCAAGCTTATTGATGGGAAATTTCCAGATTATCAAAGAGTTATACCAAAAGAAGGGGAGCATCCAGTTAAAACTAACAGGGATATTTTAAAGCAAGGATTAATAAGAGCATCAATCCTTTCGAATGAGAAATATAAAGGGATTAGGCTGATATTACAAAATGATCTCTTGAAGGCTTTTGCGCATAATCCGGAGCAAGAAGAGGCCGAAGAAGAAATAGAGGTCAGTTATGAAGGCGAAGATATTGAAATAGGTTTTAATGTTACCTATTTGTTAGATGCGCTCTCATCAATTAAAACGGAACAGGTTATATTAAATATCTCAGATCCTAACAGCAGCTGTTTAATTTTGCCCGACGATGAAACAGATTGTAAATATGTTGTTATGCCAATGAGACTATAGCCAGAAAAAAGCAAAGCAGGCTAAAAAAACAAACAGAATGAGGCTAGATTCTTTAACTATCAGGCAGGTTCGTAACCTTTCTGAGGTTAAAATCATACCAATCCCCGAAGTTAATATCATCTATGGTGAAAATGCTTCAGGAAAAACCGCCATCTTAGAGTCGATCTATTTACTTTCTAAAGCAAGATCCTTTAGAACAGCACACATAAGAGAAGTTATTCAACACCAACAAGAAGATCTTACGATTTCTGGTTTAATTAATACCCACAACAACAAAACCGTAAACACAGGGCTTAGAAAATCTATTAAAGAAACAGAAATTAGATATAATGGAGAACGTATAAAAGCCGTTTCCGAACAAGCAAAAAATGTTGTTGTTCAAATAGCAAACCCTGATAACACAACCCTATTAACAGGATCTCCAAAAGACAGGAGAAAATGGATAGATTGGGCCTTGTTCCACGTGGAACATGATTATCTGGAGATATGGCACAGCTATCACCGAGCCCTCAGGAACAGGAACGCATTGCTTAGAAGATCGGCAAAAGATGATGAATATTATGTTTGGGAAAGCATAATGGCGAATACGGCAAAAGATCTAAAAGGAAGATGGCAAAACTACCTCGATTGTCTACAACAATATTATCAAGAGACGGCCGATCAGCACGCCTGTGCAGAAGTTATATTTACTGCCAGAAAAGACAAGTTTAAATCAGATGATTTTCTCGAGCATCTACAGGTAGCAAGACAATCTGATATAAAGGCTGGGTTCACACAACAGGGACCCCACAAAGCAGACTTTGAGTTCAAGATAAAAGGCAAGCACATCAGCACAATCTTTTCCAGGGGGCAAATCAAGTTGTTCATTATTCTGCTCTCAATAGCCCAGGCCAGACTACTGAAAACCGAAAGGGAAATAACCCCAATCTTTCTGGTAGATGACCTGGCTGCTGAACTAGACAAAAAAACAGCAGAGGTGTTGCTTGCGCTTCTGTATAAGGAAAAAATGCAGCTATTTATTACATCAACAGAGCCAGGTGGGATTATCAAAAAAAACAAAGATACAAAGCTGTTCCACGTGGAACATGGTCGCGTGAAAAGATGTTAGAATAACTGCTTCAAGCAACACACAGAAACAATCAGGAACAACTAAACCCTTATGAGTAAAAACGAAGATACCTATGACTCCAGCGATATAAAAGTACTTAAGGGCTTGGATGCGGTCCGTCGCCGTCCAGGAATGTATATAGGGGACACTGATGATGGGACAGGCCTGCACCATATGGTGTTTGAGGTGGTGGATAATAGTATTGATGAGGCCTTGGCAGGGTATTGTTCAAGTATTAAGGTCACAATACACACGGACGAGTCTATTACTGTGACTGACAACGGTAGAGGCATACCTGTGGGGATGCTCGAAGAGGAAGGAAAATCAGCAGCAGAAGTAATCATGACTGTGCTCCATGCTGGAGGTAAGTTTGATGATAATTCGTACAAGGTCTCTGGCGGTCTGCATGGGGTAGGCATTTCCGTGGTGAACGCCTTATCAGATAGACTGGTGCTGACTATTTACAGGGAAGGCAATTGTTACAGGCAAGAATATAGCCTAGGCAAACCAACGACAGAATTAGAAAAAATTTCAGAATCCTCTTTAACAGGAACAGAGGTTCACTTCATGGCAAGCAAAGAAGTGTTTAGCCACATTGAATTTCACTATGACATACTTGCCCAGAGACTTAGGGAGTTATCATTTTTAAATTCTGGCGTTAAGATAGAGTTGAGTGACGAAAGAAGCGGGAAACAGGATGTTTTCGAATACAAGGGTGGCATTAACGCTTTTGTGAGGCATCTGAACCGAAATAAAACACCATTACACGAAACAGTCATTAATATAGACACAGAAAAAGATAAGGTGCGTGTAGAGCTTGCATTACAGTGGAATGACTCCTATCAGGAAAATATTTTCTGTTTTACCAACAATATCCCGCAACGAGATGGCGGCGCACATCTGTCGGGGTTACGCTCTGCACTTACTAGAACGCTCAATAATTACATTGAAAAACAAGGGGTTGCGACAAGAGCCAAGGTAGCAACGGCGGGGGATGATGTTCGGGAAGGCCTGACCGCGGTCTTGTCTATCAAAGTACCTGATCCGAAGTTTTCATCTCAAACCAAAGAAAAATTGGTGTCTAGCGAAATAAAATCTGTGGTTGAGTCTGTGGTAAACGAAAAGCTACAGGAATTTTTGTTAGAACAACCTGCCGAGGCGCGGGCAATATGTGACAAGATTATTGAAGCCGCACGGGCAAGAGAAGCGGCAAAAAAAGCTCGAGAATTGACCCGAAGAAAAACAGCGTTGGATATTGCAGGACTCCCAGGGAAACTAGCAGATTGTCAGGAAAAGGATCCTTCAAAATCAGAACTGTTTATAGTGGAAGGTGATTCTGCTGGTGGGTCGGCCAAACAAGGGCGTGATCGTAAGAATCAGGCGATATTGCCGCTCAAAGGCAAGATTTTAAATGTAGAAAAAGCGCGCTTTGACAAAATGCTGTCTTCAGTAGAAGTAGGCACGCTGATTACAGCTTTAGGTTGTGGGATTGGTCGTGGCGAGTTTGATATCGAAAAACTTAGATACCATAGAATTATCATTATGACGGATGCTGACGTCGATGGTTCCCATATCAGAACACTGTTACTAACGTTTTTTTACCGTCAAATGCCTGAGCTAATAGAAAATGGTTATGTTTATATTGCTCAACCACCTTTGTATAAGGTAAAGAAAGGAAAAAAGGAGCGCTATTTATTGGATGAAAAAGAGAGGGATGAATATATGATGGAACTGGCGCTGGATGGCGCAAGCCTTGACCCGGGGAATGGAGCAGAGCCATTAACAGGAGCTGTGCTTGAAGCCGTTGCGGGAAAATATATTGCAACCAACAGGGCAGAACAAAGGCTTTCCAGGCGCTATCATCCAGAAATTATTAAAGCCGTTCTTCAGCTGGAAACATTGACCGTAGAGGATTGCCAAAATAAAGACATTGTTGAACAGTGGTTTATCGACCTAATTGAGAAAATTCCTGAGTTTGATGGCCAAAAACCACAGGCAGAAGTATTTTTGGCCGGCGATGGCAGAGAATATGGCGGAAGAATTACCTTGAGCATACATGGGCTGGAATCAGTCAATGTATTGTCCCCGAATTTTTTCATATCCAAGGATTATCAAGATTTGGTCGGTTTGAAGGGCGCGCAAAAGCTTGGGGCGGACGCGAGTATGCACAGAGGTGAGCAATCACACTTAATAACAGCCTTGTGTGACGGGTTTAACTGGCTGTTAAAAGAAGCGAACAAGGGTTTATATCTGCAGCGCTATAAAGGACTGGGAGAAATGAATCCTGAGCAGCTATGGGAGACAACCATGGACGTAAACACGAGGATGATGCTACAGGTCAGGGTTGAAGACGTCGTTGCTGCGGATGATATTTTTACCACCTTAATGGGCGATCAGGTCGAGCCCAGAAGAGATTTTATTGAGAAGAATGCTCTTTCTGTAGAAAACCTTGATACCTGATTCCTGCTTGATTTATACAGGGCTAGTTAGCCCTTGCGACAGCCAGGACATCTATTCGGACAACACCCGCAAGACTGAGCATCCGCGCAAGCTCATTGACAGTGCTGCCAGTCGTTATAACGTCATCGACGAGCAAAATGCGATTGTAGCCAATCTTTTTTGACACAGTAAAAGCATTATGTACATTTTGCTTACGTTTTTTGGCGGAAAGGCCAGCCTGGGGCATGGTTGCGCGAACGCGTTTGCAAGAAGACGTATCAAGCTTGATTCCGAGCTGTCTAGATAAGGGCCGGGCAAGTTCTATCGACTGGTTATAACCTCTCGAAATTAATCTACCGGAATGCAGTGGTACAGGCAGAATGCAGTCTGGCAGAGCAACGCTTTTATCAGGCAACAGTTTGCATAACATTTTGCCCAGACAGTTGGCAATATCAATCCCCTGTTTATACTTCATGTGTTGTATCAAATGGTTCGCCGGATAGTGATATTGAAAGAGTGTTGTCGCTTTTTTGATGAATTGCCACGGTTGGCTTAGACAATCAGCACATATGTTTGAGGCGGTGTTTGGTTTGGCACAGGCAGGGCAAGCGTCAGCGTTAACCGCCATGTCGTTTAAACAAGCCCTGCACATCGTCTCGTGGTCATTGCTGGGGTTAGAACATAAAAAACAACGGCTGCCTGAAAAGATAGCGGCAGGCGCGCAGTTAACCCTTGGCAGGCCTTTGAGGTTGACAGCAAATCCTTTGCGCATATGATTCCTTTTTTTGATGTAAGAAATTAAATTTACTGAATTAACAGATTAGAAGGCTAACGTTTATGTTGAACATTGTTCAAGCATTAAAGAAAAAGAATGAAATACGTCATGATTGGCAGACACAGGAAGTTTTGTCGCTAATGAATCAACCATTAAATGATTTGCTTTTTCAGGCACAAACGATTCATCGGAAATATTTTGATGCCAACACTGTACAGCTCAGCACCTTGTTAAATATAAAACAAGGGGGTTGCCCAGAAGACTGTGCATATTGTCCGCAAAGTGTTCGTTATGAAACCGGAGTAGGCGCAGAGGCAATGTTGTCACTAGACAAAGTAAAGGATGCTGCAGTAATCGCGAAACAAGAAGGCGCGACTCGGTTTTGTATGGGCGCAGCATGGCGTAGTCCCAAAGAAAAAGATTTCAAGGCGGTACTGGGCATGGTCAAGGAAGTTAAGTCTTTGGGAATGGAAACATGTGTAACTATGGGCATGTTAAATGACGATCAAACATCAAGACTGAAACAGGCCGGCCTGGATTATTACAATCATAATCTTGATTGTTCAGAGTCGTTTTATGAAACTATCATTAGCACCAGAGATTACCAGGATCGCCTGGAAACATTAGCAAGTGTGCGTGACGCAGGCATTAACGTTTGTTCGGGCGGCATCATTGGTATGGGCGAAGGCTGCTCGGATCGTGCAGAGATGTTATGTACCCTGGCCAATCTGGATAAACATCCAGAGAGTGTGCCAATCAACTTGTTAATAAAAGTTAAAGGCACGCCATTAGCTGATATAGAAGACGTTGATCCGTTTGACATGGTGCGCATGATTGCTACGACAAGAATCATGATGCCTGCTGCAACTGTGCGTTTGTCTGCTGGGCGATCGGAAATGAATGACGAGCATCAGGCGCTTTGTTATCTGGCAGGTGCAAATTCAATTTTCTACGGCGAAGTGCTTTTAACAACGGACAATCCTGCGCTTGAAAAAGATCGTCAGTTGTTTGATCGTTTAGGCATCAACGCACTTCAATAAAACAAGTCTGTTCAGTAAATAATTTTTAATGAGTTACCACATCGATAGTGCCAGAAAAGACAGATCTGGAAAAGATAATTACATACATATTCTGAAGAAAAAACTTGAGCGTCGTAAGGAAGAAAATCTTTTTCGCAAGCGAAACACGTTTGTATTACGACAAGGGTCAACAATTAAAGTTGATGGTCATCGTCTGATTAATTTTTGCAGTAATGATTATCTTGGTTTGGCTAATCATGCTGACGTTGTTTCCGCGTTTAAGGCGGGAGCAGATCAGTTTGGTGTTGGTAGTGGCGCTTCATCATTGGTTTGCGGCAGAAGCGATTTACACAATCAATTAGAAGAAAAACTTGCAGATAAAACAGGAAGAGAAGCGGCTCTGATTTTTTCAAGTGGGTATATGGCCAACCTTGCTGTTGCGACAACATTTGCAGGAAGAAAAGATGAGGTGTTTCTTGATCGGCTGGCACATGCTTCGCTTGTTGATGCAGCGCGATTATCAGGCGGTAAACTGCACCGATATCGACATGCCGATAACGAAGCTCTGGGTCTTGCCCTTAAGAACTCAACTGCGAACGAGAAGTTAGTCCTTACTGACACGGTGTTCAGCATGGATGGTGATAAAGTACCAATAAAAGAATTAATCAAGGCATGTAATCAGAATGATGCCATGCTTGCGGTTGATGACGCACATGGTTTTGGTGTGCTTGGAAGGAACGGCGGAGGTTTGCTGGAAGAGAATGATATACCAGCAGAGGATGTGCAAATCCTTGTTGCAACATTTGGAAAGGCGTTGGGTACCGCCGGGGCATTTGTTGCAGCAGATAAAATAATTATTGAAACATTGATACAATTTGCCAGGACGTATATTTACACAACGGCACTTGCGCCAGCGATTGCTGGCGCAACACTTGCGTCTCTTGAGATCCTCGAAAAAGAATCATGGCGCAGAGAGACCTTGAGCGCATTAATAAAACATTTCTGTTCCGGGGCAAATGCCCTGGGCTTGAATATCCTGTCGTCTGAAACAGCAATTCAACCATTGATAATCGGCAACTCAAAAAATGCAGTATGTATCAGTGATAAATTATTCGACAAGGGGTTTCTTATCTCCGCAATCAGACCACCGACAGTGCCTGAAGGAAGCGCACGGCTAAGAATTACATTAACTGCTGCACACACGGAAGAACAAATTGACCAGCTACTGGAAACTCTGAGTAGATTGTTATGAAACAAAAAGAAATCAAGAACCTGGTGTTAATACATGGCTGGGGATTTAATAATCGAATTTGGAAAAATTTTATTCCCTATATTGATCATCAGTGGAGAGTAACGTGCATTGATTTGCCCGGTTATGGCATTTCTGAAAATAAAGTTGAGCCATGCTTTGATCAGAAAAGCATCGATCAAATAATTGCCAGTATTATTTCAAACATACCTGAAAACGCTACCATTTTTGCATGGTCATTAGGCGGAATGGTTGCCATGAAACTTGTGCACAGGAGAAGTGATATTAAGGCCCTTGTATTAGTTGCAAGTAGCCCATGTTTTTTGAAGAAACAAGATTGGCAACACGGGATTGCACCTGCCAATTTTAATCAGCTAATCAGTCAACTCAGTAAAGATAAAATAAAATCGCTGCAAACATTTGCAGGTCTGGTGGCCATGGGTGAAGTGTATCCCAGGCAGATAATAAAAGAACTTAAGGGATATCTTGAAAGTAATGTGCCAGAACAAGAAACGCTTATGACCGGGCTGAAGATATTAAGAGATGAAGATCTACGACAAGCCTTAGTAAAACAGTATTGCCCCGTCGGGATTATCCTTGGTGAAAACGATGTTCTGGTCAAGCGTTCGACTGCCAGAGCAATACAAGTGTCACGACCAGATATACACACAATTGAAATTCCTGAAACAGGACACGCTCCATTTTTATCGCGTCCTCAGGAAACAGCAGATGCCTTAATGAAACTTACAGCCAGGCTTTTTTAGACCGATGGCCATTAATAAAACAAAAGTAGCCGCTAGTTTTAGCAGGGCAGCACAAGATTATGCAGAGCATGCTGTGTTGCAAAGGACAGTCGCTGAGCGCCTGTTGGAAAGACTGGAGCTTGTTAGCATTTCACCAAACGTAATTGTTGACGCGGGCTCAGGACCGGGAGGTGCCGCGAGACAGTTGGCAAAGAGGTATAAGGGGGCTCAGGTGCTACAGTTTGATTTGTCTATGGAAATGTTGAGTCAATCCAGATCTAAAGACTCACGATTTTTCTCGAGACAACAATACATCTGTGGTGATGCCGAAAGTTTACCACTAGTGAAAAATTCTGCGGAATTGATTTTTTCAAGCCTGATGCTGCAATGGTGTAACGATCTGGATGCGGTTTTCGCCCAGATTAAAAGCACATTAACAAAGCAAGGCTTGTTTCTGTTTGCAACCCTGGGTCCGGACACCTTAAAAGAATTACGATCGAGCTGGGCCGAGGTAGATGACGATGTGCATGTGAACACGTTCATTGACATGCATGACATTGGTGACGCCCTGATCCGGACGGGCTTTGTTGAACCGGTGATGGATGTAGAACATATTACTTTGACGTATGAAGATTGTTTTTCTTTGATGAAAGATTTAAAAACCCTGGGCGCTAGTAATGCCGACAATGATCGATTAAAGGGATTGACCGGCAAAAACAAAATCAAACGTCTGGAGTCTGCTTATGAAAAACATCGCACTGAAGGACGATTGCCGCTGACTTATGAAGTTGTTTACGGTCATGCATGGACGCCACTGCAAGAAACCACGTCTGGTAACTTGGTCAATGAGGTCTATTTCCCGATTTCATCGCTGAAGATAAGAGACTAGAAATGTCAGATTTCTTTATCACCGGTACGGACACAGGTTCGGGCAAGACCTGGGTGACATTGGCGTTGATGAAGGCGTTGCAGGATAAGGGCAAGGTCGTTGTTGGCATGAAGCCTGTTGCCTGTGGTTGCAAGGAAACTAGAGACGGTCTACGCAATGATGATGCAGTAAAAATTCTTCAACAGTCTAGTAAGAGGCCCTCGCAAACGCTAGATTATAAAACTGTTAATCCTTATGCGTTTGAACAGGCAGTAGCCCCGCACATTGCCGCAGGGCTGGCTGGTGTAAAGATTGATATTGAAAAAATAGCCGATGA
>Ga0114949_10001014_pt1 | contig 16592 bp, 16 predicted proteins | sample N074metaG_FD_83505 | JGI IMG/M metagenome (GOLD analysis project Ga0114949, IMG submission 83505) | Deep subsurface microbial communities from Kermadec Trench to uncover new lineages of life (NeLLi) - N074 metaG | ecosystem: Environmental > Aquatic > Marine > Ocean trench > Sediment | place... | reverse complement strand
CTTTGGCGCTTAAGGATTATTCCCTGGTACGCTTATTAACTGTTTAAACAAAGGGTCCGCCAACAAGACCAGTAGGGCAGGTGTTTCTAATACCGATGTTTTTTTACTACCCGGGTATTCTTATATTATCCTCGAGTGCGCTACGCAGCCTTTATATGGCGGCAATTTAGGCATCTTGTAGGTCAACTCCCATCTTAAGCTCGGATGACAGTTGTTCACTCAGCGAATAAGTGGCTAGACAGTCCATTCCTTACTTGGTAGTAGCGAATGTTGTTATTTACTACTTACCTCGCTGCCATACAATTCGAGTTTCCTTTTTACTATTTGCCCTATGAAGACTTTGTTTTGGAGGTTAATTTCCCGTATAGCCTTCAAATTAACGGCTATAATACATTTCTAATGCTTGGCTAATTCCTTAATAATTGTTTGAGAATGGAAGAATAATGGTAAAAACAAGAGCGCCAAACTGTCCTTCATTATCTCTCGCGGTAGCGATTGAGAAAGTCGAGCGTGTTTATTGCGTTGAGGGTAAGAACACTTTCAATGGGGAAGCTGTGGTGAAGCACATTGGCTATAACGGATTAAACGGTGCTTCAAGAAGATCGCTTGGGGCACTAAGGTCCTATGGACTGATTTGTGGGAGGGGGGGCGATTTAAGGGTTTCGGATGATGCAGTTGTGATTATAGCGGATGCACAATCGCCAGACCAAAGTGAAAGACAGGATTCTTTAAGAAATTGTTTAAAATTCAATCGTGTTTTTGCCGATTTAGTTGATCAGTTCGGCCAAGGTTCGACACTGTTGACCTTGACGTCTTATTTGCAGAAACAGTACGGATTCAAGCCCAATGCAGCGAAACGAACCGCGAAAGTCTATAAAGATTCAGTAACACTTATACATTGGGGGCAAACTGGGCTATTGGTAGTAGCCAGGAAGCCTGTATACGAACCTGTGGAATTCGCCGGCGATTTTGTCAATCCTAAACAGGCAACATCAATTGATTCGGCAAACGTTCAAACTGGCACTGATCCTGTGACCAGTAGACCGGAAAACTCTAATTTCAATGTAAAAGAAGAGCGTTTCGCGCTTGACCAGGGGAATGTAATACTTAAATGGCCTGAGAGAATTTCGCAAGAGAGTTTCGAGGATCTTACTGACTGGTTGTTGATCATGCATCGACGAATTGCCCGGGATGTGGTCGGCGAGACTACTATTTTTCTAGAAAAACAAGATAAACTGGCTTAGTAAACCGCCGAGGCATCTGTCATGGTTGTAACCTGGAAGATTGACACACAGCCTGGTTTTCCTGATGAACTTCACTCACTACAGACAAAGACAGCTGCAAAATTTTTGTATTGTTTAAAGATGGTGCAAAGTCACCAAAATATAAGCGAATGACACGACTCTATTCCGACTTAAGCGACGCCGAACAGGCAGCCTGGGGTAATCGTGCAGAGTTTTTTTCTACGATTCCGCCTCATCTGCGACCCGACCTGGACTGGAGGAGCGTGCTCTCATCCAGGCTCGCACATGCATCAGCCAGGTGGTCTCAAGGCTATGAAGAATTGGTTATACGAGATTATTTTGGTGATAAGAAAAAGGGTGTTTTTATTGACATTGGATGTGCGTGGCCACTGAAGGGGAGCACATCCTGCTTTCTTGAGTGTGAACTTGGATGGACTGGACTGGCTGTGGACGCATTACCAGATTACCATGCAGGCTGGAAAGACAAGCGTAAAAACTCCCGATTCCTGAATTTTGCAGTTTCTGATTGTTCTCTAGAAGAAGTGACTTTTTATCGGCACGACTGGACTGGGGTGTCTTCACTGGCCAGTTTGCAAGCAGCGAAATTTGGCGGAGATGAAAAACTCACACCGATTACGGTAAAACAAATCACCCTAAATGAAATACTCAGTAAGAATGATATTCAAAAAATCGACCACCTCACGCTCGATATCGAAGGAGAAGAACTGAATGCTCTTAATGGCTTCGACATCCAATCTTACGCACCGCAATTATGTTGTATTGAAACGGCAACGGACCAGGTGGCTGAATATTTCAATTGTCATGGCTATCAGTTGCTGGATAAATATAGGAAAGTGGACAAAATAAACTGGTACTTTTCACCGAAGTAGAAGTGGTAACGAGCTTCAAACAGACTGCCCCGCGTTTCAGTTTGATTCTCGTGCTAATATTCAGCAATCTCAATCGACCTGCCTTCTAAGGTGACTCATACGTTGGAACAGTAATTATTGACGAGGTATGAAAGCTGAGCTATCCGGATTTAGTTACAGTATCAAAGTAGAATATGAAGACAGCCATAGTAACTGGAGTGAGTGGTCAGGATGGAGCGTACCTCGCAAAGTATCTGCTGGGAAAAGGTTATCGTGTCATCGGGGCTGATCGACGCCGCAGCCACAATCCTCGAGCCGGCCTCAATTTTTTGGGAATAGCGGATCAAGTTGAATTTATAAACTTTGATCTTCTCGATATCGGAAACATCCACAGCATTATTAGACAGTATCAGCCGGATGAATTTTACAATCTCGCCGCCCAAAGTTACGTTGCTGTATCGTTTCAACAACCACTGCTGACTTCTCAAGTGAATGGGATCGCAGTCCTTAATATCCTCGAAGCGATTCGCCTGTTTTCACCAACAACAAAATTCTACCAGGCATCCACGAGTGAGATGTTTGGCGAGGCTGTTAGTTCGCCACAATCGGAATCGACCCCATTCAATCCTCGTAGTCCTTACGGAATTGCAAAATTATATGCTCATGGGATGGTTAAAAACTATCGGGATGCCCATGGCATCTATGGTGTTAGTGGAATTTTATTCAATCATGAGTCGCCGCTACGAGGTGAGGAATTTGTCACTCGAAAAATCACTATTGCAGCAGCAAAGATCAAGTCAGGATCACTGGATTCGCTCGAATTGGGAAATCTTGCTGCCAAACGAGATTGGGGGTTCGCTGGTGAATATGTAACTGCAATGTGGAAGATGCTTCAATGTGAGGAGCCATCTGACTTCGTTATAGCAACGGGTGAAACAAATACAGTTCGAGACTTTGCTCACAAAGCATTTGCTGTGGCAGGATTCGATCTGGTTTGGGACGGATCTGATGAAAATGAAGTTGGTATCGAATCCAGTTCGAATAAAATTCTGGTTAAAGTTAATTCCAATTTCTATCGACCAGCCGAGGTCGATGTATTGGTTGGGGACCCGGGCAAGGCTAAAATTGAACTGGATTGGGAGGCTGAAGTAAAACTTGATGAATTAGTCGAGCTAATGATTAAGAACGATCTCGAGATCTTCTGATATTGATTATGAAAATCCTCGTCTATTCCAAGATTATCGATGCGACTATAAGCGATAGTCTTGGCCTGCCAGAATACAGTTACTACTTTGCCAAAAAAGAATTCATGCCGATCCTACTTGAGCTGGGAGATGTCGAGGAAATCACCAACCCGGAAGAGGAAGTGGATACTATCTATGAGCAGTGCAAGAGAGATGGGAAGGATTGTGTCTATCTTTCATTCACACCGCCACACCTTATGGAAACTAATCTGGTATGTCCCAGTGTGTGCATTTTTGCCTGGGAATTCAGCTCTATTCCTGAAGAAGCATGGAATGACAATCCGGGCAATAACTGGCGTCAGGTATTAGCCAAGGTTGGCTTCGCAATAACTCACTCAGAAGCAGCGAAAACTGCCGTAACCGAAGCATTGGGGGTGGCTTTTCCGATTGTCGCCATCCCGTCTCCCGTTTGGGATAAATTTGCAGATTTTCGCAGCAGGACCGAAAAAGTGGGAAAACTCAAATTGCCCTCAGTACTTGACAGCCGTGCCATCGAACTGGAAAAGCTAGACCCGTTAGAATTATCCGCAGCCACCGGTTCTGAATACTATCAATATGCAGTCAGCCTCATAGCGCAACGCGATAGTGAACTGGAAAAGCTTAGCCATGAATTTAACCATGCTGAAAATCTGGTCAAAGAGCGAGATGAGCAATTGGAAAAAGCCAATAATGCGCGTGAATATGCCGAAAAGCTGGTTAACGATCGGGATGAACAATTGGAAAAAGCCAATCACGAACGTGAATATGCCGAATCGATTATCGTCGAGAGAGATGCTCAGTTAGTTCAGGTCAATGAAGAGCTTAATGCCTATCGTGCAACACTAATTGGTCGTCTCAACGCATGGTTAGTGAGAAAGAGAAGAAGCTAGTCTAATTTGTATCCATAGTTCGAAAAAAATGGCTCAGTTGCGCTTATAACTTCATCGATCTGCTCGGCGGTTAATACTTCTACATATTTGTTTTTTTCTGCATGGGTTTCAATCTGGCTGAAATCCACTTTGCCTGGATCTTCCCCGACAAACTGCAGGCAATTAGTTAAACATGGGATGACATCGGCAACTAAATTTTCGTAAGACACTTCGAGCAAATCAGCACCTGCTATTTTTGCGAACTGATCCAGAATTAAAACACTTTCCAGCCAGGTGCTGATAGCGGCGCGAAGTGTTTGTGCTGGCATAACCTTACCTTCTACAAGGCTGGCAACCACATTGAGTGGATTGCGCACGATATGGATATATCGCGCGGTCGGATAGAACGCTCTAATCAGCAATACACCATAGACGTTCTGGGGTGTCTTATCGAACCACCTTCCTGAAAGATTGTCCTGGGACTTCAAGTATTGCGTGCCATACCAATCTGCCAATGCTTTCTTGTCAGCAACAGACTCGAAGGCCGCGAAAAATTCCTGGTCGGGGATGCCGTCTAACTGGCGGTGCTGATTAAAAATATTTTCGTTCTTATAGGCAATCTTGAAGCGGTACGAGTGGAATGGATCAGCCCAGCGGAAAAAATGAGTTTCTTCTGGACATTCCAGTCGTGGGTGCAGGCGAAACAAGTCCCTTAGTAGGGTAGTTCCAGACCTGGGTGACCCAACAATAAAGAAAGGTACGTTATCTGTCTCTTTGGGTGACGATTGACCGGTTTGCTTTACGCCAGAGGCTCTGTTACGCAATTTGTCTAAGATGGAGATCAAAAGAAACTATCCAATTTTCAGAATGAGGTATTAATTAATAGGTGTGGGTTCTTCAGAGGCGGCAAGCCTACAAGAAACCCCTAGTTTTTACAATAGAGCAGTATGGGCTGGAAATTATTGAATTTCTGCTACCATAGTCAAAACTAATTTTCGGTATATCGGGTATAGGTATGAGTGATAAAGAAGTCATCGACACCAGCACTATCAGGCAACTGGTCAAGGATGAAGTCGGTGCCACAGTTCAGGATGTAGTGAAGCGCACAGTAGAAGATTCGATGGCCGTGTTTCTGGAACAAATCACTGTAGAGAAAGCCGAGCCAACGCGTCATCCTGGACTGAAAGATTCACAAATGTGTGGTTGGTTTCTGAATGACACTAATGAACTCTTCACCGGATTTGACATCAAGGCAGACCATACTGTTGTCGATATCGGCTGCGGCAACGGGGCCCATCTAAAATTCTGCGGTAAGCGAGGCGCTGCATTAATTGGTATAGATCAAAATGAAGAAGTGTTGAAGGATGCGGTAGCCACCCTGGAAGCGACCGAGGCTCGTTCTGTACAAGTTCATCTGAGCGCTGGCATTCCGCTTCCCCTGGCAGATGGTACGGCAGATCGAATTATCTGTAACGAAGTTTTAGAACATGTGGATGATCCCGAGAGTTTTATCAGAGAAGTTGTAAGAGTCGGTAGCAGCGGGGCAAAATTCTTACTCGGGGTGCCTGATCCGGTTAGCGAAGAAGTGTTTCGAGAAGTGGCTTGGCCGGGGTACTTTGAAAAACCTAACCATGTGCGTGTTTTCGAAAGAGAGCAGTTTAACGATTTAGTTACAGAAGCGGGCTTGATCATAGAACACAAGCAGTATTACGGATTTTACTGGAGTATGTGGTGGTTCCTGCTGTGGGGACTTGATGGCGACAATGATGGTGGAGATGAACCATTGTTAAAGAGTTGGGCCAAAACCTGGGATTTATTATTAAAGTGTGGGGGTGGGAAAAAGGTCAAAACAGCATTGGATAAACTTGCACCCAAGAGCCAGATAATAGTCGCTAGAAAGCCGTGACAGCTAGCCAGGGTCACTGAGATGATGAGTTAACCATGGCAGTCGGTTTCTACAGACAATACTTTGTCCAGCAAGCTTTTTAACTCCAATTTCGTTTTATCTTGGGAGCAATGGTGTTGCATGTGCTCGACTGCAGCGATTGACATCTTGTCATATTGTGTTTTATCTGTTTTAAAAACACGAAGACTTTCTCGATAAGCTGCTACTAATGAGCTCCAGTCAATTCGAGATTGAAGGGTTCTGAAGCGACGGCGTTCATCATGTTGCCAATGAGTGATTTCTTCGCTCGCATTGATTAGAAAAGCAATATCTGAATCAATATAATCAGCCATGGCGGAAACCCTGGGTGCAATAGCTGGAATACCACAACTAAGGAATTCCATCAGAGGAAGACATTGACCTTCACCGTGAGAGGTATTTACATAGAACGCTGAATGCCGAATGAGATTTTCGAAATCTTCCTGCCCCAAGAAGCTTGAACTGGCGACTACTCGGCACTTAAACGGACTCGATTTATGTAGTAGATTGAGGAGGAGTTGTTCTGCTTCTTGAGTTTTATTACTAACAAATTTCAATACAAGCGTCGTATCGGGCTCTTCTTTAAAGGCATAACAAAAAGCCGTCACCATATCTTGCCAGTTTTTACGTCCGTCTTCTGGATTGAAAACAGAAGTATAAATGACACCGTCAATTGTTGTTTCGATAACGCTCATAAAGGTCCGAATCAATCTATTGTGTAATAGTACCAGCTTCCCCGGACTTGAGAGCCATAATTAATCGGCTTTTACTGTGATTTCTGGCACCGTTTGAAAGAGGCACTTCGCCCAACTCAACTCGACAATTCCAGGCCAGTCGCTGCCAGTAAGGATCCAGTATTTCTTCCCCAATGGGCATTAGACCTGCTTCGGCAAGAAGGTGCTTGAAATCAGACTCTGACCAGTGGTGCAGGGCATTTCCATCTGGTTTTCGCAAATCTCCTTGTTCTTCATGCGGTATTGTTATTAAAAAGATTGCATTCTCTTTAGCAACTCTACGTGCTTCTTTGAGACAACTTAAAGGGTCGTATAAGAATTGAAGCGCTTCAACCAGCAATACACAGTCAACCGATTGATCCTCTAACGGAATAAATTGCCCTTGTTCAACGAGAAAGGCCCTGAAATAGTTCGCGTTTGCCTGCTCCAGTGCGTAAACCTGTTGCACAAGTGTATTCTTGTTGTTCCCCCACAGAAAGAGCCTGGCTTCCTGGTCGGAACAAAACAAACTAATGGATTTGAGAAATGGCTGCATATGTAAGATCGCGGCCTGTTTAGTTATGGGAAGATTCTTGTATAGTTCTCCCGATTGACTGTGGAACCAACCTTTCTCCATAGACTCTATTAATGACTGATTTATCGGGCTCACCGGCGGAGAATAGAATGTGCCTATTGGCTTTTTTGCTAAAGCACGCTGCATCGGTTGCAGTTCTAGAAAAGATAGGAGCGATGATTTAACCGATTCAGCCGAGCAGTGTTCCTGTAATTGCTTAACGGCCGCCTGTGACATCCGTTGGTATTTCACCAGATCCGATTTAGCAACGTGATAACTGTCTGAAAATGCCTGCTTGAGTGATTCCCAGTTAATGCGATATCGCTGTGTACGATAGGCCGCTCTAGGATCATGGGGAAACAGGGCTGCCTCCCTACTGCAATCCACCAGGAATGCGACTTCTGCGTTTAAGTAATCCTTCATGCCAGTGTGTAGTGGTGCTATTGCTGGCTTTCCTGCGGACATAAATTCCATTAACGGTAAGCATTGTCCCTCACCGTGTGAGGCATTCACGGCGTAACTACTGCCTTGAATTAATTTGGCGTAATTCTCCTCATCCAGATAGCCATCGATTACCAACACGCGGCAGCTAAACGGGCTTAACTGGTAGAGTCTATGGATTAAATCCAGCAGCATGTTTTCAGAATCTCTTTGGATTAGTTTAAGCACCAGAGTTGCATCGGAGGTATTTCTAAATGCGATACAAAAAGCGCAAACGATGTCATGCCAGTTCTTACGCCCGTCGTTTGGATTTAGCACCGTGGTGTAAACGATACCTTCCAGGTCGATATCCCGCGAACCTAGCTGGATGAATCTTTTCAGCACCGAAGGTAATGCCTGTAACTTGGGATTACGATCTGAGATGCTGATACTGACCGATTCGTAGTATTGATCTGGTTGACTTTCCGGAGCCGTAGATTCAATTGCCGGTTTGTTGGCCGTTGCATTTAGAGCGAGCTCTTGCATAAGTGTACGCCAGTGGTGTGCGGTAGTGGCGACTAGCGAAGAATGTACTTCTGACTTCTTCCCGGAGGAGCTATTGCTTTTTGTTTGGGGATAGAGACACTGGCGCACCTCGTCGAGATTGACAGTATTAGAGTCGATGATCGAGCAATCGAGCTGTAATCTTGTACAGGAGGTTGGGACAAATGTGCTACCTGGTTTCTGCCTCTTTGCGAACTGATTCCAGACTGGTGCAGGTGCGGAAATAATCGGGTAACCATCGCCGAGTTCTTTGCGTAGCAGGTCAACAGTGCAATTTGAGTGAGTTATCAGACCGTCTATTTGTTTGAATGCTTGCCTCCAATCAGATGTTTCTTCGACTTCAAAGATCTCTTTAGGGATGCTGTCGAACTCCCAGGCGAATACCGAGACAGTGGGACACTCCAATCCCAGGGTCGTATTCTGCGGCGCGGTAAAAGACAGGTAGAGGCAGGGGATGTCGTTTTTTCTGGCTGCATAGTAAATAGCATCGACTTCATTTCTTGGGTCATCAACCAGTTGGACTTCGCCAATCTTTTTAAGCAACGGAAGAAATTTTTGCAGAACGAAATAATAACTGTATTCCGGCACCCCGAAATTGGTCGAAATTCTGTTGCCGGAGAATTGGGAATGAACAATGAAAATCACAGCTTCATTCCCAGCTCATCGTGTAGAAAAGTCTTCAATTGATTTTCAATGGCAGCGATTGAGCAAAACTTCTTCATGCGCTGTATCGCGTTTGCTGACATACGGCGGTAGACATCTTGCTGTCGAGTCGCAATTTCAAAACTGTGTTTGTAGTTCTCTACGATGGTTTCCCAATTGTTGCGGTGACGCTCTGTTGTATACCGTCCTCTTGGGTCATGAGGCCATACATTGGTTTCCCGGTATGTCTCAATGACGAAGGCAACATCCGCATCAATGTAATCTTCCATGGCCGTGTGTTTCGGTGCAATTACCGGTTTGCCTGAGGACAGAAATTCCATGAGAGGGATACACAATCCTTCACAGTGAGAGGTATTGACATAAAAAGTAGTGGCGTTGATCAGTTGGAGATATTGCTCGGTAAGTAAATAACCATTAAAAAGTACTATCCGGCATTTGAAAGGAAACAATTGATGTAGGGTGTGATTCAGTGACAAACGATAACTATCCGCATCCTGCTGCGTCATTTTCATGATTAGGGTGGCATCTGGGTTGTCCCTGAAAGCCCAGACGAAAGCAGTGATCAGATCGATATGACATTTTCTTCCGTCCTCAGGATTGAGTATGGTGGTATAAACCACGCCTTGAATTTTCACTTCTACAAATTCATCAGCCTCAAAACTATTCAAGGGTGCAGGCATGCTAGCCTGTGATGGTACTTGTTTTGACGATTGACCACTTATGTCTCGATACCAGTTAACTAGGTGTTTTCTAATGATGGACAATTTATCTGAAGGTTCGTCAGCGGGGTTTGATATCGTCATTTGCTCACTGGTGCTTGGTGTCCAAGTCTTTGGAGTGACAAAGTAGCGCGGTAATAAATTGTGTAGATCGAATTCAATTGTTGATGAATCTTGCAGATGGCCTGGAGCGGCGATGGTCGAACCGCGATGAAGATGTGAAAGGGGATCATTTTCTCTTAATGGTGCAAAGTCATCCCAGGTTGGGGCTGGAATTGAAAGGACTGGCGTGGTTCTCGAGTGCTCAGTCATCGCTGCACGCACAACGTCGGCCGTATGGCTTGAAGTGGTAATCACGCCAACGTGATGACTGAATACCCAACGCCAGTCATTGGCAGGATTACCGTCCCAACTCTCGCATGGAATGGTGCTGAATTCCCAGGCAAACAGGCAGAGAGTAGGGCAGCGCAAGTCGGTCGGTGCAAGGTGTGGTGGGGTAAAACAAATGAACAGACAATCTTCGCCTCTTGATCTGCTCTCGAGATAAAGTTTGTCAACTTGCGTAGCTGGATCTTCGACGATCTTGACCTTGCCTAAATTCCCAAACACGCGTCGAAAGGATTTCAGTAAAAAATAGTAACTGTATTGCGGTCGACCAAGATTCGATTTGATATTCGAATCATTCAATTCCGCATAGAGGGCATAGATCATAAAGGAGATAGACTAAAAATTTATACTACCAAAGGAGCCGTGGGCCTAACTAGTAACTCGTGAGTAGGTGAAATATCATACATCCAGTCTGCAAACTGCAGTCAATCATGCTATCACAATTGTTCGAGCTAATTCTTCATGGTCAAGCCGCATTTGAATATTCCCAGGGTCGATTTCATGGTGCCCGGATTCAGTAAATGCGGCACAACCTCTCTCTGCTATTTGCTCAGCGAGCACCCTGATATTTTTATTCCCAAGAAAAAGGAATCAAATTTCTTCGTTTCTGAGGGCTATTGCGACAATTGGGACAGTTATCGCGGATTCTTCAAAGACGCCGCTAATCAAAAGATGTTGGGAGAAGGTGGTACTTTTTACACCGGAGCAGTGTCTGAGGTAAAAGCCAGGTCCGCTATTCTGCAGCACTATCCGAATATAAAGCTCGTTTTCATAGCAAGAGACCCGCTGGACCGGCTTGAATCAAGTTTTAGAGAGTTTCACCACAGTGGCGCCAAGTACGGCTTAGAAACTCCGATCAGTTTTGATGAAACCCTGCGAACAATCCCGAATTTACTTGATGATACTCGATACTGGTCCAGGCTTAATAATTTTCTAAAGTATATGGAAGTTGAGAATATTCATGTCTTGTTTTTGGAAGACCTGATGACGGATGCCGACGCTGAACTGCGAAAATGTTTCCAGTTTCTGGGTGTAAATGATGATTTTCCGCTGGGTAAGAAACCTCCTCAATTGAACCGTGCATCGTCAAAATACTACGACAGCAATCTATTGCGATACTTACGGCGAAATATTCTGTTGGCAACAACATTACGACGCTTGGGGATTGAAAGGCAGAACAAAATCGCAAAAGCGATTGGCTTGCGTAAAAAATTCAGCGGCCCAATTGAGTGGCAGGAATCTACTGTTACCACAGTAGTGACTGAATTAGCGGATGAAGTGCACCAGTTTCTTGATTATGCGAGCAAACCTTGTGACTATTGGCCGCGTTTTACCCATGCAGTCAATCAATGTGGCCATCGATGAACCAGGTATCTGCGCGTAATAATCACATAGAGATTCTGCGTGCGATTGCAGTTTTATACGTACTGATACTGCATATACAGGTAGTTCCCTATTTTTATGACGGCGTGCAATTCCTAACTACGTTATACCAGCAGTTTGGACTTTCCGTAGGAGTCGATCTTTTCCTGGTTATTTCGGGCTATGTGATTACCACAAGTCTGTTGCGTGTGATGAACAGTAGTGCTGCACCCAAACGTCAACAGATCCTCTCTTTCTGGATTCGACGTATCTTCAGACTATTGCCCAGTGCATGGACCTGGTTGATCGTAGTTGTCATTTACGACCTGGCTTTTTACATTTTTACTGGAGACTCGATTGGCTTTGCAAAAGACTTGCTAGCCGTTGTCATTGCTGTATTTAACGGGCTTAACGTCTACGCGGGATATTGCTATCCGGGGTCGCCAGTGGAATGGTGTGCGCCAAATGTTGCGCATGGGCACTACTGGACTCTGTCCCTTGAAGAACAATTCTATCTATTGTTCCCACTTCTGTTTTTTTTCGTGAATAGAAAAATTTTTATAGCGACAGTCGTCATCGCCATCGCTCTTCAATTATTCTGGAAGCGCCCGTTGTTCACGTTATTTTTCTATTTGAAAACTGATGCGCTTTGCTGGGGAGTGTTGCTCGCTCTGTTTTCCAGCACCAGTCAGTACCAAAATATGCAGGCATTTTTTTGCAAACATGCCAAGATTTCACTCTATTTGTTACTTGCTCTATTGGTACTTTTGCCGTGGGCGGCCGCGGAGACCTGGGGTGTGTTCACCATGCGTAGTTATGGCGTAAGCCTGGTTGCTTTCATAGGCGCCTTAATAGTACTCCTCGCATCGTTTGAATTTTTGAGGCTCGACGTGAAGAAACCGGCTACCAAACTCATGCTCTATTTGGGTAGCAGGTCATACGGAATTTATGTGATCCATTTAATTGTCTTCCAGATAATTGGCGAGGCACGCAATTTATATAATCTGGAAATTACTAATTCTACCTGGCAATACACCTATGACTGGTTTTTGGTGTTGATTGCAGTGGTTTCGACCCTTTATCTTGCCGAATTAAATTTTCGCAATATTGAGCGTCCATGGAGAGAGAAGGGACGTATTATTTCCAAGCGTATGTTGCAAGGCACAACCTAGGGAACCTCTGATTAATTCTATGACCTTGAGAATTCCAGGATTAGCTTACTTTCACAAATCTGCCGCTGCCACAAGTAATTTATTTGCACTTTTGTGTATGAGCAGTAAATTGGTGAATACAGTGTAGGGTTTTGCTTCCGGGGTTTTTTCATTGTCCGCCATCATTAGTAGAGATCGCTGATCGGTCTTGAAAGGTTGCATGTCCCAGGGGCTAATGTTCCAGATTTCGTACTCGGAAACGGGAATGCAAGACAGCATCTCCTGTGCGCTGCTGCCGCTTTGCGTTAGCGCGTAGGGCCAATATTCGACCAACATTGCACTGGGTACTAAATCGGGATTGTTGAACATTCCAGCCATGCCTTGCAGGATATTTGTTTCAGCCCCCTGGCAGTCTATCTTCACCAGATTGGGTCGAGTCCCCCATTCCAAGACCAGCTTGTCCAAGGTTACGGTTGTTATATTCTGACCTGTAGCGTCTGAACGATTGGAAAAGATTCGATGATCGCCGAAATTGTCCTCCGACCTGTACAGGAATCCAGGACCTGACTTTGCTGCGGCGGCCACCTGCAGCAGTTTGACGTTGTTGTTTCCAAACTCCTGGGTATTTTTTGCCAACAATTTGAAGTTGAGCTCGTCAGGTTCAAGCGCCAGTACACGGCCGCTGCTACCGACTAATTGGGAAGCCAGGAGTGTGTAGTAACCGATGTTTGCTCCCACATCGATTACGAAATCTCCTTCACCAAGTATCAACTGCATACAGTGGGTTTCGCTCGGTTCCCACTCTCCAAGTTCAAGCATTCGACTGGAAACCGTCTCAATTGAATCATGCACGTAGAGTTTTAACTCACGACCCAGACCAGGTATCTGTAGAGTTGCTAATTGATGCTCAGGTTCTGTATCCATGTCCACCACATTCTAGCGTAATCGTGTTGCAACGCATCAATTACTGTCAGCCCTTACGAAATAACAAGATTTATCTGCACCCGTGTCGGTTGCGGCTAGAAGATTTTCCAAGCATACTCCTGCAGCCTAGTATTCTTGATGAATTTCACTCACCACATGCAATGACAGCTGCGATATCAATTAAAAATCTTAGCAAGACCTATGCTAACGGCCCCCAGGCACTCAAAAACATTTCCATGGAGGTTTTACCTGGTGATTTTTTCGCATTGCTGGGGCCAAACGGCGCTGGAAAATCAACAACTATTGGGGTGATTGCTACCTTGGTAAATAAAACCAGCGGCACGGTAGAGGTTTTCGGCAAGAATGTAGATACCCATGTTTTTGAAACCAAGTTGGATCTGGGTGTTGTGCCACAAGAAATTAACTTCAGTCAGTTTGAAAAAGTCAGAGATATTGTCATGACTCAGGCTGGTTACTACGGTTTGCCTAGAAAGCTGGCTGCAGAACGGGCGGAAAAATATCTGCGTAAGCTGGGTCTGTGGGACAAGCGATCGGTCCGCTCAAGAACCTTATCCGGAGGAATGAAGCGCAGGCTGATGATCGCAAGAGCGCTGGTACATGAACCGAAATTGTTGATTCTGGACGAGCCCACTGCCGGTGTTGATGTTGAATTAAGGCGATCGATGTGGGAATTTCTGACTGAAATCAATAACAACGGGACCACCATCATACTAACAACTCATTACCTCGAAGAAGCGGAACAATTGTGCCGTACCATTGCCATAATTGACGAAGGAAAGATTATTGAGAACACATCCATGAAGCACCTGTTATCTCAGCTGGATTCGCAGGTTTTTATTTTAGACTGTGTCAATGAGGTTTTCGAACTGCCCGTTGGAGCTCCGGAAGGAACAGAAATCCGCAGAGTAGATAGCCACTGCCTGGAAGTGAGCGTCACTGGCTCAAGGGAAATAAATGATATTTTTTCCTTTTTGAGTGCAAAAAATATACATGTTAGCAGCATGCGTAATAAAACTAACCGGCTGGAGCAGCTGTTTCTCGCCAAACTCAGAGACCAATAATATAGGGTAAAGAGATGTTGTTGCTGAATCACAAATATATTGCTTTTGAGACCATCGTCATTAAGGAAGTCAGACGATTTTCCCGTATATGGTTACAGACTCTGGTTCCACCGGCGATTACCATCGGTTTGTATTTCGTAATCTTTGGGAATTTGATCGGGCGGCGTGTAGGTGAAATGGGCGGCTTACAGTATATGGAATTTATTGTTCCCGGCCTCATCATGATGGCAGTAATTCAAAACTCCTATTCTAATGTGGTCTCCTCGTTTTTCAGTCACAAGTTTCAACGAAGTGTTGAAGAACTACTAGTCTCGCCGGTACCTAATTACATAATCCTGTCCGGGTTTGTAATGGGAGGTATGGCTCGAGGTCTGGCAGTCGGCGCCATCGTTACTTTTATGGCACTTTTTTTTACTGACCTGACTATTCAAAATCCGTTTCTTACGCTCTCCGTGATTTTGTTGACTTCAATTGTTTTTTCATTAGCGGGGTTTATTAATGCGCTGTTCGCCAATAGCTTCGACGATATCTCAATAATTCCAACCTTTATCCTGACTCCATTAATCTATTTGGGAGGAGTGTTTTACTCAATCGAATTACTGCCTCAGTTCTGGCAAGTTGTCTCCCGAATTAATCCAATCTTTTATATGGTAAATACATTCAGATTCGGCATTCTGGGTGTTTCAGATGTCAACGTTACTTGGGCATTCATCATCCTCGCGTTATTTGTTATTGGTTTATACACTAGCTGTATCCTGCTTCTGCGCCGGGGCACAGGCCTGCGCAGTTAAACTTGGAAGCTGCTTATGAATAAAAGCCCTCTTGGTGAAAAGTCAGAACTACCTGATAAGTATGACCCCGAAATTCTCTTCCCAATCCCGCGCTGGCCATCCAGATCATTACTGGACATTGACAAGAAAATACCACTACACGGATTTGATTATTGGCATGCTTATGAGTTGTCTTGGCTCAACAGCAACCGGAAGCCGGAGGTAGGGATTGGTAAATTCTTTTTCGATGCCGGCTCGGAAAATATGGTTGAATCAAAATCGGTGAAGCTCTATCTGCACTCGCTTAGTAATGAGTGTTTCAAACACAGTCAAGAAATTGCAGCTGTGGTTGCCAAAGATCTGACTGTAGTTACTCGATCAGAAGTTATTGTTGTAATCAATAAGCTTAGTGACGGGGAGTCAGTGACATTAGCAAGACCACCCGGGAAATGCATTGATGGTCTCGATATCAAAGTGTCAGCCAACATACCTGACGCTACTTTGTTGAAATCTGCAAGTAACAAGGTAGCGTCAGTAAGACTGTTTAGTGACTTGTTCCGTTCGCGCTGCCCAATAACAGGGCAACCTGATTGCGCAACATTTACCGTTGAATACAGTGGCCTGGAGATCGATGAAGGATCGCTGCTCGCCTATGTTTGTTCTTTTAGCAACCACCAGAGTTATCACGAGGGATGTGCTGAACTCATGTTTAGAGACATTATGGTGCAATGTGAGCCAGATAAGTTAATAGTTGGATTGAATTACACCAGGCGCGGCGGGCTCGACATCAATCCTTTTCGAAGTAACAATCCTATCAGTCCCGAGCACCTTACGTTCAGATTGGAGCGTCAGTAATTCATTGACCTGCCTTGAATTTACCCCATCTCTAAGATAAAGTTACGCGCCCAGAAACCGAGGCAATGAGTAAGGGTTCTAATGAGCGAATACGGCGAGCAATTTGGCTTAGCCTAATTGGGAATCAATCCCGATCTCTGGCTCGCAGGGCGAGCCTTAATGCAAGGTTTAGAATGAGTAAAAGATTACGGTGAGGTGTCCGAGCGGTCGAAGGAGCACGCCTGGAAAGTGTGTAAGCCGTAAGGCTTCGAGGGTTCGAATCCCTCCCTCACCGCCAAT
>Ga0114949_10001013_pt1 | contig 16610 bp, 13 predicted proteins | sample N074metaG_FD_83505 | JGI IMG/M metagenome (GOLD analysis project Ga0114949, IMG submission 83505) | Deep subsurface microbial communities from Kermadec Trench to uncover new lineages of life (NeLLi) - N074 metaG | ecosystem: Environmental > Aquatic > Marine > Ocean trench > Sediment | place... | reverse complement strand
TTTATCTCGCCCCCCTGGTAGCCGGCTATCACCCGGCTGGGAATGCCAACCGAACGCAGCATGAAAGCCAGCGTTGAGGCATAGTGTTCACAGAAACCCCGTCGCGTGTCGAACAGGAAATCATCAAAGGAATTGTCACCCAGTAGCGGGGGTTTCAGTGTGTAGTAAAACTCTTGCTGCCTGAACATTTGCAAAATTGCCTGTACCAGGCGCAACGGGTCCCTTTGCACATCAGCGTACAGCTGTTGGGCCAAAAGCCGAGTCCGTGGGTTGCCATAAAGTGGTAGCGCGGTTTCGATCTGCCGGCGCCAGTCCGACAACTCTGTCTCCAATGGCTCCTGCAGCCACGATCGAACGCGATAGTAGCGCTGGTCCTGCACTTGCGTCGGCGAGGTCAATCGAAAATCATTGGTAGCGGTGACGCCCACGTCCAGCGCACGAGCATAGCGGATAGAGTAAAGCCAGTTCTGCTGGGTCGGCTCCATGATGATGCTGTACGCTATCGACTCCCCTTCCAACTGCGGCCGCCAGGGCCGGCGCTCGCTCGCAGGCGTCTCCAGCCAGCGCAGGCTGCGCCAGGTCTTTCCATTTAGCCGGGAAAACACCAGTCCACGCCAGTAGAGTTGACGACGACTGGGAGCTTCCCCCTCGAACTGCACCCGAAATGCGACCTCATCCGACTGGCTGAGGTTCGAGATATCCCCGGGAGACATGAAGTCGCTGACACCGGTTTTTGCAGCATTGGATTTCAGCGGCATACTCCAGAGTGGTCCGATACGGGGAAAGATAAAAAACAGCACCAGCATCAGCGGAAAAGCCTGCGCCAGCATGACCCCCGACTTGCGCATTGTGGTGCGGGTGAAAGCATCTTCTCCCGGCTGGTGCAGGGCCACCAGTGCGGTAGTAATCACCCATACCGCCAACAACATGTAGAGTGTCATCGGCAGGTCCTGATTGAAGAGGAACACGGTGACGCAGACAAAATAGGCGACGAACACCAGCAAATAGGCATCCTTGCGCTCCACCGACTCTATCAGCTTGAGCGCAAACACCGACAGCAGCAGTGCCACCCAGGCCTCAAGTATCAGCAATGTTTTGAAGTAATACGCCACACCCGCGACACAGCCCAGCGTGAGCACTGCCTTTACACCATTGCCGGGGAACGACCAACGCCCCTGGTAGACCATACTGCGCCACAGCGCTGAGAGCAGGTAAACCAGCACCACCCACAATGGAACCCGCGGCATATGTGGAAGCAGCAAGACAAACTGGGTAATGATGATCCAGACCAGCGCATTGCGTGGTATTTGCTGCTCGTACTTCACGACGCCAGCCCGTAGAGCGCCAATTGTCGCAGCACCCTCTGCCGATGAGTCTCTCCACAATCGGGCTCTATCACTATGCCGGGTAAACGCAAACCATACTCTTCGTTACAACGGTCAAACTCGAGCACCCAGTAACAAAGATGAGACAGTCGTTGCTCTGGCGGGAGTCCCTCAAACAGAGACCAGTCCAACCAGACACTGCGGTCAGCATAAGCCGTGTACTGCTTGGTTTGCAGGGGCTGACCCTTGGCGATACTTTTCCAGAAGACATGGCGAGGGGAATCACCCACCTGGTAATCACGCAAACCGTAGAAATCGTCAGTGCCGTGGATCGGCACGGCCGATCCGTCAGGTGTGTCAGTGGCGATGCCCGGAAGCGACCCACTGACCAGGGGGCGAGGGTAGACCAGCGCATGGATGTCGAGGTCAACCCAGGTCCAGGTTCGCAATAGTCCCAGCGGGTATACCGATTCAAGCAGCAGGCGCCCGGGATTGTGCCAGCCTCTTTCTTTCGTCTCCACAAAAAGCTTGGCGTGTGCCTCCTTGTGAGCCATCAGGTTTATCGTGACCATATTACCCGCACCGCGCCAGCCGGTATGAAGGGCGTAATAGCGACGCTGGTTACTGCAGGACAAGAGTATTTCAAATTCAGAGCGCTGGCCGGCAAATACCGGGGCAGCGCGTACCGCGTGCAGGGTCAGTCCGGCGAGGTTGGCGAAGCTGTGCAGCACTGCCACAACAAACAGGTTTGCCAGCAGAAAGGTCAGCGCGAAACTCATATTATTCTGGAAATTGATTGCCGCTACCAACATCAGCAATAACGTCAGCAGGAAGAAAAATCCGCTACGGGTCGGAAAAATGAAAATGCGTCGCTGATCCAGGGTGACGGTTCGGGCAGGTGGAATACGCCGGTTAATCCAGCGCCGCCAACGTCCCCTGGCGCGCTCACGCAAGCGCTGCCAGGGCTGAAAGTCATCAGCCAGAGATGACATCCACATTGTTGAGCATGTCACGAATCAGGGTATTACTGTCGCCGGCATAGTCACTGGCAGGAACAAGTCGGTGGGCCGCCACAGCCGGCAGAACTTTCTGCAGGTCCTCCGGTACCAGGTGTTCCCTGCCTGACATCAGAGCCCAGGTGCGAGCACACTGCAGCAGCGCCAGGGCACCGCGCGGCGACAGGCCAAAGGAAAACTCTGCGGCATTACGGGTATAGGCGACCAGTCGCTGCAGGTAATCCAGAAAATTCGCCGAGGCGTGCACCTTGTCTACCTGGACGCGTATGGACTCGACGTGCTCAACCGGCAGGCAGGCTCGCAGGTCTTCCGCGCTGATCGCCAGGGCATCGCGGGTGAACATAGTGCGTTCGGCGACCGGGTCCGGGTAGCCCAGCTCGATTCGCATCAAAAAACGGTCCAGTTGCGACTCCGGCAGCGGATAGGTTCCCGCCTGGTGAATCGGGTTCTGGGTGGCAATAACAAAGAAGGGTTCCGGCAGGGCGCGGGTTTCCCCATCTACAGTAACCTGCCCCTCGCCCATGGCCTCGAGCAGCGCGCTCTGGGTACGCGGCGTGGTTCGATTGATTTCATCCGCCAGCAGAATCTGTGCGAATATCGGCCCGGGGTGAAAACTGAAACTGTTGTTGTCGCGGTCGAAGACAGACACGCCGAGTATGTCTGCGGGCAGCAGATCACTGGTGAACTGAATACGTTTGTAGCTCAGGCCCAACACCTGGGCCAGTGCATGGGACAGTGTGGTCTTGCCCATACCGGGCAGGTCTTCAATCAGCAAATGCCCCCTGGCCAGCAGGCAACAAAGCGCCATGCGTATCTGCTCCTCCTTACCGAGTAACAATCGCCCTACTTCCTCCACCGCCGCTTCTATATGTGCCTGCATCAACTGACCGTCACGGCTGCGAAGCCGCGTACCATGTCGGCCTTGATGTCATCGAGATGCTCGAGCCCCACCGCCAGTCGAATCAGGTTTTCGGTGATACCTGCCTGCGCCCGTTCCGCCTCACTCAGGCGTCCGTGCGTCGTTGTGGCCGGGTGTACTATCGTGGTCTTGGCATCTCCGAGATTCGCCGTCAACGACACCAACCGGGTGCCATCAATGAATTGCCAGGCACTGTCACGGCCGCCCTTGACGAGAAACGATAAAACACCGCCGAATGCCCGCTGCTGGGTCTGGGCCAACTCGTGTCCGGGATGATCCTCAAGCCCTGTATAAAATACTTTTTCCACCTGCGGCTGTTGCTGTAGCCACCCTGCCAGTGCCAGTGCCCCGCTGCTGTGCGCTTCCATACGCAGCCGCAGGGTCTCCAGGCCCTTGAGAAATACCCAGGCGTTGAATGCACTCATGGTGGGTCCTGCAGCACGCAGGAAACCGACGACTTCTTCCATCTGGGCCGAGCAACCCAATACCACACCACCGACACAACGACCCTGACCATCCAGGTACTTGGTCGCCGAATGCACCACGATATCGGCCCCCAGTTCCAGCGGTCGCTGCAGGGCCGGCGTACAAAAACAGTTATCGACAACCAGTAGCGTACCGTTGTCATGAGCGAGCGCAGACAGGGCCGCCAGGTCGGCAACCTCGCACAGGGGATTGGACGGCGTCTCCAGGAACAGCAGCACTGTATTGTCCCTGATTGCCGAGCCCCATTCAGACAGGTCAGTGAGCCCTACAAAGCTCACTTCAACACCAAATTTACTCATGAACTTGTTGAACAGGACCGTGGTGGTGCCGAATACACTGCGTGAACATACGACATGATCACCGGATTTCAGCAAGGCCATGCAGGTACTCAAAATTGCCGCCATTCCGGAGGCAGTTGCAACCGCCTGTTCGGCCCCTTCAAGGGCAGCTATTCGTTCCTCGAAGGTCCTCACCGTGGGATTGGTATAACGCGAATAAACATTGCCGGGCAGATCTCCCGAAAACCGCGCCGCCGCGTCTGCAGCGCTGTCGAACACATAACTGGAGGTCAGGAACAGGGCCTCTGAGTGTTCACCCTCTGCCGAGCGCCGTTGTCCCGCTCGCACAGCCAATGTGTCCAGTTGGGCGTCGACTAAACTATCCTCGATATTTTTGCTCATGTCGGTTTCTCAGGATGCCTCGTTGTGCAAGCCGATGACAGAGCCTTCCTCGAGGGCGGCTGATTGTGCATCGTCATTGCGCAATGCCTCTATCCGGTCCAGGTAAACCTGGTCAATGTCACCTGTAACATAGTTACCGTCGAAGACCGAGCAGTCGTAATCGTGGATATCGGAATTACCCTCGCGACTGCTGGCAATCAGGTCAGGAAGATCCTGGTACACCAACCAATCCGCACCTATGAGTCTGCATATCTCTTCTTCGTCGTGGCCGTGGGCGATGAGTTCTGTCGCCGAGGGAATATCGATGCCATAGACATTGGGATAACGCACCGGCGGCGCCGCCGATGCAAAATAAACCTTTTTCGCTCCCGCATCGCGGGCCATTTCTATGATCTGCCGACAGGTTGTCCCGCGCACAATCGAGTCATCCACCAGCATGACGTTCTTGCCCTTGAACTCCAGCTCGATGGCATTGAGTTTCTGCCGTACCGATTTTTTGCGCTGGCTCTGTCCCGGCATAATGAAAGTACGGCCTATATAGCGATTCTTCATCAGCCCTTCACGAAACTTCAGGTCCAGTACGCTGGCCATTGCCTGCGCCGCTACCCTGCTGGTATCCGGAATCGGAATTACCACATCTATATCGTGATCCGGTCGTTCAGCCAATATTTTACGGGCCAGGTATTCACCCTGACGCAGACGGGTCTTGTAGACAGAAATGCCATCCATTAGAGAGTCGGGCCGGGCGAAGTAAACATGTTCGAAGATGCAGGGCGTCAACCGCGGTTTTTCTGCACACTGTCGGGAGTGCATTTCACCATCACTTGATATGAACACCGCTTCTCCCGCATCGACGTCGCGGATCAGGCTATAGCCGAGCACATCCAGGGCCACGCTCTCCGAGGCCAACATGTACTCGACCCCTCCCGCTGATTCCTTCTTACCAAACACCAGCGGTCGCAGGCCGTTGGGATCGCGAAAGCCGACCAGGCCGTAATTAGCCACCATCACCACCACAGCATAACCACCACGGCAGCGTCGATGAACACCTTCCACTGCGGTAAATATCTCTTCCTGAGTGGGTTTCAGTTTGCCCAGTTTCTGCAACTCATGGGCAAAGACATTCAGCAATAGCTCTGAATCCGAATCCGTATTGAGATGGCGCAGATCTGTCTGGAAGAGTTCGTCCCGCAGTGCTTCCGAGTTCGTCAGGTTTCCGTTATGACCCAGACCAATACCGTAGGGGGAATTAACATAAAAGGGTTGCGCCAGTGCGGTACCGGCGCTGCCCGCTGTCGGATAGCGAACATGACCAATACCGATCTTGCCCTGCAGGCGCTGCATGTGGTTCTGCCGGAAAACATCACGCACCAAGCCTACACTCTTGCGCTGGTGAAAATTGCCGTCGGCAAATGTCATGATACCCGCAGCATCCTGCCCCCGGTGTTGCAGTACCGTCAGTGCATCATAAATAGCCTGGTTGACATTGCTGGTACCAACGATGCCGATTAACCCACACATACTAATTTCCTATAGACTGCAACCAGGGTAAGGGGTCGCTCACGCTCGCATCAGAAAAAATTTGTCTGACCCACTCTTCCACCCGCGCCAGGTGGGGTAATATCTGCGATTCTTGCAAAGGCTCCCACTGATCTTCCGGCAGTGCTGCCTGTATAACGACCATCAATAGCAACACCACAATAAAACCACGGGCAAAACCGAATATAGTGCCCAGGGCGCGATCTGCATTACTCAGGCCGGTGACACGTACCACCTGTTCCAACAAGTTGCTAAGCAGCGAAGCCAGCACCAGTATTGCGGTGAAGAGTAACACATAGGCAATGGCGTATCGCAAGGAATCAGCGGTGATATAGTCGGTTAGTTGTGCTGAAAATTGTGCACTGAAAGATATCGATACGAAGAAGGCCGCTACCCAGCCTGCAAGCGACAAGGCCTCTTTGACGAACCCACGCTTCAGGCTCCACAGGGTCGACACGCCGAGGATTACGATAATTGTCCAGTCGACCCAATTCATCGTCCGATCAGGGAATGTAGCGCGCAATTATTGCGTCGACTTTCAATCGGCTATCTACCTGCCGCTTCGTCTTCCGCAATTGATCGAGATCGAAAACCGGCCCGAGGTAGATTCGATAGAGCGTATCCTGGCCGCGCTTGAGCGGGCGATGATAGGCCTTGTAGCCTGCATCGATCAGCTGCTGGGTCAGCGCATCAGCTTTCTCCTTCTTGCTGACCGACACCACCTGCAATACCCAGGCGACGGGTATACCCGTCTCATCCAGCGCGGGCCCGGAGGTGCTGCTTACAACATCGCTTGCCTCAGCTGTAGCAGTCTCCGGCGAAGCAGTTGCGGGCGGCGCATCGTGCAAGCTGATTGCCGCCGACCTTGAGGCTGGTGCTACCGTACTCAAGCGCTTCGGGGTTTCAATATGCGAGTGCTTCATTGTTGGCATAGGCGGCACCTGGCTGGTGCGATCCATCGCTTGACGCTCAGCATCCACAAACACTACCGGCCAGAAAACAACACCCAGTGCAATAATGACAACTGCGCCCACCAGGCGTTGTTTTAAAATATCGTTCAAGCCTTGCTCCGCATTTGCTCAAGTTCCGACAACACTTCGGCAACCGTATAAAAGGAGCCAAAAACTGCCAGGGTTTGTCCTGGTTCCAGGTCGTTCAGGGCGAGATTAACAGCCTCCCGTGGATTGTCGCACACCCCGTTAACAGGCTCACCCTCGTCACGCAGAACTGTCGCTGTGTCCTGCGCGGGGCCCGCTCGGCTGACCCCCGGCAATTCGCAAATATACCAGCCGTCAAAGCATCCCCGACAGCTGCGGATCATAGCATGTATGTCCTTGTCCGACAGGGCCGCAAACACTGCCAATCGGCGTCCAGGGGAGCTTTTTTTGAGAAAGTCCGCCAGGTTCAGCACCGCCGCCTCGTTGTGGGCGACATCGAGCACCACCCGGCGTCCGCGGGCGCTGAGGCACTGCAAACGACCGGGCAACTGGATCTTCTCAAGCAGCGCCGGCGCACACTCTACAGGCGAACCGAATTCAAGCAGTTCAGCCACGCGCCACGCGGCCGCCACATTTTCAGACCGCAGCGGCGTCTGCGGAAACGCTCGCGCATAAACCTCATCATGAAGATAAACCTGGCAATCATTTTCAGCCAGCAGCTGGTGCAGCACAGCCGGCGGATCCGCATCGGCAATGACCACCGGAATTCCCGGTCGCAGAATGCCCGCCTTTTCTCGCGCTATAGCTTCTTTCGTCGTGCCCAACCAGTGCTGGTGATCAAGACTGATACTGGTGATGACCGCGACTGCCGGGTCGACAATATTGACCGCGTCCAGCCGCCCACCCAGGCCGACTTCCAGTACCATCAGGTCAAGATTCGCCCGGCCAAACAACCATAGAGCAGCTAGCGTTGTGAATTCAAAATAGGTGAGTGAGACCTCTTCCCTGGCGACCTCTACAGCCTCGAACGCGGTGAGTAACTCGTCATCGACAACACATTGTCCATCGATACGGATACGCTCGTTAAAGCTGAGCATATGTGGTGATGTGTAGCAGCCGACGCGGCGCCCGGCTGCTTGCGCCAGGGCCTCCAACACGGCAACCGTCGACCCCTTGCCGTTGGTTCCCGCCACTGTCACCACAGCACAGTCGGGCTTGTTGCACCGCAAACGTCGGGCAACGGTGGATACCCGCTCCAGGCCTAATTCGATTTCCACGGGATGTAATAATTCCAGCCGCCTCAACCAGGCGGCCAGGTCGGGCTTTGACATCAGCCAGCGTCGGCCAGGGCAGCTTTCCCGGTCATTTTGGCCAATAGCCGGCCAAGGGTAGCGCGTATTTCATTTCGGTGAATAATCATGTCGATGGCCCCATGATCCAGCAGGAACTCACTGCGCTGGAATCCCTTGGGTAATTTCTGGCGGATGGTTTGCTCGATCACGTTGGGACCGGCAAAACCGGCGCGGGCGTCCGGCTCCGCCACATTGATATCTCCCAGCATTGCCAGGCTCGCTGACACACCGCCGTATATCGGGTCTGTCATCACCGAAATATAGGGCACGCAAGCGACTTTCAGCCGCTCCAGCACGGCACTGGTTTTGGCCATCTGCATTAACGAAATTAGAGCCTCCTGCATACGCGCACCGCCGGAGGCCGAGAAGCAGATGAAGGGAATCGATTCCTCCATGGCCAATTGTGCGGCGCGGGTAAATTTCTCGCCGACAGCATAGCCCATTGAGCCACCGTGAAAATTGAAATCGAAAGCCACGACCACCACCGGCATGCCTTCCAGCGTGCCGCGCATGGCGATCAGGGCATCCTTCTCCCCGGTAGATTTTTGCGCCGCAGACAAGCGGTCGCGATAGCGCTTGGTATCTTTGAACTTGAGGCGGTCGACGGGTTCAATATCAGTGAAAATCTCTTGCCGACCTTCGCTGTCGAGGAAGATATCGAGGCGGCGCCGGCCGCCAATACGCATGTGATGATCGCACTTCGGGCAAACCTCATTATTGCGCTCAAGATCGGGGCGGTACAGTACCGCCTCGCATTTCACGCATTTCTTCCACAGACCTTCCGGAACCGTGCTGCGCCGTTCGCCCGGTTGCTTGCGCACCCCGGAGGGTAAAATTTTGTCATACCAGCTCATGGTGTTCCCCTGCTCCCCTCTCGCAATCAGCGATCATCAATAGCACTGCGTAGTGCAGCCAGCTGTTTTGCAGCGGCTTCCGCCACTGCCTCTGGCCCTGCCCCGGCCTCCGCCTGATCTGCCATCAACTGGACAATGGCACTGCCTACCACAACTCCGTCTGCCACCCGTGCAACCGCGGCTGCTGTCTCCGGGTCCCTGATGCCAAAACCGACTGCCAGTGGCAAGTCGCAGCAGCGGCGGATCTCCTCCAGCCGCTGCCCGACAGCTTCCACGTCCAGTAGTCCGGCGCCGGTAACGCCCTTGAATGAGACATAGTAAACGAAGCCTGTGGCCACTTCCGCAATTTTCTCGATGCGTTCACGGGATGTGGTTGGAGCCACCAGGAAGATATTGTCGATGCCCACCTGCTTGAGTTCGCTATTGAGGGCCCCCACTTCTTCCAGTGGCATATCAACCGTTAGCAGAGCATCCAGGCCTGCCTCAGATGCAGCCCCTGCAAACTGTTCATAGCCCATGCCCTCAACGGGATTGGCGTAGCCCATCAGCAGCACGGGGGTTTGCTGGTCAGTTTGACGAAAGCTGGCGACCATGGCGAGAACATCGCGCAGGCTGACACCTTTTTCCAGGGCCCGTTGGTGTCCGCGTGCAATCACCGGACCTTCCGCCATTGGGTCGGAGAATGGTACCCCAAGCTCGATAATGTCAGCACCGGCAGCTACCAGGCGATGCATTAGCTGCACTGTGAAATCCTTAAAAGGGTCTCCCGCGACAATATACGGTATAAGCGCACGCTTCCCCGCCTGTGCCAGTTCGGCGAACCGACCTGCTATGCGTCCCACTGATTCGGTCACCCGACAATCTCCCTCTAAAACTCGATGCCGCTGATTTCAGCAACGGTGTGTATGTCTTTGTCTCCGCGGCCGGATAAATTGACGATGATAATTTCATCGCTACCCATGGTTGGCGCAAGCTTGCTGGCATAGGCCAACGCGTGACTGGACTCCAACGCCGGCATAATGCCCTCAGTCAGGTTCAGGGCGGAAAATTCCCGCAGTGCCTCGTCGTCGTTAATAACCACGTATTCCACCCGACCAAGGTCTTTCAGCCAGGAGTGCTCCGGCCCCACACCGGGATAATCCAATCCCGCCGAAACAGAATGGGTGTGCAATATCTGGCCATTGTCATCTTGCATCAAATAGGTACGGTTTCCATGCAGGACCCCGGGTCTGCCGGCGCTTAGTGGCGCCGCGTGCTCGCCGGTCTCCACGCCATGGCCACCGGCTTCGACTCCGTACATTGCCACTTCCCCGTCGCTGAGAAAGGGATAAAACAGGCCAATGGCATTTGACCCGCCACCGACGCAGGCCACCAGGGCCTGTGGTAAACCCCCGGTCATTTCCAGGCATTGAGCCCTCGCTTCCCGTCCGATTACGCACTGGAAATCACGCACCATCTTTGGATAGGGATGCGGACCTGCCACCGTACCGATAATGTAAAACGTGTCATCAACATTGGTGACCCAGTCGCGCATGGCTTCGTTCATGGCATCTTTAAGCGTACGCGACCCCGAGCTAACCGGTATCACCTCGGCGCCGAGCAGCTTCATGCGGTAGACATTCAGCGCCTGGCGCCTCACATCCTCTTCTCCCATGAAGACACAACACTCCATACCCAGGCGGGCAGCGACGGTCGCCGATGCTACACCGTGCTGGCCAGCACCGGTTTCAGCGATGATGCGGGTTTTTCCCATATGTTTCGCCAGCAGTGCCTGCCCCACTGTGTTGTTCACCTTGTGGGCACCGGTGTGATTAAGATCTTCGCGCTTGAGAAAAATACGCGCGCCGCCGAGCTGTTCAGACCAGCGCTTCGCCTCGTAGAGTGGCGAGGGTCGCCCCACGTAGTGGGCGAGATCTTCGTCCAGTTCTCGCTGGAATTTTGGATCAGCCGACAATCGGGTATAGAGCGTATCCAGTTCGTCGAGTGCCGAGATCAGGGTTTCGGAGACAAAACGCCCGCCATAATCGCCGAAATGACCTTGCCGATCAGGCGTATTGGCCAACATTTCCTTACTTATTTCACTCATCCACTGTTACCACTCTCTGTTTCTCTGCATGCACTGCTGCAACAAACTGTTCTATCTTCTCGCGGCTCTTTATGCCGGGTGATTCTTCGACCCCACCAGACACATCAACCGCGAATGGGTGTGTCATGCTGATGGCCCTGCCCACGTTAGCGGCGTTCAGGCCACCCGCCAACACCAGCGGCCTGGCCGAGTTTGCCGGCACCTGCCGCCAGTTGAAACTCTCCCCGGTACCGCCGGGCCTGCCGGCCTGCCAGGTATCCAGCAGGATAGCTGCAGCAGCGGGGTGCTGCTCAATCATTGCCGGCACATCGGAGTCATCTGCTACTCGCAGCGCCTTCATCCAGGGACGGGAAAAACCGCGGCAAAAATCTTCAGCTTCCTCACCGTGGAACTGTAACAAGCCCAGCGGCAGGCGCTGGCAGGCCTCCTCGATGAAACCGGCTTCTGCGTCGACAAAGAGTCCGACCAGGGTAACCAGTGGCGGCAAGCCCCGAACTACGACCTCGGCATCGGCCAGGCTAAGCGCTCGCGCACTACCTGGGTAAAACACCAGCCCCAGCGCATCCACACCGGCATTGATTGCCGTGAGGGCGTCACTTTGGCGAGTGATGCCACATATCTTGATTCGGGTTCGATACACGCTAGACGACTTACAACAAAAGGCTGGCTATAGTACCAGAAGCCACCACGCGATTGCAGCGCATTCAGCGGCTTTCAGGGCATTCAGCTCAGTTCTCTGCCTGCAAAAATACCGGTCCGGGATCAACCACCTGTATGGAAAATAGCGGCGGATAATTGACCTGTACCAGATAGAGTCCGTTTGCGGGCGCTGTGTCGGGTGCCCGGGTCCGATCCTTGAGCGCAAGTAGTTCTGCCAGTCCACCACTCCCCATCCGCCCTTTTCCCACCGCCAATAACGCGCCGACGATATTGCGGACCATATGGTGAAGGAATGCATTGGCCTGTATGTCTACCACAACCAGAGACCCGGAGCGGGATACCTCGATGAAGTCTACATGTCGCATCGGCGTACTGGACTGGCAGGCGGCGGCGCGAAAGGAACTGAAATCCTGCTCCCCCAGCAAGGACTGAGCCTCGTGCTGCATCGTCTCTACATCCACCGGCTGCCGTATCCAGGTCAGGTAACGGGGTGCCAGGGCAGTGCGAACATCCCGATTAAATATCAGGTAGCGATAACGCCGGGAAAGTGCAGAGAAACGCGCGTGGAAAGAGTCGTCCACCTGCTGGGCCGTGCGTACCGCCACGGTGTCAGGCAGATTGGCGTTACAGCCCAACAACCAGGACCGTGGCTGGCGAACATTGGGGCTATCGAAATGAAAAACCTGGCTGGTGGCGTGGACGCCTGTGTCAGTGCGGCCCGCACAGTAAATGCGCAGCGGCGTGTTTGCTACCTCGCCAATGGCCTTCTCCAAAACCCCCTGTACTGAACGCGCGGAGCTGCCCCGCTGCAACTGCCAACCACTGAATTCACTACCGTCGTACTCCACGGTCATGGCTATACGCTGCAGTGAGTTGGGCAGATCGCTATCAGGTCTATCTGTGGGCTTAATCAATGCTGTCCAGAAGGGACTGGGCTTCCTGCTTTTGGCTATCACTGCCATCCTGCAGGACTTCCTCAAGGATATTGCGGGTGCCTTCGTGATCCCCCATATCCATATAAGCACGGGCCAGATCAAGCTTGGTGGCTATCTCGTCACCGTCAGCGGCAAACACGAGAGCGTCGCCGCTTTCCTCTAACTCAGCACCCGCTATTGCCTCGTCCTCGCCGAATTCCCCCAGCGCGTCGAGGTCAAAACCCGTTACCTCTTTCACTGCCAGCGAGGCTTCAGCAACAGGTTCGTCACCTGAGTCCGGCTCACCCCTCGAGAAATCGGCAAGCTCGATTTCTTCCAATTCATCATCGGCAACCGGGTCGGCTGCTTGTGCCGGTTCAGTCTGCAGGTCATCCATGCTCAACTGCTTGAGATCAATCTCGCCATCTGACTCATCGGCGGCCGATGCTTCATCAATCAGTTCCAGTTCCAGGTCTGATTCAAATTCCACTTCTTCGACGGGCTCTGCGGAAAGTTCATCGTCGGTGTCTGATTTCCAGGGCTCTGCGTCGAGATCCATCAACTGCAGTCCTTCGGGTTCATCTTCTTCAGCATCCAGGTCCAGATCCAGGTCGAGGTCGAGATCACCACTATCTTCAGTCGGGAGATCCTCCAGCGCACCGGCCCCCAGATCAAGCTCCAGAACCTCATCATCGAGCGAGCCGAGATCAAGATCAAGATCGAGTATTTCATCAGCGGGTTCTTTCGAACCGGGCTCAGCAGCCTCAAGCTCGGCGGCAGAACTGTCTGAGGCCTCGACGGCGGCGGCTGCGACTGCGACTGCCCCGGCGGCTACCACATCCTCTTCTGTAAGACTGGGCTCAGGCAGGTCATCCAGCCAGACTTCACCTCCATCGACAGCATCAAGCATGGCACGTGCAAGCTGTAGAGCGGCCTCCTCGCCAATGACCTGCAGGTCGGCATATTGTTGCTGGAACTCCCCGCTATCCACCATCTCGACGCAGGCTTCCATCAACTTGACCCGGTACTCTGTGTTAACGGGTTCCATACCGATGGCCGCTTTAAGTAAATCCACCGCCTGCGGAAAGCGACCGTAAGCGATATAAATATCTGCCTCTGCCAGGGCGTCTCCCGTTTCAAATTGCGCGGCATAGGCTTCCTCATCCGGGGCGGAGAAACTGGTGAGAGGCTCGTCACCCTCACTCTCTGCGGCGAAGTCTCCCGCAAACTCGTCGATAATCATCGCGTCGTCGGCAATCAGTTCGACACCGGCAAATTCGTCATCCGCGTCACCACCCGCGCCAGCCTGCACTGGCTTGCCGACACGTCCCGGCAGTTGCATATTGACGCGGCCGCGTAACATCCAGACAATCGCCAGCACCACCAATAACAGGCCTGCCCCTATATAGACCGCATAGTCCATTGCTTGAGCCACATAGCCCTTCAGCTGTTCGACCAGGTCCGGCTCGACCGGTGCGGGTGTCGGCACCGGAGGCACGGGTGTCTCCACCACCTCACCGGCATCAACATCAACATCAACATCGATGACTCCGGGCTCGGCTGGGGGCTCATCAACACCCGCGTCAATTATGCCATCCTCTCCGTCGACCGCGGTGATCTCCGGCGTTTCTCCGGCTTCCGCCAGGGCGTCCTGCAGGGCAGCGATTTGATCGTCTTTCAGGGTCACCAGACGCTTGAGCATTGCTACCTGCTGATCCATCGAATCCAGCCGCCCCTGCAGGTCTTCATTGTCTCGGAGCACACTGTCCCTGTTTTCCAGCCGAGCGCTGAGATCACCCTCAAAGCCACTATCGCTGCCACCGTCCTCGACGCCGGAGATCTGCAACTGGCCTTCATCCCCCCCATCAGAACCGGCTACGCCAGAGCTACCTGCTTGCTCGGAAGCATCCACTCGGTACAACTCGGCAGATGCAACACCGTCTCGCCAGTTCCTGTCCTGCTCAGCGATTAACGCGGCCACCTCATCAGGTGCTATGTCACTGAGCTCCGCTGTTGTGGGCAGGCGCAGAACATACCCCGCCTTGAGTTGATTAATATTATTGCCAACAAAAGCTTCAGAATTCAGCCGCAGAATGTCCAGCATAGTCTGCTGTACCGAGGCGGTACCGGGCCGAGAGCGGCTGGCGATGCTCCACAGGGTATCGTCGCGCTCCACCATGTATTTCGCTCCGGGTTCCGCAATCGGACCCGCATCATTACCATAGCGTGAGGCGCTGAATTCTCTTGTGCCAGCTTCATCTTCACCCTCAACAGCGCCTGTCCAGGTATCGCTCGATTCAACTGTATCCGCTCGAGTAGCGTAATCAGGAGCTGCCCCCGCCGGAACAGCGTCCCGAGGTGCCGCTGCCGTGGCTGTCATGCCAGTTCCGGGGCCAGATAATACAGGTGGATCAAGGAGTACGGTGTATTCGCGGAGAATCCGGCCATTAGGCCAGCGCACTTCAATCAGGAAATCCAGGAATGGCTCGCGGACACGTTGGGTAGATATAATACGCAGGCGCGCGACTTCACCCTCTGCCCCCTCGATTTCAAATTTCAAGTTGGTCAGAAAATATTTACGCTCAACACCAGCACGTTTGAAATCCTCTCTGGTCGCCAGACGAATCCTGATCTGCCCGGTATCCAGGCCTTGGGTTTCGAGAAGATCTACTTCCGCGTCCAGCGGCTCATTGAGGAAGGAGTGCAGCGTCAGTTCGCCAAGACCGAGCGCGGTCGCCATTCCCGGATACAATAACCCCAAAATGACCAGCGTTAACGCATGCCTACGCACCATAGATTCGCCTTATTATTCTAATACCCCGTTTTGCCGCTTTCCCCTAGCGAAGACGGCTTAGGCACTCTACCACCACAACAGCCCGGTTGAAAACGGCAAAACCTAGAATGTTCATTTACTACTGAGCGTAAGTATCTTTTATAAATAATCTTTTAGCAAGCATTCCGCTATCTGCACACTGTTGAGCGCCGCGCCTTTTCGCACGTTATCAGACACAACCCACAAATCCAGCCCATGGGGGTGAGAGATGTCCTCGCGAATCCTCCCTACGAATACCGAATCCTCACCTGCGGCATCGCTTACCGCTGTCGGGTAACCACCATCTGCTTGCTCATCAATCACCACAACTCCGGGTGCCCTGCCGAGGAGTTCGCGGGCTTCCTCGGCGCTGATCTGGTCCCTGGTCTCAATGTGCAGAGCCTCTGAATGGCCAAAGAATACCGGCACCCGCACGCAGGTTGGATTGACCTGAATCATCTCGTCGTCAAAGATTTTTTGCGTCTCCCAGACCATCTTCATTTCTTCCCGGGTGTAGCCGTTATCCTCGAAGCTGTCGATGTGGGGCAAAACATTGAAGGCTATCTGCCTGGGGTAGACCTCACACTCCGGCGGCTGCGCGTTAAGCAGGCTCGCGGTCTGCCCGGCAAGCTCTTTGATGGCTTCCCTGCCGGTACCAGACACGGCCTGGTAGGTTGCGACATTGATCCGTGTGATGCCCACCGCGTCGTAGATCGGCTTGAGCGCCACCAGCATCTGGATGGTAGAGCAATTCGGGTTCGCGATAATGTTGCGTTTGTTGTAATCGGCTATCGCCTCCGGGTTTACCTCGGGTACCACCAGCGGGATGTCTTCATCCCGACGAAAGTGGGAGGTGTTATCGATGACCACACAGCCCGCCGCAGCGGCGACTGGCGCAAACTCCTCAGAGATACTGCCACCGGCAGAAAACAAGCCGATCTGTACCTGGGAGAAATCAAAATCTGCCAGCTCACGCACTATTATGGACTTGCCGCGAAAACTTATTGTCGTGCCCGCCGAGCGCTCACT
>Ga0114949_10001010_pt1 | contig 16622 bp, 12 predicted proteins | sample N074metaG_FD_83505 | JGI IMG/M metagenome (GOLD analysis project Ga0114949, IMG submission 83505) | Deep subsurface microbial communities from Kermadec Trench to uncover new lineages of life (NeLLi) - N074 metaG | ecosystem: Environmental > Aquatic > Marine > Ocean trench > Sediment | place... | reverse complement strand
TGTATGCCGACTCGGTCGAGTGGGCGCTCTCCACAGCCGGTTTTCAGGTTGTGCGTCACACCCTCCCCGTGGGTGAGGGTTCCAAGTCGCTCGACGAGGCGGGGCGGCTGTACGAGTCGCTCGCCCGGCAGGAGCTAGGTCGTGACGGATTGCTGCTCGCCCTCGGCGGGGGGGTGGTCAGCGATCTCACTGGGTTTGTCGCTGCCACCTGGCTTCGGGGGGTGGATTTCGTCATCTGTCCCACCACGCTCGAGGCGGATGTCGATGCGGCGATCGGGGGCAAGACGGGGATCAACCTGCCCGCCGGGAAAAACCTGGTGGGCGCGTTTCATCAACCCCGGCTGATCGCGGTGGATCCGGACTGTCTTTCCACTCTGGATCCGAGAGACGTTCGCGCCGGGCTGGCGGAGTCGGTGAAGCATGGGCTGGTGTTCTCCGAGGAGTTTCTCCGCTATCACGAGGAGAATGCGAATGCGATTCTCGGGCTCGATGCCGACGTGATTCGTTCGCTGATCCTCCGCAACATTCGCATCAAAGCCGGCGTCGTCGAATCAGACTCCCGCGAGCGGACGGGCCGTCGCATCCTGCTGAACTTCGGCCACACCATCGGGCATGCGATCGAACTCTGCACGGCGTATCGCTATCGACATGGCGAGTGCGTCGCGCTGGGCATGTTGGCAGCCTGTCGTCTTTCCGTGGCTCGAGGAATCCTCGACGGTGCAATGGAGAGGCGGTTGGAACGGTTGCTGGCCACGCTGGGTCTGCCGTGCGCGCTGCGCGATCCGCCGCCCTTCGACGAGATCCTCGGATGCGTCCGCAAGGACAAGAAGGTGCTCGCCGCGCGGGTTCGGTTCGTGCTGCTTGAGGATGTGGGCCAACCGGTGGTGTGCGACGACGTGTCGGACGAGGAGATTCGGGCGGCCTACGAGTCTCTGATCGACGCCTGATCCTCGTCTTGCGCGATCGTGGGTTCGCCCGTGTATCCATCCGCCGCAGTAATTCCGAAGTCCGCCAGCATTCGCGCCAACAGCTCCATCGGCAGCCCCACCACATTCGTGAACCCGCCGGAGATCGACTCGATAAACGCGTCGCCATGATCCTGGATGCCATACGCACCGGCCTTGCCCGCCCACGCGCCGGTGGCGAGATACGTCTCGATCTGCGGGTCGCTCATCGGTCGCATGGTGACAGACGTCCGCTCGTGTCGAATGACCCGCCGACCCGTGGCGGCACAGACCAGCGTGACGCCGGTGATGACATCGTGCGTGGTGCCCGCCAGCGCGGTGATGATCCGCCGGGCGTCTTCCTGATCTTCGGGCTTACCGATGCACCGCCTGTCGAGGGCGGCGACGGTGTCCGCCCCGACGACGATGCCCTCTGTCAGGTTTTGGCTGACGCTCCGTGCCTTGAAGTAACTCAGCGCCTCCGCCCACGCCGCGGGGTGAAGCCGACCGTGGACCTCGTCCGGTTCGCTGTAAGGCGGGACGACGACGGTGAAGTCGTATCCGTGGGCGCGCATGAGTTCGGCCCGTCGCGGGCTTGCTGATGCGAGAATGACTTGCGACGCGGGTTTGCTGGGGGATTTCCCTTCCATCGCACGATTCCATTCGAAAGCAGATGAGGCGCTATGGTAGCACGTCACCTGATCGTGTCCATTTGCGCTGATCTGCGGCTACTCTTTTTTTCCGAACCACGACCGGGAGGGAGTGATCTTCGGGCAAGGCCGTGACCGGCAAGGGAGTGTGCTTCTTCGTCCCAACCGCCTGTCCCCAGGGCGGTCTTGTTCGGATGTCGGTGTCCTTCGTGGATCGGACCGGGCTGGGGACAGCCCGGCTCCTACGCGGTTAAGTGGAGCCTTGGTATCGAAATCCGCGACACGTGGGCGCGGTGCCAATCACGCAGGTGTGCCGACCATGACCAGGGATTGGCCGAAGGGGAAATGAATCAAACGCTCGAATGCATCCACGAAGGGGACCAGGCGGTTAAATATCCGCGCGGAGGTTCGCGAGAGGGTGACTCGCTGTCGCACCCGACCTTCCCATATCCAGCCGAAGTAGCCGATCGCGTTCATGTATGAACTCTTGGTCACCCGCAAACCGGCCGCCGCGAACGCACGCCGCAGACTCCGACGATTGTAGCGGCGACAGTGACCGAACGATCGATCCAGCGTGCCAAACGCACTCATGTGTGCGGGAACGAGGATCACCACTCGCCCGTCCGCCCGGCAAAGTTCCCGCATGGTCGCAAGTGCGGCGAGGTCGTCCTCGATGTGTTCGAGCACGTTCAGGCAGACGATCGAATCGAACGATCCAGAGGCGATTCCCTCGCGCGGGCAGTCCTCCAGGTAAACCGGTTCAATGACGACGTTGCCGTGGTCCGCGAACCGAGCCCGCGCCCGTTCGAGAGAAGGGGGGTAGGGTTCGAGGCAGACGACGCGCGGTTGGTTGAGCAGGAATTGGGTGATGTTGCCGATGCCGCTGCCGACCTCACACACCGAGCCGTGAATGAACGGTCGGACCTTGGTGAAAATCCAATGGTTGTATTCGTACAGCTCGTCGACCAGTTCGAGTGAAGTGTGGACGGCGTCGGCGCGCTCCACTGCCTCGGGTATGGCGAACGCGTTGACGTCTGAATCCGAAACGATGGCGCTCGTGGCAACGCTGGGTCGACTCATCAATGAACTCCAGCTGTGGCTCATGCCCAGCCGCGACGGATCGTACAAGCTGCGACGGTCCGGTTCAAGATCATCGCGAGCGTCGCAGCACGATGATCTGCGGACTGATCTTCCCCACGCGCTCCATACCCCACCCGGCGAGTTCCAGCCACGATCCCCAGCCGAGCGGCTCTGTTCGCCGAAAAAAGGCTTCGATCTCGTAGCCGAGTCGTCCGGCGAGCAGGTCCGCCATCACGGATTGCTGGTCGTCATCGAAGTCTATGTAGCCGTAACTCGACAGCACCAGGTATTCAGGCTGCCGGCGACCGAAGGCGTCCCGCGTCATCTCCACGGGGTACACCGCATAGCCTTTATCGGGCAATCGCGGGAGATACTGCATCTTGCAAAACACCCCCACATCCGCCGGGCGGGGCACGCTCGCGTCAAACCAGCCTTCCGCGTCATAACGCGTGTCATGGATCATGTCCCGGTCGATCGCGATCGACTGCCCGAGCGAAAGCAGTACCGGTATGGCGACCACCAAGACGCGAATCGGACGTGGCACACCCTCCCAGCGGAGAAAGTCCGCGCCTGCACGGGCCGTCAGTATGCCGATCAGAGCGAGGGGCGGCAGCAGGAACCGCGCGTACACGTACTGCACGGGCATGATGAACACGACATAATAGCAGGCCACGGGCACGAGCAGGATCGCCGCTTCGGCGCGGTGACGGCGCACCCCATGGACGACGCCCGCGACCATCGCCGCCACCATCGGCCAGCCCACGGCGCTCGCCGCAAAACCGACCGTCGCCCACCCCAGCGCCAACTGGCCGTCATGGGAACGATAGTGCGAGGTGCGCACCTCGGCAGCCAGCGAAGTGATCCGGGCCCACTGGGCGTTGAAGTTGTGGAACATGCCGTTGATGTACAGGAAGGGAACGACAAAGCAGGCGACGCCGATCAGCCACTTCGGGTTTGCCACGGCCTGCATAGCCGCCTGCGGGCGGGAGGCTCCGCTCCGCGCCCGACGATACTCGATGACCAGCAGCACGCCGGCCATTCCGGGGTACATGGCGCCCATCCCATCCTTGGTGCAGACGGCGAGTCCCGCGAAGAGCCCCAGCAGCGCGCAGGAAATCCGGCCCCCTCCCCGACACACCGTCACGTAGAAATACGCACTCAGCGCGAACCAGCACATCGCCGGCACGTCCACGTTGCCCAAGTGTGCGAAGTAGCAAAACGCGGCACCGATCATGAGCATTAGGGCACCCGCCAGTGCGACGGCGTCATCGCGCATCAGCCGCCGCCCGGTCAGGAAGATCCCCCATCCGCAGGCCAGGGCCATCGCCACGGTGATCCATCGCGAAACCGAGATTAACAGCCCGAACCGCTCCTTGGGACGATCGACGGGCACCTCGATGCCCGCGCGAAGGCCGAGCACGCCCTGACTCCGCCAATGGCGATACAGAGGTTCGTATGCGAGGCGATTGATGGCGTATTGCAGCGGCGGATACCGCCCGACCCACCGATCCGGCCAACTGTGCATCGGGCCGATGGTGCGTACGCCCGCGATCGTATCTTGGCTCCACGACGCCGCGCTGGGCAGGCCCCAGTTGAGTCCGGGCACGAACAACGAGAGGCCGACCAACGCAATGACCAGCGGCGGCACCCACCTCGGTAGCGAGTGTCGGGACGGTTGGGGGTCGGCGGACGTTTCCTGGCTACGGGCACCGTGTGTCATTGGTTCCACGATGTGGCTTCTGTCAGAGCCGGCGTGTCCTCACGCCGGTCTTGTTCGGGTGCGTGTGGCACCGGTTTCCAACCGGTGGATTTGGCTGGGGACAGCCCGGCTCTGATGATGTGGGACGAATCAACCATCCGATGCCACGCGTGCGCACGCCTCCATGACCCGCAACACATTCTCGCCGAGCATCGCAGCGAGCTGATCTTCCCGCCAGCCACGCCGAAGCAGAGCCTCCGTGAGATAGGGCAGCCTCGAACAGTCGCCCATGCCCTCGGGCAGCCGTTGCACCCCGTCGAAGTCCGAGCCGATGCCCACGTGCTCCGGGCCGACCAGCTCGAGGGCGTGATCAAAGTGATCGACGAGTCGCTTGAGCGGTGTGACGTACGACCCGAACAGCCCCGGCGGCATGTCCTTACCGGCAAGCATGTCGGCCAGCGCTTCGGCGCTCAGCGGCGGATGATCCGGGTCCACGAACATCGCGGAGAAGTTGATTTGCACCACGCCGCCGCCCGCCGCGATCGCGCGGATCATCTCGTCCGAGAGATTGCGCGGGTGATCCGCTACCGTGCGGCAGGAAGAGTGCGTCGCGATGATCGGCGCCGCGGTGGTCTCGAGCACGTCGCGGAACGTGTCGTCGCTGACGTGCGACACGTCCACCATCATGCCCAGGCGATTGAGTTCGCGGACCACCGTTCTGCCGAAGTCGGTCAGCCCGCCGTGCCTCGCGGGGAGTCGCTGCATGATGCCCGAAGAATCCGCCCAACGGGTGTGAAACCTGTGCGTCAGCGTGAGGTAGCTCGCCCCCGCGGAGTGGTACTCGCGCAGCACGTCCAGCGAATCCTCGATGAGATAGCCGCCCTCGATGCCGATACCGATGCCGATCTTGCCCGCCGCCTTGGCAGCGCGGACGTCATCCGCCGTCCGCACCGAGGCCAGCTCGTCGCGGAGCCCTTCGATGAGTGAGTGGATCAGATCGAGCTGACGCTTCGCAGCGGCGATGCCCGCTCCCGGTTCGACCGGCCCCGGCGCGAATACAGCCAAGAACACAGTCGAAACGCCTCCTTCGCGCAGCCGAGGGATATCCAGGTGACCGTCCTCATGCCGCTTCGCGAAGTCCCACCCCGCCTCGCCCAGCCGAGCCGTGGTGTCGCAGTGCGTGTCGATGACGATGGATCGCGCGTGCAAGGCCCGAGCCCGCTCGAGTCCGTCTGGGTCGATCATGGGGCCGATTGTACCGATCGGGCCTCGCCCCGCACGCTCCGCTCCATCGAAGCGCATCGCCAGCACCACGAAGGGCCTAATTATTGGACGCTCTGCCGTCACACTCGCCCCGTGCCCATCCTCCGCGATGAACGCCGATAAATTGCCAATGTCGGTCTGAAGACTGCTCGATAGTACCAGGCGGATAACGGATGCGGGCCGGGGGACCACGGTGGATGCCCGGCGGGCGCACTCCGAGTAGGAACGCGCGACGACCAATGTCGAGGAGTCTTCAGATGCTTTCGAGGTCGGCTTTGATGGGCATGGGGGCGATGATCGCACTGGCGACCACCGCCTGTCAGGAACCGATTCAGCAACGCGTGGAGGTAATGGCCAACGAGCCCACCGCGCCCGAAGCGGCGATGCGGAACATGGTAGACAACGCTCGATCGCGCAATCTCGCCATCGCCGATGTCCATTTCGTCCCGCATACCAGCGAGATCAGCGGACTCGGCGAGGTCGCCCTCGAGCGCTACGCCCCGTGGTTGGAGACCTACGGCTATACGCTGCGCTACGAGACCCATCTCACCGACGAAGAGCTTGTCGTCAAGCGAATCGCCCACGCGCGGGAGTACCTGGCGCTGATCGGTTGTGACGTCGATCGCATTCGCATCACACCAATGATGTCCGGTGGACGGATGATCACGGCGGTGGACGCCATCAGAATCATGAAATCAGCAAACAACGCTGCTGCCGGTGGGTAGGCCGCTGTTCCGGGCGGGGCCATTTCGAGCAGCCGGTAGGGAGTGAACATGGGACAGAAGAGGGAGTTTGAAATGTTGCGCAAAACGTACCCGATCGTGTTGATCACCGTGGCCGCCTGGATGACAGGGTGCGCCGCCACACAAAAAAACGCCAACACCCGAACCACGCGGGGCGATGCGCAGAACCCCTTCGTCAGCGGTGTCGAGGAAATGGAGACCCCCGCGATTCTTCCGCGGACCCATTTCGCGGCGGGGCGGCTCTTCGAGCAGCAGGGGTTGGTGTCAAAGGCAATCGAGCAGTATCGTAAGGCCATCGCTGTCGGGCATGACTACGTGCCTGCCTACCATCGCCTTGCCTTGCTGCTCAGCAAGACGCAGCGTCACGAGGAAGCTGTCCAGGTCTTGACTCGGGCAACTCTGGTCAAGCCGGGCAACCCCATCCTACGCAACAACCTCGGCTTTGAGTACGCGTTTCTGCAGGATTGGGCGAAGGCCGAGCGCGAGGTGCGGCGGGCGATCAAGCTCAAGCCCGATTTTCCACGCGCCCATGTCAACCTCGGCATGATCCTCAGCCGCAACGGGCAGTTCGACCAAGCGCTGGTCAGCTTCCTAAAGGTGCTTCCCGAGAGTGACGCGCACTACAACCTGGGCCTGATGTTCCGTTCGCAGCAGCGGTATCAAGACGCCGTCTGGGCGTTCAACCAAGCCATCGAGCACGACCCTCAGTTCACCGCCGCTCAGACCCAGATCGATCAGTTGATGCCCAAGCTCATCCCAATGGGCATCCCCGACGCAAGACACGCGCGCGTGCAGTTCTTCAGGCCCAACCCGGAGGGTGTGTATCCCAAGGACGCTTCGCGGCTGGACACCGCCGCCGCCGCCTCGACCGTGGTCACTCAAGGACACGCACCATCGGAGGCGACCTACGGATTGCCTCGAACGCAAAGTGGTCAGGCCATCGCATCGACGCACCCGTCCGAGGCGGCTTTCCGTTTCGAGCAGCCCGCTCCTTCCGCGAGCGGTGCACTCATCCGTGGAGATCGGTTCAGCAGTCGTCTCACCAGTCGGGCGCAGTGGGGCTCGTTCACCGGCCCGCATCCGTCTGAGGCGACTTTCGCGCCGCCGCCTCTGCCGGACGGCCGACTCGTTTCGTTCGCGCCGCCACCCCTGCCGGATGGCAGCCTCGTTGCCTTCGTGCCGCCACCTTTGCCGGATGGCAGCCTCTTCGCGTTCGGAAGCGGTGCGCATCCGCCATCCCAGGCGTCCTTCGGCTACTCGAGCTCGACCGGGTCTCGCACGATGGCATCGACGGTGGTGGGCAGCCAGTCACCAGGCTATGCATTTCACCGCGCGTCGGACGCCAGGTTCGCTGCGCCCAGCGGTCAATCCGCCAATGCCCGCTCGAGCCGGCGATCGAATCGGACCATGGCGTCCACGATCGTGCCGGACATGAGGAGCAAGCTCAAGGCCCAGGCGGAGCGGCTACGCAAAATTCGCAATCGAATCCGCCAGCTCGAGAGGGATTTCGGCGATCAACTGGATTCCGAAGGGACAGGCAGCGATTCCGGGTTCAACAAGGCGAACGGTTCGAGCCGCGAGCCCCCGCAACAGTAACTGGCGCGGCGCAACGCCCTCTCACGATACAAGAAAGCCCACGGACAACCGTCCGTGGGCTTTTCTTATTCCCGCCCCCAGTCTCCCGCGCGCTGCTACGCAACGTCTTCGCACCCCAGGTGTCTGACGACCCCGGAAAGCACCTCGCCGATCGGCTCACGGATGACCAGCGTGGCGAGAGGATCGAGCGGCGTTGGTTCCCTGTTGATGATGACCAGCGTGGCCCCCGACTCTTTTGCAACACGCGGCAGCGATGCCGCCGGCTCGACCACCAGGGACGAACCGATCGAGAGGAATAGGTCCGACTCGTCGGCGAGCGCGGCGGCGGCGGTCATCTCCCGATCCGGCATCGCTTGGCCGAAGGAAATCGTCTTGGACTTCAGAGGAGCACCGCAGTCGTGGCAGTCGGGCGCGTCTTCGCCCGCGTCGAGCCGTCGGTCGATCACCTCGGTCGACCACTCCTTCCCGCAGGTGATGCACGCGATGATGCGGGCGGTGCCGTGGATTTCGATGACCGCCGTGCTCCCCGCGTCTTGGTGGAGCCCGTCGATGTTCTGCGTGATTACGCTGCGCAGCAGGCCTTGAACCTCGAGTCGGGCGAGGGCGAGGTGTCCCGCGTTCGGGTGCGCGCCGGAAAACTCCCCATGCAGCGCCCGCCGTTGTTGCCAGTAGCGGATCCGAGCCGCCCGCGATGTAACGAAATCCTCGAAATACACCGGCTGATGGCGGGACCACACGCCGCCCGGGCTGCGAAAGTCCGAGATGCCGCTCTCGGTGCTCATGCCTGCACCGGTGAATGCGACCGCGCACCGCGCGTCGCGCAGCAAGGAGCTGAGGCGATCAATTTCGGTCATGACGAAATGAGCTCGGAACGAGCGCCCCCCCCCCGAGCCGCAGGCTTCAGCCTGCGCGGTCCCCCGACGTCCGAGGATGTCCGCCGCGGATCCGAGCGAGCACTCAACCTTCGTGATATTTGCGGATGATGTCGCTGGCCCGATTGCTCTCGAGGTTGACCGCGCCGATCGCCTCGCTGGCGGCGGTGCGGATGACCAAGTCGCTGTCGTCTCGGGCGATGCCGACCAACTCGGCGATCTGACCGTCCTCGAGCAGGTTGCCGTTGTTCTTGGCCGACTCCGCCAGAGAACCGAAGGCCGCAACCCGCAGCGTCCGGGTGTTGGCCGAGTCGAACGCGACATAGGCGATAGACCGCTGCGCCGTTTCCGTTCTGGCCAGGGCGAGCACGGAGGCCGCAGCAGTCTGCAAAGCTTCGTCGGGCGCAGAAAGGGCGGCGATCAGATGGGGTTCGGCCTCTGCGAAGTCGAACATCGTGCGACCGTCCTCGGCGATTTCTCGCAGGGTCTGGGCGGATTGCAAAGCCATGGAAAGGGCCAACGTGGGATCGAGCCGGCCTTGTCCGCTGCGCTGGGCCAGGCTGGTGCGGCGAGCTTCAATCGCGTCACCGTCGGCCGCCGCGTCGAGGTGGTCGACGCCGCGATCGAGCGAGGCAAGCTCCTCACCCATCAGCCCCTGCTCGGGCTTGTCGAGAATCAGCACCGGCGTTTGCGAAAAACGGAACTCCCCGCGAAGCGCCCGGATCGCCGTCGGCAGATCGGGATCGGCGATGTCCGAGGAGATCATGATCGCGGAGACCGACTGAAACTCGACCCGGGCCCGGTTCATCCCACGATAGAAGCCTGTCTCGCCGATGACAACGTGGCCCTTCGAGCGTAGTGCCTCCATCACCCGGTTGAGGTTCCCGGTGTCGGCGTCCACCACCAATACCTGGGTCTTGCCGGTCTGAGTGAGTGCGTTCGCGAGGATCGGCACCACGTGTTCGGCGCCTGCGAAGGGCGACTTCGGCAACGCAGCCCCGAGCGCCAACCCAGCCCGAGTGCGGACGATCAAGTTGGGGAACTGGAGCGCCCGCACCAGCGGCTGCTTGTGGTCTTCCATGCCCACCAACGAGGACTCGCCCGCAGTGATGCGCAGGGCCTCGATCGCACCGAGCGCCACCGCGGCATCGCCGTCCCGCACCGCCCGATCGAGCACCATGTGGGCGTAGCGAGGCCCGGCCGCCTGCGAGAAATACAGGGCTCGGGGGAACGCATCGGGACGGGTGGGATCGACCTCGACCGGCATTTCGTCCGGGTTGCCGCTTTCCACATCGAGACCGAGACGGCTCTCCCGCCGGATGTTCGACGCCAACCACAGGGCGATCGAGTCACGCCGATCCTGCTGAAGGAGCAACGCTTCTTCGCTGCAGCGCATGGCCATGATCGGGCCGAACAGCCGCTCGGGCACCACCGTCGCACGCACCATGCCCGGCGCTTCGCTCGCGTCCCAGTACCACACGTTTGCTTTGGCGAGGCGCGGGTCGGATCGCACCGAATCCACCTCGTTGTAATACCGCTCCGCGAGCTGCTGGAAGAGCGCCGACGACGTCCCCTCGAAGGTTCGTCCACGAATTGAGTCGATTCGCACGATTGCGTCGCGCGCCGCCTGACGCGTCTCCTCGGGTCGGTCGGTGTCCTCCGCCAGGGCTCGCAGGTAGGGAATCGCGTGCGGATAGCCGATCTCGCCCAACGCATGAATCACATGCAACCGGGCGTCCTCTTCATGGTCGTCGAGCGCGAGGGCCATCACCAACGGGTTGACCGCCGCCTTGCCGATCTTCGGCAGGGCACGCACCACGCGCGGCTTGAGATCCGCACGGGCCGGGTCCAGCAGCACGTCGAGCATGAACGGAACGGCGTACTCGCCCGAGTCCGCCAGATGCCGCAACGCGTAGTATTCCTGCTGGGGGTTGCCGCCGAGCTTCTCCACGTTGGCCCGGATCAGCTCCGGATTCTGCCGCCGCTGGAACTCGCCCTCCTGAATCAGCTCGAGCACCCGGGCGGCACGCTCGCCGATGGTCGAGTTCTCGACAATGATCTGAAGGGTGGCCACGCTCTTCCGCTCGGATTGAGAGAGCTCCAGCAACTTGACCGGGTCGAGGTCGGCATGTTCGAGCAGCGCCTTGGCGAAGGCATCGGCCATGGTGAACCGACCGAGCCGGGCGTAGTGCAAGAAGTCGGTGAACAGCGATTCGAGCGACGCGTCGGCGGCCACGGTGGGTGGAGCGTCCGCGGGCTGAGCGCCGACCGGAGGGGCGGGCAGCAGCACGAACGTAACTGCCAAGACAAGGACGAGTTTCGCCAAGTGGCCATTGGCCGATAGCGTGCCGCTGTTGCGAGATTTCAGTGGTTGCATGGGTTCCTCCGGAGTGATCCACGAGCGGGATGCCAGCCATCGGCCGGCGAAGCGCCTGCCTCGCCATCGCTCCGCGCTGCTGCACCATAGGTTCGAGCGACGGAGACGCACCGCCACCCCACACCAGGCGCAAACATCGCCCGGTGGATGCAGAAAGTGGAGTATAGGGTACCCCCTCGGCTCGTCAAACCACTACCCCGTCCCCGACAGAGCCGTGACCGTGAGGGGGCGGTTCTTTTTTCCCAAGCCGCGACCGTGAGGGAGGGCTTTCCTGTCAGAGCCGCCGCGTCTTCGGAGCGGTCTTTGTCCGCAACGGGGCCGCCGACCGGGCTGGGGGCAGCCCGGGTCTGACGGTCCCCGGAGGCCAGGAACTCAGCATCACGGCGCGCGCGAATCCGGCGCAGCAGAAAAACCGCTTCCCACGGGCGCGGTTCTGCCGGACGGAATCCTCAGGTTCAGACGTTCTGCAGAATCGCGATCGCCCCCGCCGCCGTGATCCCCAGGAAGATCGTCTGAATGATGTCGTTGGCCGTGTTCAGCGGGTCAACGCAACCGGTGCTCTGGAACATCATCGCCCCTGAACCCACCAGCAAAAAGAATCGCATGAATCGCGCAGTTTTCATGATTTGGCCAACTCCGAGAATGCTCCTGATCTGCTGAACGCCCACAGGCCGCGCCGACCCACAACACCCGTTCGGCAGAAGATGCGGAGTTTAGCCTCCCACTTCGATCGTCGCAATTCGCATGAGGAAGCGACCTGCCGCGCCTCGACCACCCACGCCGGGAACACCATCCCGTGCGGCTTTACTGTCGGCGCTCGAGGGCCCGAAGCGACGATGCCCGCCTGTCCGGCCCTGACGGCGGTTGCCAACCCTTTACCACTCCTCGTTGGCCCCGTCTGATGAGGTTTCTTGCGCCTGGGTGATCCCGACGCTCCCATAACTGTCCAACGCACCCACCGGCAGGGGGAACGTGGGCGTTGGACCCCAGATGAGTCACCCTGGAATTGGATAATCAGAGAAGACCTCCCCCCCCAACAATCCGCCCGCCATCCAAGGCGGGACGGAGAAGCTATCTTCGCAGTGAGGGCAAGGGATGAGCAGAAAGAAGAATAGGAAGGGCCTCTTCGGGCGCATGTTGGGAAAGTCGGGCGAGACGAGCGGCAAGCCGGCCGAGTCACCCCCCAAGCCCGAGTTCGAGGTCGAAGCCCTAGAACCGAGGATCCTGCTTTCCGCCACGTGGATCGATACCGACACCAGCGTCGTCATCCCGGATGCCACCGGGGGAGACGACACGTTCACCGGGGACGGCGCCGACGACATCGCCGACGGCTTGGCGGGCGATGACATCCTCAGCGGTCTGGGCGGCAACGACACGCTGATCGGCGTGGAGTAACATAGACACTGGTACATTGTTCGGGGGCAGGTCACTCGTGGAGCCTCACACGGCGCTACCAGCGCATCGTAATCGGCTTGGCGGGCATGTACTTCGAGTTCTTCATCGCCGCCGCTGCGGTATTCGCCTGGGCGTTTACCCGCCCGGGGCTTGTGAACGACCTCGCCTACAACGCTATCCTGCTCGCCGGGGTCGTGACCGCCTTGTTCAATATTAATCCGCTGATGCGATATGACGGGTACTACATCTTTGGCGATCTCGTCGAGATCCCGAACCTGCGGGCCCGCAGCACGGAGTATGCACTCGCCGTACTGAGGAGAATCACCCTTGGCATCCCGATCGACCGGCTGCCGAAGGGCCGGAAGCACCGCGCACTGCTCTTGGGATACGGCACGATGGCCCCGATCTACAAGGCCACGGTCATGCTCGCCATCGAGGCCATGATCGCCTCCAAGCTGTTTTACGTCGGCTTGGCGCTCGGCGGATACATGATCGCGAGCAGCCTCTACAGCACCATCCGCCGGGCGGTGGGCTTTCTGTGGTTCTCCGAGAAGACCGCGCCCGTCCGCCTCCGAGCCGTGGTGTACAGCCTCCTCTTGATCGCTGTGCCTCCGCTTGCTGCGACGATGATCCCCGTTCGCAGCACCGTCGAGACGCGCGCCGTGATCGCAGCCGAGCAGCGGACCGTTCTGCACGCGCGCGCGCCGGGCTTTCTGGTCGAGGTGAACCACGAGGAAGGCGCCCTGGCCCGTACGAACCAGCCGCTCGTGCGTTTGGCAAACGAAGAGATTCGCCAAGCGCTCGTCCAAGCGGAAGCGAATCTCCAGATGTCCCGCCTGATGCGCGACGCCCTGCGGGTGGACGATCCGGTGGGAGCGAGGCAGGAAGCCCGCCAGGTTCGCACGCTGGAGGGCGTGGTGGCCCACCACCGCGATCGTTTGGCCTCGCTGGTCGTGGATGCCCCCCGGGACGGTCGGATCATCGCCGGGCTCAGGCCCGCGGAGATCGGGCGCTTCATCCGGCCCGGCGATCCACTGGCCACTCTGGCGTCAGGCCCCTGGATCGCGCGGGCATTTCTTTCGGCGAACGAGGTCGCCGACGCTCAACCGCGAATCGGTACGCACGTTCGCTTTCGTCCGGCTGCGTCTCCTCGGTCGTCACTGAAGGGCACCATCGTGCGAATCCATCCTGCGGGCGTACGCACCATCGACGAGCAAGCGCTGACCCACGAGGGGGGCGGAACCATCGCGACCACCCCTGGCTCGGGCCTCACCAGGGAGCCCTATTTCATCATCTTGGTGCAACTAAGCGAGGATGCCTCGGTGCTGTTGCGCGAAGGCATGACCGGTCGCATCCAACTCCGCACCGGAGCCGATCCCATCGGTCTGCATCTCTACCGATCGTTCATTCGCTTCGTTCGCTCCCTCCAGGAAGAGTAACCGACCCATCCGGTCCCTCCTACAGAACCGAGAACGTAAGCGAGTGTTCTTCCGGCAGAGCTGCCCTGTCCCCAGGCCGGTCTCTTTCGGGTGCGAGGTGTGGCACCGGTTTTCGACCGGTGGACCGGGCTGGGGACAGCCCGGCTCTGACGAAACGAGGCATTACGCCTCCGGCCAACCCGAACCAAACCAGGGAATGTCCACGCCGGCCTTCGTTCGCAGTCGCAAGATCAGTTGCGCGGAGTGATGCTGGATGTGGCGGATGTTGCACACGTGAAGCTCGGCACGGCAGAAGTCCCGGCGATCGAAACCAGAGTCGCCCCGAAGCGAATCAGCCGTCTCCGATGCGATCACGTCCGCCGCCTTCGTGCGACAGTGACGCATGTACTTCTGAAGCGCCGAGCGCTCGTATCGTCCCACCGGCGCGCGGTGTTCGAGCTGCTCGTAATCGTCGAAAAACGCCTTGTTTTCCAGGTGAAATGCCTGATCCCGCAACGACGTCGCGCCCCGGCCGAGGTAGAAATCCGCAAAAAACAAGGTGTGGAATACCACCTGACTGAACTCGTAGATTCCGATGGGCATGTGCCAAGAGGGATCCGGACAGCGGTCGACGCACGCGGCGAGCGTGCAAAGAGAAGCCTCGTACTGATTCGCGATCATCCCCTTGAGCGTGTCGAGCACTTCTGATCTCCCAAAAAAAGTCAATCATCTCTCGTGAGGGATTCGGTGCCCGAGGATGCGGGTTGAGCGCCGCGGTCGAAGGTGAGCGTCAAGCGCGAGCGGTATCGCTGCGGATCCGAGGGTTCGGCGAAGAACTGGACGGAATCTAGGGATCGCCCCAGTGCGTCGAGTTCACGAAGCGCGTCCACCAGCGAGGCGGGTGTTTGCTTGTCCGGTGGCGGTGGCGGGGTGATGTCGATCGGGACTTCGATCAATGATTCATCGCGAAGCACGCGCAGCACGAGGACGGGCGGGTCCGCGTGCTGCATGAGCCGCCGGCGGAGGTCCGCGTTGGGACGTTCGATCGACAGCAGGGTGCCGTCCACGCCGACGATGCGGTCGCCCACCTCGAGCTTGCCGTCCGCGATCGTCCCCGGGTACACGCGCGCCACAACGACCACGCCGGGGCTCTGCCGACGTTTCATGCCGATCCCGATCTGCCGCTGCTTGCTGCCGCCGGCCGGCCCGGTGGTCTGCCAGGGACGGGGGTCCAGCAAAGAGGGTTCGCCCGCTTCGAATCGCTTGATCCACTGCGACACGACTGTGGCGGCCCTGCTCGGGCGCGCATGGAAGACCGGGCCGACGGCCGGGCGCTCCGCGGACGCCTTTCCCCCGCCTGCTGCGTCGGCCACGGTAGGGGTTCGGCCGGCGCGCGCATCGATGATCTGCCGGATGTGATCTGGATCGAGCGCCAGCACCAGCCATCCCTGCGTCACCGCGAAGCTCGGCGAGACGTCGGCCAAGAGTCGTATGAACGGGAAGCGGGATTGCACCGCGTACTCGTTCCAGGAGACGACGCCGATCTGCGCGCCCTCGTATTCGATGGTCTCGATGCGCGGTCCCGGCGTGCCGGGTTTGGGGGCGTCGATCTTCTCCAGGATGCGAAGGACGTCCCCCACCACCCGTTGCGTCTGTTTCCGCGCGGCGGGTGGGTCGGTGCACTCGATCAGCAACGCGGCCCGCGGCGTGGCGGCGTGCTCGGCCGATGGCGGTGCCCACGCGACGATCAACTCCGAGCCGAGCGCGTCGAACAAATCTCCACCGTCTTCTTCCGAGTGGGCGAGGCTGCTGAGCAACCCGAGATATCGCGCCGCGCCCGAGCCCCGGTCATTCACCGCTCGAGCCAGCGCGTCGCCCGGGGGCATGGTCAGCGCCCACACGATGAGCGAGTCGTGCGGTAGCATGCCCAACCGTTTGATCGTGCCGGCCGACACATGCTGGTGTAGAGCGGAGGGGACGGTCGAGGCGCGGATGTCCAGTTCGATTCGTCCCCGGGCTTCGTACAGGCCGACTGCTACACGGTCCAACGGGGGCGAGACCGATCCCAGGCCCCGCAGCGACGAGCCGGCGAAATACGCCCGAGCGAGCCACCGGGGGGGAAGTTCGGCGGTCAGGTCGCGGAACACGGCCGAATCCTCGAGCGTTTCGCCATTGAACCGCCCCGACAATAGTTCCATCGTCTGGCGCAGCATGGCGCTCTTCATGGTCCGCCGTCCCATAGCCATCACATCATCGCGGATCGCCACCACGATATCCGAACCGACGGCGAAGAACTGTGCCAGGTGGGCCGGGCTCTCGAAGGATCGCGTCGCTTTGGGAAACCACCGATCGGGCACTCCGGGGTCGGTGAGACGCACGAACCAGACCGCGTCAGCGAGTTGACTCCAACTGTCGGCGACCACGGCCACCTCGGTCTTCATCACGTCGGCGATGTCGATCGTGCTCTCGGGGCTGAGGAAGCGTCGGATGGCCAGCCGCAAATCCGGAGGACTCGAGGTGGCCGAATCTGTGTCCACCAATGCCAGCCAACGCGATGCGTGGGCTTCGGTCAGGGCGCGATCCAC
>Ga0114949_10001008_pt1 | contig 16624 bp, 11 predicted proteins | sample N074metaG_FD_83505 | JGI IMG/M metagenome (GOLD analysis project Ga0114949, IMG submission 83505) | Deep subsurface microbial communities from Kermadec Trench to uncover new lineages of life (NeLLi) - N074 metaG | ecosystem: Environmental > Aquatic > Marine > Ocean trench > Sediment | place... | reverse complement strand
CCGGGTCAGCGCGATAGAGCATACGCTCGGAGCTTCGTTGCCGGTGAATTACACGTCAGAGTTTTGCCCTTCGTTACCGGCCTTTGTTGACGGTCTTTCACGGTCGCTCGATCGCGGCCTGATGTTGCTGATCGACTACGGTTTGCCGCGACGTGAGTATTACCATCGCGATCGGAACACCGGCACGTTGAGGTGTCACTACAGGCATCGCGCTCATGCCGACCCCTTCATTTACCCGGGACTGCAGGATATTACGGGTTGGGTCGACTTTACTGCTGTAGCCGAGGCCGCCGAGGCGGCCGGCCTGCAGGTCATGGGATATACCAATCAAGCGAACTACCTGCTCGCTGCGGGCGCGGAGCGGGAATTCGCAGCGGAAACCGACGCGGTAGACGCAGAGGTTGACTTGCACACTCGACTGCAGATCAGCAGCCAGTTGCAAACGCTGATGATGCCCGGCCAAATGGGGGAGCGATTCAAAGTCATGGGGCTGTGCCGGAAATTGGATTGGGTGCCTTCGGGATTTTCGGGTCGCGACTTTCGCCACTTGCTCTGATATTTCTCCGGGGCTTTCGGGGGTCATGCGCGTAGGGTAGTGTCGCGGGCAGGATTTTTTTGTTGGGGTATGCGTTGGATATTTGGGCAGCGTTTGTTTTGGCGTTAGTGCAGGGTCTCACGGAGTTCTTGCCGATATCCAGTTCCGCGCACCTGATACTCGTGCCGCAGATTCTGGGCTGGCCGGACCAGGGCCTCGCATTTGACGTCGCCGTCCACCTCGGGACGCTGTTTGCCGTGTTCTGGTTTTTTCACCGGGAGGTGATCGACATTGCCACCGCGACGTTAAGCTCGGTGTTCGGCCGGACACATGACAGGACCCATGCGCACCTCGGCTGGGCAATCGTGGTTGCGACGGTACCTGTCGTCTTGGCGGGGTTTCTGCTGGAAGATTTTGTCGAAACCCAGCTGCGTTCACCGGCGGTTATCGCGATCGCAACAGCTTTTTTTGGCGTGTTGCTGTGGGTGGCCGATTTACGTCGTAACAGCATCGACGATGAGCACAAGATCACACTGTTTATGGCGTTGCTGATCGGAATCGCGCAGGTACTGGCCCTGATTCCGGGAACGTCGCGTTCCGGCATTACGATCACAGCTGGATTGGGTCTCGGGCTTTCGCGAGAGACAGCGGCGAGGTTCTCGTTTTTGATGTCGATGCCAGCGATTGCCGGCGCAGCAACCCTGGAGACCTATGAATTGATCCAGTCACCGGATTCGGTCCCGTGGAGTTTGATGACGATGGGTATGCTGGTCGCGGCGATCAGCGCCTATGTTTGTATCAAACTGTTCCTGAGCGCCATCGAACGTATTGGGATGTTGCCGTTCATGTTATATCGATTATTGTTAGCCGCGATTCTCATGGTTGTGTTCATCTAGCCTTCGCATTCCTTTAACTTCCTGATCGCGTTTATGCGTGCGCGCCGTATCGCATCGCCGATCTTGTTAGCCTCCATGCCTTCTTGTATAAACGGAGCCGCCGTGACTTTAGAAGCCACGTCCAATGCATTTTTTAACCAGACGGCCTGATCGTAGGGCTGGTCCTCGAGTCCCAGGCGCCCGCGCGCATCCGATTCGCACGCAATCATAAATTCCGAAAATCGCTCCGGGCGCCGAAATGCGTCGGCAGACTCCAAAATGCCGAGAACAGTTTTCGGGCGCAACTCCCGGATGCGATGACACTGGCCGTGATAGCGCGCTACCGGGATTGCGAGGTCACGGTAACGATTGGGAATACCGAGTCGTTCGCACAGCGATACGATCAGTTTAACCCCGAGTTCTTCATGGCCGTGGTGATTCGGCCATTCAGCTTGTGGCGTTGCGCCCTTGCCCAGATCATGAACCAGAACCGCGAAGCGAGCCTCGGCGCTTGCGGAAAGCAGCACGGCCTGCCGCAGGGCCATCAGCACGTGGATGCCGGTGTCAATTTCGGGATGCCAGCGTGCTGGCTGCGGAACGCCGAACAAAGCTTCGATTTCAGGATAAACGACAGCCAGGGCACCGACTTCGCGCATGATCTCGAAGAATACCTCGGGGTGTGATTCGGCGAGTGCGGACTCGGTTTCTCGCCAGACGCGCTCCGGGATCAGCGCATCGGCCTCGCCAGCCGCAACCATTTCGCACATGAGTCCGATCGTTTCATCCGCAACCCTGAATCCGCGGTTCGCGAATCGCGCCGCGAACCGGGCAACCCGCAGAATTCGGACCGGGTCCTCGCGGAACGCATCAGACACGTGTCTTAACAAACCGTTCTGCAGGTCCTTGTGCCCGCCGTACGGATCGACAATATGGCCGTTTGTGTCCTCGGCCATCGCATTGATAGTCAGGTCACGGCGCCCGAGGTCCTCTTCCAGGGTGACATTTGCATTCGTATCTACGTCAAACCCGTGATAGCCGGGCCCGGTCTTGGTTTCGGTGCGTGCCAGCGCATACTCCTCACCGGTTTCCGGGTGTAAATAGACTGGAAAGCTGCGGCCAACCCGGCGGTAACCGAGGTCCTCCAGCTCGTTCTCCTTCGCGCCCACGACGACCCAGTCCCGCTCCTTGACGGGTATTCTCAATTGTCGGTCCCGGACCGCTCCGCCTACGAGATAGATCTGCATCGCGACATTTTAGCGGTTTAGCCGCTATCGTATGCGAACCGATGAAAATGATGTCCTCGAAAGCTGGCCGGGCGACCGCCGTGTTCCTGTGTGTGACCCAGGTGGCGGGCTGCGGAATTGGATACTACTGGCAGGCGACAACCGGCCACTTGAAAATAATGCGTGAACGTCGCCCGGTGGCGGAGGTCATTGCTGATTCGGCCATCGACCATGAGGTGCGTGAACGCCTGGCCATCTCGGGAGAAATCGTCGATTTCGCTCATCAGGCGCTGCATTTGCCGGATAACGGCAGTTATCGGTCTTACGCCGAAATCGACAGACCCTATGTCGTCTCGAACGTTTTTGCCGCTCCGGAGTTTTCTTTGGAGCCCAGGAAGTGGTGCTTTCCTGTTGCCGGGTGCGTCAGTTACCGGGGATATTTCGATGCAGCGGAGGCTAGGGAATTCGCGGAGCGTTTGTCAGGGCAGGGCGACGACGTTTTCGTCGTCGGCGTAACCGCGTATTCGACGCTCGGACGCTTCGACGATCCGTTGTTGAGCACGATGATGGAACTGCCCCCTTATCAACTCGCTGGATTGATTTTTCACGAGCTGGCGCATCAGCGTGTCTATGTCAAGGGCGACTCGAAGTTTAACGAGGGATTTGCAAGTCTCGTGGAGCGAGAGGGGTTGTCTCGATGGCTGCGCTCTGTCGATGACGAAGAATCGTTACGTCGCTATCGACTTGGGCTGGATCGGCTCAGCCAGGCTCAGAATTTATTGATTGAAGTCAAAGCGGATCTTGATGCGCTTTATGCCCGGAGTCTCTTCGACGTTGAAAAACGCGCAGTGAAAAAAGAAATCATGGCGGGCGTTCGTCAGGCTTACCACGACATGCGCCGTTCGTGGGGAGGCCCACCCTATTTTGACCATTGGTTTGATAGCAGGCTCAATAATGCACGCATTGCCGCGATGTCTACGTACGATGATTACGTGCCGGCGTTTCGGGCCCTGCTGCAAAATGAGGGCGCTGATCTCAACGCATTTTACGATCAGGTTGCTGCGATGGCTGCGCTCTCGGCCGACGAGCGCGCTGCTGTCTTGCAAGCCTTGCACGACAGCGGCGATGCGTCCTGACCGGTGACCGGCGATGACCGGTTTTTCATTTGTCCGCCGTCGGGTACGGGCGTAAAAATTATCTGATCTGCAGCAGCAGGTCGCGATCACCGCGACGAATGCCCAGAATCAGCAAACCCTGTCCCTCGGCCGCTTCGTTCATTTCCTTCACCGATTCGACTTTTCCGCGGTTCACCGAAATGATGATGTCATTTGCCCTTAATCCGCGTTGAGCCGCCGGACTGCCGGATTCTACCGATGCAATCAGGACGCCGGGTTCTCCGTAGGCCAGGGATTCGCCGTCATAGTTCGTAAACTCCGCGCCGGCCAGGCTCGGATGGATGTCCGCGGCGGAGACCTGCTCAAGCGCCGCGAGTTCGGTCAGGGTGGCATTGAAGGACTTTTCTTTTCCATCCCGAATGACCTTGATCCTGACCGTTTCACCACTGCGCCGAAGTCCAACGGCCGTGCGCAGGGCGGAAGCGCTGGTCACTGATTCATCGTCAATGGCGACAATGACGTCGCCGACTTCGATCCCGGCTTTCTCGGCCGCCGAGTCAGATACGATTTCCTGCACAAGAGCGCCGGAGACGTCGTCGTCGATTCCGAGCGCTTCGGCCGTGTCGGCATTGACGTCGCTGATGCTGACGCCGAGAAGTCCACGGTGAACCTCACCATATTCGATCAGCTGGGCCATGATCGATTGCGCGATGTTGACGGGAATTGCGAAACCGATGCCAATATTGCCGCCGCTGCCGCTGAAGATCGCTGAGTTGATGCCGATCAACTCACCCTTCAGATTGATCAACGCGCCGCCGGAATTGCCGGGGTTAATTGACGCATCTGTCTGGATAAAATCCTCATAGCCGTCCCGGCTCAATCCGACTCGCCCCAGGGCGCTGATGATGCCGGACGTGACCGTATGTGACAGGCCAAAGGGATTGCCGATCGCGACGACAAAATCACCAACTTCGACCTCTTCTGAATTACCGAAAGGCATGTCGACCAGGCCTTCCGTTATGTCAACCTGAATTACCGCGATGTCGGTACCAGGGTCGGATCCGACGATCGTCGCTGCAAGAATTCGTTTGTCGGACAGCAGGATTTCTATTTCATCGGCATTTTCGACAACGTGATGGTTGGTCAGGATATACCCGTTTTGTGCATCGACGATTACGCCCGACCCCGCACTCCGAATTTGTCTCTCTCGCTGTCGTTGTTGCGGTCCGCCGAAAAAGCGCCGAAAGAATGGATCGTCCATGAGCGGATTGCGCGGGGCGCGTACCGTGCCCTTCGTGGCGATACTTACGACGGCCGGAGAGGCTGCACGGACGAGGGGAGCCAGGCTCGGGACTTCCTGATCACCTACGCTAAATGGTAGCGCGGCCAGTGCAAACTGGAAGAACATGAAGCCGGCGACGATCGCGACGGCCCGAGTAAAAACGAAAGTCATGGATATACCTTTTCCAATTGGGTTTAACGAATGGACAGAATGATAGCTTGATGTGCTCCAGGATGTGAGTGCGGGATTCGACCGGATCAGGCGCGGAATGTTCATGATTTCGTTTACCGATTCAGCGCCTCGCGACCCGGACTGCGGTGGATTTCCTGTGGAAAAACCTGAATTATCTGGGTATAACCAAGACACAAGATATTGTGTTTCTGAAATCTGACTTTTTTTTGCCGGAGCCTCGATATTTTCTCAAGTAATTTTCGAGTATACTTCTTAAGTATTTGATTTACAATGTTATTATAAGGTAACTCGGTTGTCATAAAATTCTTGACACCTGCCTTGCCCGGACATAATCTATAACTCCGCTGGCACAATATCTTGTGCCTCGGGTTTTCACCAGACAGCCGTATCGGCCAACGGGCGCAATGTGCTCCGGAGGTTGCCGAGGGGTCCATATGGTCCTTGATTTGGGGGTTGGGCGTGCCGATGCGGAGGCTGGATTTGGGGGGTCATTGTCCATTTATTTATGGGCAATAAACACGCTGAGGGTTAACAGTCGTAATGAAATCAGCATTGCAAATAGGCGAAACAAAAGCATCAACGGTTGGTTTCCAGGAAGCCTCCATCGATATCTGGGACAAAAAGTATCGACTGAAGTCCAAAAGCAACGAGGTCATCGATGAGACGATGGACGATACCTACCGGCGTATCGCCGCAGCGTTGGCCGAAGTAGAGCCAGAGGATCAGCGCCAGCGGTGGCACGACACTTTTCTGTGGGCCCTGCGACGGGGCGCGATTCCCGCCGGACGGATCGTATCTAATGCCGGCGCCAAACAGCATAAGCCGGCGACTTCTACTATTAATTGCACGGTCTCGGGAAGCGTTGGGGATTCAATGCATGACATCCTGGATAAAGTACACGAGGCCGGACTTACGCTGAAAGCGGGTTGTGGCATCGGTTATGAATTTTCGACATTGCGGCCGAAAGGCGCCTATGTCTCCGGGGCTGGCGCCTTTACGTCCGGTCCGCTGTCGTTCATGGATATATACGACAAGATGTGCTTCACGGTGTCTTCTGCGGGTGGCCGCCGGGGCGCGCAGATGGGGACATTCGATGTCGGTCATCCGGATGTCATGGATTTTATTCGTGTGAAGCGTGAAGCGGGGCGGCTTCGCCAGTTCAACCTGTCTCTGTTGATTACTGACGAATTTATGCAGGCGGTCAAGGCCGATGGCGAATGGGTGCTGGCGTTCCCGTTGGAAAAACCGCAATTAAGTCAGGGTGATCTGAACATCGAGGATCCGGAACAAGTCCAGTGGCGGGAATGGCCGATCACCAAGGGCTATGTCACGAACGAACTGGGCGAGGTGGCCTGCAAGATTGCTAAAAAACTTCCCGCCCGCCGGCTTTGGGACATGATTATGGCTTCGACCTATGATTTTGCGGAGCCGGGCTTCGTGCTCGTTGATCGGGTCAATCAAATGAATAATAACTGGTTCGACGAAAATATAAGAGCGACGAACCCGTGTGTTACAGCGGAAACCTGGGTGCAAACGGGCGCAGGTCCGTGTCAGGTCAGGGAATTGGTGGGCCGGCCGTTCCAGGCCATCGTGGATGGTGAGGCCTGGCAGTCTTCCGCGGACGGCTTCTTTCAGACGGCGACCAAGCCCGTCGTTCGATTGGAGACTGCGGCCGGATACAGTCTTCGCTTGACGACGGACCATCGAGTTCGACGGGTCGTCAAATTTGACGGTAACGCGACGCAGACTGATTGGTGTGCGGCCGGTGACCTGCAACCCGGCGATCGGGTGATGTTGCACAATCATCGCGTGGCTACCGAGTGGGCGGGATGCCTACCCATCGGCCGTGGCGAGGGCTATTTGTTCGGACTGCGGCGTGCGAAAACAGTGATGGGTGCAGCGATGGAAGCAGCTCAATCGGTCACAGGGGTGTCGGATCAGGTCGTTTGGCAGGCGTTGGGTGAAGAGGGTGCGCATGATTTGTCGGCGCCGGAAATAGAAAACCTGGCGGGGAAGTTGGGTCTCAATGAAGCGCCTTCAGAGGTGACTCCCGTTATTGAGCGATGTTCCAGTGAATTCTACAAGGGATTTTTACGAGCAAGTTTTGATATGCGTGGTGACGTCGTTGCGGGAGGCGAGGCTGGGCCAGCAATCCGATACACGGAATCCGCGGAACAGGACGTCAGTGCCGTGCAACGAATGTTGCTTCGCCTCGGTATTGTTTCCCGGCGTACCGGTATTCGAGCCTCGGCGGTCGCTGGCACATGCCTTTGGGTGACCGGTAGCAACGTGACCCAGTTTGCCAAGGTCATCGGGTTTTCCGATTCGGTGAAGGGTGAGCAGCTCAGAAACGCGTTGATTGATCCGGTGGTCTCGAAGGCTGACGAACGATTTGTCTCTCGGGTCCGGTCGGTCGTCAAAGATGGGGTGGAGTCGGTTTATGACTGCCAGGTGCCGGGGGTCAATATTTTCGACGCGAATGGATTTGTTGCGCACAATTGTGGTGAGCAACCCCTGCCACCTTACGGATCGTGCCTGCTCGGGTCGGTTAACCTGACTAAATTCGTGACCGACCCGTTTACCGAGTCGGCACGCTTTGACTGGGATGAATATCGCAAAGTGGTCTCTGTGTTTACCAGGATGCTCGACAATGTTGTCGAGATAAATGGCCTTCCGCTGGAAGGTCAGCGCCAGGAGATCCAGCGTAAGCGGCGACACGGTATGGGCTTCCTGGGCCTCGGATCGACCCTGACGATGTTACGGATGAAATACGGGTCGTCTGAATCTCTGGACTTCACCGAGGCTGTGGCACGCGAACTCGCATTGGCGGGTTGGGAGGCGGCCCTCGAACTGGCGACGGAAAAAGGTCCGGCTCCGATTATGCTGGAAGAATTCACGGTGACGGCCCGGATGTTGCGTCAGCGACCGGAGATGGATCGAGACGGCTGGAATGTCGGGGATGTTATCGAGGGCCGGGTTTTGCATGCGCGTTACAGCCGCTATATGCAGCAAATTGCCGAAGTGGCGCCCGAGTTAGTGGCAGAGTTGGAACGTGTAGGCGCACGTTTCACCCATCACAGCTCGATCGCGCCGACCGGCACGATATCGCTGTCCTTGGCGAATAACGCCAGCAACGGCATAGAGCCGAGTTTTGCTCACCATTACTTCCGTAACGTGATCCGCGAAGGGCGGAAGAGCAAGGAAAAGGTCGATGTATTTTCCTACGAGTTACTGGCTTATCGTCAATTGATAAACAAGTCAGCTGCTCCGGATGCCGAAAAGACGGAAGAGAAGCTGCCCGATTATTTCATAACCGCAGAAGACATTACGCCGAAAGAGCACGTTGATATTCAGGCGTCAGCTCAGAAGTGGATCGATTCATCTATTTCAAAGACTGCAAATGTGCCGACCGATTTTGCATTTGAGGACTTTAAGGATATTTATCTTTATGCGTATGAGAAGGGCCTGAAGGGTTGCACTACTTTTCGATTTAATCCGGAGGCCTTTCAGGGCGTTTTGGTTAAAGAACGGGATTTGCAGAATACGAGGTACACATTTGTACTGGACGACGGTACAGAGGTGACGTTGCAGGGTGATCAGGAAGTTGATTATGACGGTGAGACACATTCCGCCGCCAATTTATTTGACGCTCTTAAAGAGGGCTATTACGGCAAGTTTTAAGGAATACCGACGTGGAAAAAATAAGTATAGATAAACCAATCGTTGACTACCGGGTCGAAACTGGCGAGGTGCCCGAACCGGAATCAGATACCACGACATCAAGCGCCCCGCTGAGCCGTAAAACCAGCGAAGATGGGAAAGTCGTGCGCATGCACGAAAAACTGGAGCGTCCGGAGATGCTGCTCGGCTCTACCTATAAGGTCAAGACGCCGATTTCGGATCACGCGATGTATGTCACTATTAATGACATTGTTTTGAATCCTGATACGGAGTTCGAAATCCGTCGACCGTTCGAGATTTTTATTAACTCCAAGAATCTTGATCACTATCAGTGGATCGTGGCGCTGACTCGCATTATGTCTGCGGTTTTCAGGAAGGGCGGTGACGTGACCTTTCTCGTGGATGAGCTTAAGGCGGTATTCGATCCGCGAGGCGGTTACTGGCAGCCGGGCGGCACTTTCATGCCGTCGATCATTGCAGAGCTCGGTCATATCGTAGAAAAGCATTTGCGATATATCGGTATGCTTCCGAAGCAAGGGCTGGATGAGCAGCAACAGAAGCTTGTCGACCAGAAACGCCGCGAATTTTTGGCGCAAAACAAGCAACAGGATGCTTTTTCCACGACCACGTATCCTACCGGTGCGCAGCTCTGCATAAAGTGCAGTACCAGGGCGACCGTTATGATGGATGGTTGTATGACGTGCCTGAACTGCGGCGAATCGAAGTGCGGATAAAATAATTCGCCGTTTACCGGAGTCAGACCCCGTTTGCCTGAGTCCCTTTGATCTGAGCCCCTTTGATCCGAGCATGGGTCCATACCCTCCTATTTGTAGGTAGAATTGGGGGTAGACTCCAGAGATTCAAACCCCAGAGATTAATTACCGGCCATGACTCTTCAGGTCCCCGATTTTTCCGGCGTTACCGTGCTTACTGTCGGCGACCTGATGCTTGATCAGTATTGGTTTGGCTCGACGAGTCGAATTTCGCCGGAAGCGCCGGTGCCGGTCGTGAACGTCAATGAGGCTCAGGCCAGGCCAGGCGGCGCGGCGAACGTGGCGGTGAATCTCGCCAGTCTCGGCGTCAATACGGTTTTGGTTGGTGTTACCGGTGTTGATTCGAATGGCGAAAAGTTACGCCAGTTGCTGGTCGATCAGGGTATACAGTTGGAGGTGACCGAAGCCGAGTCCCGGCCCACGATCACCAAGTTAAGAGTACTCAGTCGCAATCAGCAACTGATCCGTCTCGATACCGAGGATACTTTTGACGTTAAGGACGTTAAGCCACTCGGTCAGATTGTCGAGAACCAGATCGCGGCGGCCAACGTCTGCATCCTGTCGGACTATGCCAAGGGTACACTGGCTCGGGCGCCTGAGATAATCTCGATCTGCCGGGCGCAGAAGGTCACTGTGCTGGCTGATCCGAAAGGCGCGGATTTTACACGGTATCGTGGTGCGAGCGTGTTGACACCAAATCTGGTTGAGTTCGAGGCGGTCGTTGGGCGTATACGCAACGACGAGCAACTCGTCGACCGGGGGCAGGCGTTATGTGCGGAACTGGATCTCGGCGCATTGCTGGTTACGCTCAGTGAGCGTGGCATGGTGGTGATTGCCGATAAAACGGAACCGGTTTTTTTGCCGGCGCGAGCCCGCGAGGTGTTCGACGTTACGGGTGCGGGTGACACTGTTATCGCGGTATTGGGAGCGGGGCTGGCAACTGGACAAAGCCTCCCGGACGCAGCGGCGCTCGCCAACCTCGCAGCCGGGCTTGTCATTCGAAAGATTGGCGTGGCTTCAGTGACACCTTCTGAATTGAGGTTGGCGCTGCACGAGCACGGTCTCGGCGGAGCCGGTGTGCTTTCGCGCAAAGAGGCGCCGGCCACATCTCAGGAAGCGCGGTTTCGCGGGGAGCGGATTGTGATGACGAATGGCTGTTTCGATATTCTTCATACCGGTCATATCGCCTACCTGGAGGAAGCAAAGACGCTGGGTGATAGATTAATCGTGGCCGTAAACGATGACGCATCGGTCACACGACTGAAGGGGCCCGGCCGGCCCATAAATACGGTGGAAGATCGAATGACACTGCTGGCGGGTCTGGCCGCGGTGGATTGGGTCGTGCCGTTTTCAGAGGATACGCCTGCGGAGGTCGTGGCTGACATTCTCCCTGACGTGCTCGTAAAGGGAGGCGACTACACAGCTGATTCGATCGCGGGCAGTAAGACTGTTATTGAGAACGGTGGCCGTGTCGAAGTATTGAGTTTCCGGGAAGGACGCTCGACGTCGTCGATCATCGAAGCGATTCAAAACTTATCATCGACGGATTCTTAGTCTTAGGTTTTCCAGAATCTTTTGCGCTTTGCATACGCAGTTCTGACTTACTTTTTGATTCCGGTGCTCCTGTTGCACCTGTTATGGCGAAGTTTGAGCAACCCCCCGTACCGTCAGCGGATCGCCGAGCGGTTTGGGTTCTTCGATCGAAAACTGGATGCCCCGACTATCTGGGTGCACGCCGTGTCAGTTGGAGAAGTCCAGGCGGCGGCGGCGCTGGTAAGGGCGCTGCAGAAACGACATCCGGACCGGTTGTTGATCGTGACGACGATGACACCCACAGGATCGCAGCGGGTTCGGGATCTGTTCGGCGATGCGGTCATCAACAGTTACGTGCCGTATGACCTCGACGGCGCGGTGTGCCGTTTTTTTGATTGGGCCAAGCCTGAATTGGCGATCATAATAGAGACCGAATTGTGGCCGAATTTGTTTCGCGAATGCGGAATTCGGAAAATTCCACTCGTTCTTGCCAGCGCCCGCGTGTCGCCCGGATCGATGAATCGATATCGGTGGCTGGTTGGTCTTTTCCGTGAAACCCTTTCTCACGGAATTATTATCGCAGCGCAGACTGAGACCGATGCGTCCAGGTTCAGGTTGCTGGGCGCAAATCCGGCGCGGATTTCCGTAACTGGAAACATCAAGTTTGATTTCGACCTGGATCCCGATATTCCCACCAAGGGCCGGAGTTTTCGCGAGGAACATGCGCGTGGTCGCCCGGTATGGATTGCTGCCAGTACCCATTCCGATGAGGAGCAAATCCTGCTGGAGGCGCATCGGGAGATACTGAAAAGTATTCCAGAGGCGTTGTTAATGATCGTGCCGCGGCACCCGGAGAGATTTCAGGGGGTTGCCGCGCTGATCGAGCGGGCCGGTATGAGTTGCGTTACCCGAAGTGGTGGTCGACAGTGTGTCGCTGGCACCGAAGTCTTTCTCGGCGACAGCATGGGTGAGCTGATGCTTTTTTATGCGGCCGCAGATATTGCTTTTGTCGGCGGTAGTCTGGTGTCTGTTGGCGGGCATAATTTGCTTGAGCCGGCGGCGCTGGGATTACCCGTATTGACCGGGCCGCACACATTTAACGCGCCCGATATCGCCGAATTGCTCATCGCAGACGGGTCCACGCAAGTCGTGCATGACGCCGGCGAAATCACTGATCGGGTGATTTCGTTGTTCGGTGATCCGCCTGAACGTCAGCGGCGCGGCGATGAAGGACGGCAGGTGATCGAAAAAAACCGCGGTTCGCTCGGGCGGTTGCTGAGCCTGATCGACCCGATTATTGCGCCAACCAGCCGTTGACCTCGTTCAGGTCATCGACGCTTAAAGTGCCGGCCGCCTGCTTCAACAGCAAAACATTGATAATGTAATCGTAGCGGCTGCGCGAGTAATTGACGTCCGCTATAAACAGCTGGCGCCGCTGGTCAAGCACATCGACCGTGGTCCGGGTGCCGACCTCGAATCCAGCCTCGGTGGCCCGCAATGCCGTCTCGGACGATTTGCGGGCTTGCCGCAGGGCCTTGACCCGGGAAATTTCCGCTATCACGCCGAGATACGCATCCCGGGCTTCGCGTTCCGTCTGCCGTGCTGTGCCTTCGAAGCGCTCCTGCGCCGCGCGGTGGCGATACATCGCCTCGCGACGCTGGGCCGATACGGTGCCGCCACTCAGGATTGGCACCGCAAATTGGATTTGTATCGAATCCGCCGTCGAGTCAGTGCCGATCGGGGAAGTACTGCTGAGTCCGGTCACGGGATTTGTGGCGGTGCCTTGACCCGATATGTCAGTTTCAGTATGTGATGCCACCAAGTCGATCGTCGGGTAATGGCGGGTTTTCGCTATCCGGAAATCATCCTTCGCGATCTCGGCGCCCAATTCACTGGATAGCACGAGGAAATTTTGGTGCAGCGCCGTTTCGACCCAGGCGTCTTCGTCTTCCGGGTCCGGGCTGACCAGCGGAATTTCGGTCTTCGGGCTGTTCAGGTCGCTTGGGTATTGGCCGACGATCTCGCGCACTGATTCCCTGTTCGTCGCGAGATTGCGTTTCGCCGTGATTTCGGCGGCCACGGCCTGATCGTATCCGGCCTGTGCTTCATGGACGTCGGTGATCGCGATCAGTCCGACCTCGAAACGTTTCTCCGCCTGCTCAAGCTGACGGCCGATGGCCTCCTTGGCCGCCTGTTCCGATTCGAGCGTGTCCTGCGCGGCGAGCACATTGAAATAGGCCCGCGCGACGCGGATCATCAGGTCCTGTCCGGCAGCCTGGTAATCGGCCTCGGCCTGCGCGACCTGTTTGCTCGATTTTTTCAACGAGACCCACTGGTCCCAGCGAAAGATGGTCTGTCTGAGTTGGATGCCCCATCTCCAGCCATCGCTTGCATTGTCGAATGCAGACGGCGCAATGATACCGCCAACAGTCGTGTCGCGGGTGCCTTCCGATTCATCGTCAGTATAGGTCGCATCCACATTGATCTGTGGTAACAAAAAACCTCTCGCGGCCGGTTTCAGTTCCAACGCGGCATTTCGGTTCGCTTCCGCCTCTTTGATTCCCGGGTCGCTGAGCAGCGCCAGTCTGTAAATTTCGATCAGGTTGTCGGCGTTCCCTACCGGCATCGTGAGAAGGGCCGCGACAAGACTGAACAAAGCTAAAGTTTTTTTCATGATGAAAATTGATGGGCCGTCGTTATATATTAGGAGCGATATAGTGATTCGAAACTCATCACTGCGGACACGGTATACCAGAGAGACGCTCCATTGTCAGCTTGAAATCCATCTCGATCGTTGAATTAGGGAGGTATTCGTTCGCATCGGATCATATCGGGTCCGCAACTTCCGACATCGGGTTAACGAAGCCGCATTATGGTGAATCTGCCGGTCCGGCATAGACGCATGGGCTATTCTAACCTGCATGACCGAAGCCTGGCTGATCCGTCTCTTGGCATTGGCCTGTCTGGGCTTTGCCGCCACCTGCGGAGTGTTCTGGGGCCGCAGGCGCAGTTACGCCCGTCAAGTCGCCAAATTGCATACCGATATCGTTGAATCTGCCGAGGCGGCAGCTTTTGGCAAGAGAGTGTCGTTGACCGGTACCCCGCCAGAGCTCGGGGAACTGGGCAGCACCGTCAACCTGCTGTTCGATGCGCTCGAGACCAAAGATGCGCAAATGCGCCAGCGCGAGACATTGTTTCACGATCTCGCAAACACCCTGCCGGATCTGGTCCTCGTTCACCGCGAGCGAATTATGTTTGCGAATCGCGTTACCAGCGAGCCGCTGGGCATCAATTCGGATCAGCTGGTCGGTCGTCCGGTAACCGATTTGATCCGTCCGGCCTACCGGAATGCAGTACAGAAATCGATTGCCGCCCGGCTGGCCGGTCAGGGCGGGTCAGAAAGTTCTGAGATGCAATTGATCAATGGGGGCGATCGCGGGGCCTGGATCGAGGTTACCAGCGTGCTGATCGATTATCGCGGACAACAGGCCATTTTGACGGTTGCACAGAACATTACCTATCGAAAACGTATCGAGGCCTCCCTTCGCCGCAACAAACAGCAGGCACAGTTCACGCTCGAATCGATCGGTGAGGGCATCATTACATCCGACACCCGCGGCTATATCGACTACATGAATGCGGCGGCCGAGAAGCTGACCGGGACCAAGCGGGATGCGGCGCATGGCAAGCGGCTCGGAGACATCGTGAACCTCGTGGATGAAGGCGATCGTCGCGATCTCGGCGACCCCGTTATTCGTAGTCTGACCGATCGACGCAGAATCAGCATGGGTAGCAGGGCCTTGATGATTTCCAGGGCCGGTGAGACAGAACATTCGATCGAAATGACGGCGTCTCCGATCAGGGGCCCCGATGGCTCGATCGTCGGGGTCGTCGTGATTATGCACGATGTTTCCGAAAGACGCGGGCTGGCGCAGCAAATGAGTTATCAGGCGGCTCACGATCCGTTGACCGGCTTGATCAACCGGCGCGAATTCGAGCGCCACCTCGGGAATTGTCTGCAATCAGTCCGGGACCAGGATACTTCGCATGTGCTTTGTTACCTCGATCTGGATCGGTTCAAGGCGGTCAACGATACTTGCGGGCACATTGCCGGCGACAACATGCTGCGAGAGGTATCGGCGCTGATTCGCGAAGAGGTTAGAGAGTCCGATTACGTGGCCCGCCTCGGAGGTGATGAATTTGGCATGCTTCTGATCGGATGTCCGTTGAAGAAAGCGCGTCAGATTGTGGACGATGTGATCAACGCGGTCAGGGATTATCGATTCACCTGGCAGGACAGGATTTTTACGATTGGCATCAGTATCGGATTAGTCGAAATCGGCCGCGAGAGCGGTTCGATCTCCGATATTCTCAGCGCGGCTGATTCGGCTTGCTATGTGGCGAAACAACGTGGACGGGGGCAGGTTCATGTTTATTCAGCCAAGGATGAAGTATCGGCGCGGCAGCGGGGCGAGATACACTGGCTGGGTTTACTGCAGACTGCGTTAAAGGAAAACCGGTTCGAGCTCTACGTTCAGCCTGTTATTTCAATCGCCGGAAAAGCCGTAACGGGGCCATCAGTCGAAGTGCTGCTGCGTATGCATGATGACCAGGGCGAGATCATTTTGCCGAGTCAGTTTATCAAGGCGGCAGAGCGTTACCAGCTCATGCCTAGCGTAGATCGCTGGGTCGTTCAGGCCACGTTAGCGGCTATCGGTCAGGGTGCAATACGGCTGCCTGAAAATCGCAGTTGCGGTATCAATTTGTCGGGCCAAACGCTCGGCGAGCCGACTTTTCTTGAATTTGTCGTCGATTGCCTCGATCACAGTCAGATCGATCCGTCACGGGTATGTTTTGAAATCAGTGAATCCTCGGTGATGTCTGACCTGGAACATGCGCGCCGTTTTGTCGACGTGCTGCACGGTATGGGTTGTCAGTTCGGACTCGATGATTTTGGCAGCGGGGTGGGTTCATTCGCCAGCGTCCGGGATCTGTCGATTGATTTTCTGAAGATCGATGGGCGATATACCTGTGATCTTGATTTCGACAGCCTGAATCATCAGGTCGTTTCGGCGATTACTCATTTATCGAAAACCCTCGGAATCAAGGTCATCGCTGAACAAGTGGAGGCGCAGGAGGATTTTATTGCGCTCCGTGAATTGGGCGTTGATTTTATACAGGGCTTCTACATACAAGAGCCCCGCAGCCTGCAGAAGGTGGCGACGAATGATCGGGTCAGAATCCCCAATTAACTGGCAAAAAAAGGGGCGGATTTTCCGCCCTTTTTTGTCTTCTGCAACGCCAGGTTCAGAGCAGCGGCACCATCAACAGTGCAACGATGTTGATGATCTTGATCAGCGGGTTGATGGCTGGGCCTGCGGTGTCTTTGTACGGATCACCGACGGTGTCGCCCGT
>Ga0114949_10001007_pt1 | contig 16631 bp, 16 predicted proteins | sample N074metaG_FD_83505 | JGI IMG/M metagenome (GOLD analysis project Ga0114949, IMG submission 83505) | Deep subsurface microbial communities from Kermadec Trench to uncover new lineages of life (NeLLi) - N074 metaG | ecosystem: Environmental > Aquatic > Marine > Ocean trench > Sediment | place... | reverse complement strand
CCCGTCTATCGCGCGCTGGGCAATGCAGTGACGCCGAGATGGAATATCAAGGGCTGGCAATTCGAGCGTACCAGCGGCAGCACTGACGAAAATGACCAGGTGCTGACGGTATTTTCGACGGTCCGCAACGCCTCGGACGACCCGCTTCCCTACCCGCTTGTGCATCTGTCACTGACCGACCGCTGGGAAGACATCATCGGCAGTAAGATTCTGGAACCGAGTGAATACCTCGCCGGCGACATGGATCCGCGAACGCCCGTGGCGCCCGGAGAATCGTTTACAGCTGTGATTGCAATCGAGCGGCCGTCCGTCGAGGCAACTGGCTTTCAGTTGTATGTTTGCTATCGAGTCAGCGCAGGAAGGGTGCGCTGCGCAACCGAAGATTTCAAAGAGTAAGTCCGTATACAGCTAATTTCCGCTGAACTCTTAAGTTACAATCCCGCGCTATGCAGATCGGCCCCTACAAATTATCAAGTCCATTTTTGCTGGCTCCCATGGCCGGTATTACAGATCTGCCCTTTCGGCGGCTGTGTCGACAATTCGGCGCAGGAATGACGACCTCGGAAATGACCACGGCCGACATGTCGTTGTGGAACACGCCCAAATCCATCGCAAGACTGCAACTGGACCTCGACTCGGAACCCAGGGTAGTGCAGATCGCCGGCAGCGACCCCGCCCAGATGGCACTGGCAGCGCAGCACGTGGTCGAGCGTGGCGCGCAGATTGTCGATATCAATATGGGTTGTCCAGCGAAAAAAGTATGCAAACGTCTGGCGGGCTCGGCCTTGCTGGAGGACGAGCCCCTGGTCGGTCGCATTCTCGAACAAGTGGTCGAGGCGGTAGACGTGCCCGTTACGCTGAAAATTCGAACCGGCCCTGATCCCCTGCAACGAAATGGCGTTCGAATTGCGCGATTGGCGGAGGCATCCGGAGTTGCCGCATTGGCCGTTCACGGGCGCACACGAGCGTGCCGATTCAAAGGCAGCGCAGAGTATGAAACGATCGCGCAAATAAAAGACGCTGTTTCAATACCGATTATCGCCAATGGCGATATCACTACAACGCAGAAAGCGCTTGAAGTTCTGAGGCTAAGCTCCGCTGATGCTTTGATGATTGGCCGTGCGGCCCAGGGTCGGCCGTGGATTTTTCGGGAGCTGAATCACTTCCACCAGACCGGCGAACAGATACCACCGCTAGAAAAAAATTACGTGCGTGATATTATGCTCGGCCACCTGAACGAGCTGTACCAGTTTTATGGGGAGGTAACTGGTGTTCGGATGGCACGCAAACATTTATCCTGGTATTGCACCAAGCTTAAGAACTCGGGCGATTTCCGATCCAGGGTAGTTCGCGTCAACAGTGCTTCTGAGCAAATTCGCCTAACGCGGAATTATTTCAGTGGTAAGGCCGGGGGTGGCCTGCTCGCTGCGTAGAAGCTGCGCCAGAAGAAATATTCACAAATCGTTTTCCGGGATGCCTCATAAAGTGGCCAATAAAATAGATAATAATGAAAATCACCAGAAGGCTTTGCAATACAGCAAGCCGCTCAGAAAACACACCGAAGACGCATTAAGAAGTTATTTTGCGAGCTTGAATGGCGACAGCCCGGGCGCATTGTATGACCTCGTGCTCGGACAGGTTGAGCAGCCATTATTTGAGGCGGTTATGGATTACACGAGCGGCAATCAGAGCCAGGCCGCCGTCGTCCTGGGCATCAGCCGCGGCACGCTTCGGAAAAAACTCAAAATCTATTCCCTCTTGCAATAGGCCCAAGTCACTCTTCCAAGGTTGTCATTAATGTCCACGGTTCGCCGCGCGTTACTCAGTGTCTCCGATAAACGTAATCTCATCCCGTTCGCCAGGCGCCTCGACGCGCTTGGGGTCGAAATTCTCTCCACCGGCGGCACTTACCGTGAATTGCAGCAAGCAGGAATTGCCGCGATCGAGGTCTCGGACAAGACCGGTTTTCCGGAAATCATGGGCGGGCGGGTCAAAACTTTGCATCCGACAATCCACGGCGGTTTGCTTGGTCGTCGCGGTATCGATGACGAGGTAATGCAGGAGCACGGCATCGAAGCAATCGATTTGCTTGCAGTCAACCTGTATCCGTTCGAAGAAACCATTAGTCGTCCGGACGCAACTCTCGATGATGCCATTGAAAACATCGACATCGGTGGTCCTGCAATGATTCGCGCGGCATCCAAAAATCACAAAGACGTTGCCGTCGTGGTCGACCCGGACGATTACGACAGCCTCGCAAGCGCGTTGGAGAATGACACGCTCAATGCGACATACCGCCGCCGCCTGGCCGCAAAAGCCTATGCACACACTGCGAATTATGACACAGCCATTACTCATTACCTGTCGGACAGTCTTGATGACGATCCACTGGGCGAGCGCTTCCTTTATTCGGGCTCGTTGGTGCAAACGCTGCGCTATGGCGAGAACCCGCATCAGGATGCAGCGTTCTATCGTGACCAGGCGCCCGAGCGCGGCTCGCTGGCAAGCGCGAATCAACTGCAGGGCAAGGAGCTTTCATATAACAATATTGCCGACAGCGACGCGGCGCTCGAATGTGTTCGCCAGTTCGACGAGCCCGCCTGTGTCATCGTAAAACACGCCAACCCCTGCGGTGTTGCGGTAGATGAGTCGATACTCGCGGCATACGAAAGAGCATTTTCCACTGACCCGACATCGGCATTCGGCGGCATTATTGCCGTCAATCGAACGCTGGATGCCGGCACCGCCAAGGCGATCGTCGACAAGCAATTCGTAGAAGTCATCATTGCGCCGGCTTTCGATGACGAGGCACTACGTATACTTGCTGACAAGAAAAATATGCGTGTCCTGGAGACTGGTGAACACTCTTCTGCCTCGCCACGTTTTGATTTCAAGAAGGTATCGGGCGGGCTGCTCGTTCAGAGCGGCGACGCGGGCGTCATCGTGGCCTCCGATCTCAAAGTCGTTACAGAAATTGCGCCAAGCGACAAGCAACTCGTCGATCTGCTGTTCGCCTGGAAGATTGCCAAATTCGTGAAATCGAATGCCATCATTTTCTGCAAAGACAGAATGACGATTGGCGTCGGTGCCGGGCAAATGAGCCGTGTCTACAGCACGCGCATTGCCGCAATAAAGGCAAACGACGAAAACCTGTCCATTGAAGGCTCCGTGATGGCGTCGGACGCGTTTTTCCCGTTTCGCGATGGCATAGACAGTGCGGCCGAAACCGGTATTGCCGCGATCATTCAGCCGGGCGGCTCCATGCGTGATGACGAGGTCATTGCAGCAGCCAACGAACACGGACTCGCCATGGTGTTTACTGGCATGCGCCATTTCCGGCACTAAACAACACCTGCAACGATGAAGATTTTAATTATCGGTGGCGGCGGACGTGAACATGCACTTGCATGGAAATGCGCGCAGTCCGGGGATGTAAGCGAAGTCATCGTTGCTCCCGGAAACGCAGGAACAGAACTCGAATCGAAAATTCGAAACGTCGATGTTGCCGCCGACGATATTGACGCCTTGCTCAACCTCGCCAGCAAGGAGAATATCGGGCTGACGATTGTTGGACCCGAACAACCGCTGGTCGCAGGCATCGTGGATCGATTCATTGCACAAGACCTGCCTTGCTTCGGTCCGGTGGCCGCCGCAGCCCAGCTGGAAGGCTCCAAGGCCTACACCAAGGACTTTTTGTTACGCCATGGCATCCCTACCGGCGCATATGAAACCTTCACCGAGGTCGATCTGGCGCTCGCTTACGTACGCAAGAAAGGCGCGCCTATTGTAATCAAGGCCGACGGCCTGGCCGCAGGCAAAGGTGTCATCGTCGCGTTTGGCATCGACGAGGCGGAGAACGCCGTAAGAGACATGTTAAGCGAGGGCGCGTTTGGCGACGCCGGGCATCGCATCGTCATTGAAGAGTTCCTGGAGGGCGAGGAAGCCAGTTTCATCGTCATGACGGACGGCATTTCTGTTTTGCCACTGGCCTCATCGCAGGATCACAAAGCGCGGGATGAAGGTGACGTCGGACCAAATACAGGTGGCATGGGAGCATACTCGCCAGCCCCCGTCGTAACGCCGGAAATCGAACAACGGATAATGGATGAGGTTATCAATCCAACGCTGGCAGGATTGCGCAAAGATGGTATTAACTACCTCGGCTTTTTGTATGCGGGCCTGATGATCACGGCAGACGGCACACCAAAAGTCATCGAGTTCAATTGCCGCATGGGCGACCCCGAAACCCAGCCAATTATGGCCCGCATGCGCTCGGATCTGGCGCCGATTTGCCTCGCCGCAATCGCAGGCGACTTGTCCAATGTAACGGCGGAGTGGGATTCCCGTGCCGCCTTGGGCGTGGTCATGGCCGCAGGGGGCTATCCAGGAAATTATGCCAAGGGCAAAACGATTCACGGACTGCCACAGCAGGAATCGCGAGACAGCAAGGTCTTTCACGCCGGTACTGCGATAAGTGGTGGCGATGTGATAACCAGTGGCGGCCGTGTTTTGTGTGTTGTTGGACTGGGTGACACCGTAGCGGGAGCAAGCGATACTGCATACGAGCTAGTCAAGAGTATCGAATGGGATGATGTCTACTACCGAAACGATATTGGCCACCGCGCGGTTGGGCGGGAGCAATCGTAGGCAACCATGTTAACAACGGCTGAAGCCACCGAGGCCATCGCCGCGGCGATGCCAGCCTTTGCAGCAACAGGCGTCGAGCTCCGCCTGGCGACGGGCCGCGTATTGCGCCAGTCAGTGACAGCAGAACGAGATCAGCCGCCATTTGACCGGGTAACCATGGATGGCATCGCCATTCAATATGCGTCATTCAAGACAGGCAACCGTCAGTTCAGGATTCAAGGCCAGCAACATGCGGGCGACGCGCAACAGTCACTTCAAGACAGTGACGCATGCATTGAAATAATGACCGGCGCGGTTCTGCCCGATAACACCGATTGCGTCGTTCCGGTCGAACGCACAAGTGTTGAAGACTCGGTTGCAACAATCGAAATCGATTATGAACTGCAACAACACCAGTTTATTCATCCGCGAGGTTCGGACCATAAAAAGGACCACCTGATACTTGATACTGGCCACCGCATTGAGGCAGTAGACATAGCGATCATTGCGTCTTGCGGCTTAGCCTCGGTGGAGGTTAGCGAGCAACCGACGATCGCGGTTATTTCGACGGGCAACGAACTGGTCGCTGCGGGCGCCCCGATAAATGACTATCAAATTAGGTCATCGAATGGTCCTGCACTGGTCGCCATGCTGGCATCTCATGGTTACACGCAATGTCAGCACGACCATCTGCTGGACGACCGCCAGTTACTCGAACAAAGGCTCGCACAGCACTTGCAGGAATCGAACGTTTTGATTTTGAGCGGTGGGGTGTCCATGGGCAAAGCAGACTTCGTGCCTGAAGTCCTGGCACAACTCGGGGTCGAGATGATCTTTCACAAGATCAGCCAGCGTCCAGGCAAACCCATGTGGTTCGGAATTGGGCCGGACAACCAGGCCGTTTTCGCGCTGCCGGGTAACCCGGTTTCAACGCTGGTCTGTTGCCGGCAATACGTCATTCCAGCCCTGGCCGACGCAAGCAAGCACGACGACAAGGCATCTGAAACTGCGGTGCTATCGGAGCCCTATGAATTCAAAGCGAACTTGAGCTGTTTCTTGCCGGTACGGCTACGCAGTGACGCCACGGGACAGCTAATCGCAACTCCTGTGGCGATGAACACATCAGGTGATTTCGCAGCGCTGGGCGGCACTGACGGCTACGTCGAGCTGCCGCAAAATCAAAGCAATTTTGCCACCGGCTCGGCCTGGCCCTTGCACCGCTGGAGCAATTACTAGGATCGATCGCGCCTGCGGAGGCGCTCCAACAAAGTCTGCTGGAGCGGGAGAGCCCGTAGGAGCGGGCCTATGCCCGCGATCAGTGCTGACGCTGGAGAAAATCTCTAGCGCTTCATTCCCTCGAAGAACTCGGCGTTGGTCTTCGTATCCTGCAGCTTGTTCAGCAAAAACTCGACGGCAGCAAGCTCGTCCATTGGATGCAGCACTTTGCGCAGTACCCACAATTTCTGCAGCTCGTCCGGTTCGGTCAGCAGCTCTTCCTTACGCGTGCCGGATCGATTGATATTGATCGCCGGGAATACGCGTCTTTCGGCAATACGTCGATCCAGATGAATTTCGCAATTGCCTGTTCCCTTAAATTCTTCATAGATGACTTCATCCATCTTCGAACCGGTATCGACAAGTGCCGTCGCCAGAATCGTCAGGCTGCCGCCCTCTTCGATATTTCGGGCAGCACCAAAGAATCGCTTCGGCTTGTGCAGTGCATTGGCATCCACACCACCGGTCAACACTTTGCCGGATGACGGCACAACGGTGTTATAGGCACGTGCCAGGCGTGTTATCGAGTCGAGCAAAATAACGACGTCTTTCTTGTGCTCGACCAGGCGTTTGGCCTTTTCGATGACCATCTCGGCTACCTGAACATGGCGGCTGGCAGGCTCGTCGAAGGTTGAGGAAACAACTTCACCGCGCACCGTGCGCGACATTTCCGTGACTTCCTCAGGTCGCTCATCAATGAGCAGCACGATCAACTCCACGTCCGGCGAATTTGCGACGATCGCGGATGCGATATTTTGCAGCAACATCGTCTTGCCGGCCTTCGGCGGTGAAACGATCAAGCCACGCTGGCCTTTGCCGATCGGCGCAATCATGTCGATTATTCTGGCTGTCAGATCCTCAGTACTGCCATTGCCCTGTTCGAGCTTCAGACGCTCGGTCGGGAATAATGGCGTCAGGTTTTCAAATAAAACCTTGGTGCGGGCGTTCTCCGGTGCGTCGTAGTTGATTTGTCCGATCTTGAGCAGCGCAAAGTAACGCTCACTGTCTTTTGGTGGACGAATCAGGCCGGAAACCGTATCACCGGTTCGCAAACTGAAGCGGCGAATCTGGCTCGGGCTGACGTAGATATCATCTGGTCCTGCCAGGTAGGAGCTGTCGGCGGACCTTAAGAAACCGAAGCCGTCCTGCAGAATTTCCAGCACGCCGTCGCCGTAGATATCCTCGTCATTTTTGGCGGTGGCTTTGAGAATATTGAAAACAATATCTTGCTTGCGCAGGCGCGCAAAGTTTTCAAGTCCCAGGGACTCACCAAGTGTGATCAGGTCCGCGGGCGGGCGCGTTTTCAACTCCGTGAGATGCATCGCATCCTTGGAAGCCTCCAGCTCCTCCGGAGTGATTATTTCAAGGTTGCCGTCATCATCCGGGTAGTGCTCCGAATGACGTGGTCTGCGGCGGCGCCTGTTGCCCTGCCCGCTTGAATTTTTTTGTTTGCCGGATTGTTTTGGCCGACTTCTTGATTGATTACCCAAGTACCCTCTCACAGATTATTGTCCAGGAACTCCATTAGTTTTTTCTTTGACATCGCACCTACTACCTGCGCCTCTACGGTGCCACCTTTGAACAGCATCAGAGTTGGAATGCTGCGTACGCCATACTTGCTCGCTATATTCTGATTTTCATCGATATTCAGTTTTACGATCGTCATACGATCTTCATATTCCCCGGCAATATCGCTAAGCAGCGGCGCTATCATCTTGCACGGGCCACACCATTCCGCCCAATAATCGACGAGAACAGCCTTATCGGACTGCAGAACATCTGCCTCAAACCCGCTATCACTTGTATGTATGATCTTCTCGCTCAACGGCTGATTCCTCCGAATTGAAATGTGAATTGAAACGTCTTCAGGTTGGAAATTAGGCTTCTGATCGTGCTCGTGACGCCCCCGAGCGATACGAACTTGTCGAATATGGATGACGCTGCCTGTTCATTCAGGCAATATGTCGCAGCTTTATCGCGGCTTCTCTTGGATTTCGGTATTGGCGAATATGGCTGGTGCAACGGTTGTCGCACCGATATGAGTCCAATTTGACCCCTTCGCGAGCTAATTTGCAAGCCCTAAACCCACATTTTCTCAAAGCAATACTATGACTGATAATCACCTTACCAACCTCCGGCTGGATAGCCTGGATCTGCACCCGACCCTCGCGCAAGGCGTAGCGGATGCGGGTTTCGAGTACTGCACCCCTATCCAGGCCAGCACCCTTCCCATCGCGCTGAAAAAGCACGATGTCGCCGGACAGGCGCAAACCGGCACCGGCAAGACCGCCGCTTTCCTGATCGCCGCCTACCAGTGCCTGCTATCCTCGGATGTGCCGCCCAAGAGCAATGGCGCTCGCAAGCAACCGCGCATCTTCATTCTTGCGCCGACGCGCGAACTGGCAATTCAGATCGCTAAAGACGCAGACACCCTGGGTCGACACACCGGATTCAAAACGGGGCTGGCCTACGGCGGTACCGGATATGAGCAACAGCGGCGCACCATCGAAGAAGGCGTCGATCTGCTGGTCGGAACGCCCGGCCGCATAATCGACTACTTCAAACAGGGCGTTTATAAACTGGACGAGGTCGAGGTCGTGATTCTGGACGAGGCAGATCGAATGTTCGATCTTGGCTTCATCAAAGATATTCGTTACCTGCTACGCCGGCTGCCCAAACCTGAAGCCCGGCTCAACATGCTTTTCTCCGCAACCTTGTCGATGAAGGTCATGGAGCTTGCCTACGAACACATGAATGAGCCTGAGCTTATCCGCATTGACCCTGAAAAAGTAACAGTCGATCGTGTCCGCCAGGCGATATTCTTTCCATCCAATCCGGACAAAATGCGATTGCTGGTCGGCTTGATTCGCGAAATGGGATCCGGGCGCATCATGATCTTCGTCAACATGAAGCGAGAAGCGGAACGCGTGCAAGCCTACCTGCAGGCGAATGGCATAGACGCCAGCGCAATTTCTGGCGACGTACCGCAGAAAAAACGCATGGCGTTGCTGGCGCGCTTTCAAAACGGCGAATTGCCGGTCCTCATCGGCACGGACGTGGCATCGCGTGGTTTGCACATCCCGGATGTGCAATGCGTGATCAATTACGATCTGCCCCAGGATTCTGAAGATTACGTGCATCGTATTGGCCGAACTGCACGCGCCGGCGCATCGGGCGATGCGATCAGCTTTGGCTGCGAAACATATGCAATCTCGTTGCCTGATATCGAGAATTTCATCGGCCACAAGATTCCGGTCGCCAATTACAATCCCGACGACCTCCCGGAACTGAAAAAACCAGCCTGGTCAAAAAGCAAAAGCAGCCGGCATCAGGGCCGAAAACCATCTGGCAACAGAGGCGGCAACAGGCATCGAAGCCAGAACAAGCGCGCCTGACTAAGTTGTGTCGATCGCCAGCACATCGGCGACTCGATCAACGCTCTTGAAGCCCACCATCTCTCGTGCTGGTCCTGCTGTCTCCGGCCTGGCCACAGCCACCAGGTGCCGTATGCCGTAATCACGAGCGCTGCCAAGCACCAGGAGATTATCGTCCATGAACATGGTGCGTTCCGGATCGAAATTTTCCTGCTCCTGCAAAGACTCCCAGAACGGTTGCTGTTCTTTCGGGTGTCCGAGGTCGTGCGACAAATAGATCTTGTCGAAAAAACGCTTTACGTCCGTCACCTCATCCTTGATTTCAAGCGTCGTGCCATGAGAGTTTGACACCAGTAGCAGTCGCAACTTCATCGCAGACACCTGTTTCAGGAATTCTTCGGCGCCGGGCAGGTAAGCGATACGATGGTTTGCATCACGGTGCAGACCTTCGATATCGAGATCCAGATGATCGCTCCAGAAGTCCAGGCAATACCAGTCCAGCCTGCCCTGGAGTTTGCGCATGATTGCGTAGAGTTGCTCGCGGGCTTTGTCTTCCGGCATATCATTCTTGCGCGCGAACTCCCGCGGGACAATATGCATCCACAAGTAATTATCGAATGCGAGATCCAACAGGGTCCCGTCCATATCGAGCATTAGTGTGTCGCAATTTTTCAGCGCTCTGCGCAGGCTGGCCGGCACGTTCTGTCCCCTTGGATCCAATCGGGATTGGAATGATCTATACTGCGCAGCCGTTTAGCTTCAGTCAGAATCAGCTCAGGAAATCCCATGGAATTGCGGGCCTTGTTCGAGAAAATAGTTGAGCCAGTCATTGAACTCGCCACAGTTGCGGGCGACGCAATTCTCGAAGTCTACGCTACCGACTTCGATGTACAAGCGAAGGACGATAATTCTCCGCTGACGCAAGCGGATATGGAGTCCAATCGCAAAATCGTTGCCGAGCTTGAGGCGTTGACGCCGGATATTCCCATTATTTCCGAGGAATTCGGCCTGCCGGACTTCGACGTGCGCAGCACATGGTCCCGTTACTGGCTGATCGACCCACTCGACGGGACAAAGGAATTCGTCAATCGAAATGGCGAGTTTACGGTCAATATTGCGCTCATCGAAAACCATCGACCGGTATTTGGCGTCGTGCAGGTGCCGGTCACGGGCGTCACCTACATTGGCTGCGAAGGATCGGGTGCCCAGATCAGGGACACCGACGGCAGTCGCAAAATTTCGGTTGCGCTCGAGAGCGCTAGTCCGGCACGCGTGGTCGGCAGTCGCTCGCACCGCGGCGCCAGCCTGGATGCCTATCTGGAGAAGCTGGGCGACTTTGAGATGTTACCTATGGGGAGTTCGCTGAAATTTTGTCGTGTTGCCGAAGGCGCTGCGGACGTTTATCCGCGCCTTGGACTAACGTCTGAGTGGGATACCGCCGCTGCACAGGCGGTCGTTGAACAAGCCGGCGGCCAGGTCATCAAGCTGGACGGCACGCCCTTGGCATATAACACCAAGGCAGAAATTCTGAACCCGTTTTTCCTCGTCATCGGACCGCAAGACCACGATTGGCTAAGCTTCATCGACGCCGACCAGTAGCACGCCGGGATAACTGAGCTAATATACGGGTAGAGGCGCGGCATCACGACAACCAGGCATTCGATGGCGGACAATGGTCGACAACATAGACAATGAAGTGTTTAAGGAGTTTGCAAGACTCAGAGAACTTCGCGTCGACCACCGTGATCTGGATTACCTGATCGACGGCCTTTCACACGACCCGGTGTTCGATCAACTGCGAATGCGCCGCCTGAAGAAACGCCGCCTGATTCTCAAGGACATGATCACCCAGCTCGAGAGCGAGCTGATCCCGGATCTTGACGCGTAGATTTCGCATCAACGATGCAATTCGGGCAAGAGACGCCTTTCACGAATTCCGCGGACGCAATATCCTCGCTGGTGAGCGGGCGCCTGCAAGCATGGCACTGCACGTAGCCGCCCTCGGCAAGGTCCCGGTCTACCGCGACGCGGCTGTCAAAAACAAAACACTCGCCGTGCCAAAAATTGTCTTCGCCTTTCGTTTGCTCAAGATAAGCAAGAATTCCACCGTGTAACTGGTATACCTCGCTGTACCCGAGCTCCAGCATTAGCGCGCTTGCCTTTTCGCAGCGAATTCCGCCAGTGCAAAACATCGCCAGTGACCGCCTCGTGCCGCCTTGCGCCAGCTTCTCCGCGAATTCCGGAAATTCGCGAAAACTGTCGTTGCCGGGGTCAAGAGCACCCGGAAACGTACCGACCTCGACCTCATAGTGATTTCGCGTGTCGATGACCAGGGATTCGGGATCGGCAATCAACCTGTTCCACTCTTGCGCTGACACGTGTGTCCCGGTCTGCTTATGGGGCTTGATGTCAGCACGACCCAGCGTAACGATCTCGTTCTTCACCTTTACCCGCATGCGGCGAAACGGAGCCTCGTCGGCGTCCGTCCAGCGGGCGTCAATCAAGCCTGGCAAAGGCAAATAGTCGCAAAGAAAATCGAAAACTGCCTGCACAGCGTCTGCTTCGCCCGCAAGCGTGCCATTAAAGCCCTCATCGGCCAGCAGTATTGTTCCGAGTAATTCGTGTTTCTCACAAAACGTCTGCAGCTGATCGCGCAATATACCCGGACCCGAAAGATCCAGAAATCGATAAAACGATACAACTTTCACAGGCGATCAATTCCCGGTGCAGAAAAAGTCAGTGACAATATGCTGTGTCGAATCTCTTCACCAAGAACCAGCCGTGCGTCCTCACCGATAAGCTCGATATCGTCATCGAAGTCGAGCAGGCCAGCACTATTGCGACGCAGAACTTCCTGCTCTCTCAACGTACCGATGAAGTCTTTAAACAGAGCTTTGTCGAAAAAATCCGGCGAATGCAGGCCGTATATCATTGCCAGTCGCTGTGCGCTGTTCTGACACAGGGATTCAAGCCGGGCTCGCGACAACGTCCCTTTGCCATTTTTCACCAACAGGGCGATGACAAGATAGTAGCGCTGCAACATCGGGACCATTGATTGACCCAGCATAAGCAATTGGAACGCGCTGCCGGACCCGCCGGGCGGCCTCACCAGTACGCTTCCGTCTCTCGTCAATATGTTCAAGTCAACGAGTGAATCTATCGCCCTCGATGTTACGGAATCGATCTCGTCGTAACTCCACTGCAAGCGCAATTCTATTTTCATGAATGGAAATATCAATCGTACGAGCCGTTGCAATTCTCCATGCTCCAATCGCCGGCCCTGAATGAAGCAGCACGCGATCGACGCCGGTATGGCAAACAGGTGGTGCACGTTGTTTCTGAAGTAGGTCATCTGCACGGCGTTTTCTTCGGCCATGACAACAACGTCTCCCAGCGGATGCGGCACACGACTGATTATCTTCAGATTCTCGCCGTGGTCGATAATATCGTCCGGCGACCAGTCTGGAATCGTCACCGAATCCGAATAGTGAAACCGGTCCAGCAAGTCCAGGCTTAGCTGAAGTTGGCGTCGTAATTCCAGAACGCCCATCGCCTGTTTGGGCGCTGATAACAAGGTGGTTGCCAGCAAGCTTATTGGCGTGACAGCTGCCGCAGAATTTATTCTGCGCATAATCTCGTCGCCGAGTTGATCAATAGTGTCGGTAAGCCACGGCGGCCTGTCTTCAACTTCCGAAGAGCATTCTCGCCATTGTGGATTGTTATGGTCCAGTAACGGTTCCAACTCGATCGGCTCACCAATGTTGACGTATACCTTGCCAAAATCTTCGCGCAGTGACTTCAGTGTTTTGAATAAGCCAAACAGCGACTCCTTCTTCTTGGCGCCACCGCTTAACTCGGTAATAAACGACCCGCCCTCCAGGAGTTTTTCATAGCCGAAGTAGATCGGCACGAACACCACGGGGCGTTTCGAATCACATACGTACGAGGAAACAGTCATCGCCAGCATGCCGGCCTTTGGTGCAAGCAATCGGCCGGTCCGGCTGCGACCGCCCTCTACAAAATACTCGATGGAGTATCCACGGCGAAGAATCTGGTTCAAATAAGCGTTGAACACGGCCGCATACAGTCGATTCCCTTTGAAGCTGCGACGCAGGAAAAATGCGCCGCCTCGCCTCAATAGCGGCCCGATGATCGGCATATTCAGATTGATACCAGCGGCTACATGCGGCACATGCAACCCCTCGTTATGCAAGATGTAACTCATCAGCAAGTAGTCGACATGACTTCGATGGCACGGTACGTAAATCACCTCGCATTCTTTGCCAACTTCGTGCAAACGATCGATGTTGTGGGTCACGATCCCGTCATAAATCTTGTTCCAGATGCGGCTCAGGAATCGAGAGAGCGCCCGGATTGTCGGATACGATATCCGTGCGGCGATTTCGCGTGCGTATTTTCGAGCTTCCTGAATTTTTCGTTCGCGGAGTACGCGGTCGTCGCCCGCTTCTGCCTCGATTATTTTCTGCACCGCCGGGTCGAGGATGACCTGACCCACCAGCGCACCGCGATGAGACAAGTCCGGCCCAACCGTCGCCTTGCGTCGTTGCCGGAAATGCACACGCAATACCCGCGATACCTTGCGATACGCGATCTCCGGGTCCATGCCCGGTTGCACAATCGAACTAAGCAACAGGGGCTCACTGTAACGAAGCAAAGTATTGCGGCCGTGCACGAGGCTCGCAAAAAGTTTTCGCGTTCGCCCCATAACGTCCCAATCTTCAGAAAACAACAATTTCAGAAGCGAGCGCTCTTTGTCGGGCGAGCGGCCCCAGTATATTGCGACCGGCACCAGCAGCAGGTCTTTGCCGCCTGCTTCAAGCCCCGCTTCAACCAGCCGACCCAGTCGTGTCGAACCCTTATGACTGCGCCGGCGAAAAATAAACCCTCGCATACGGCGCAATACGACATTGCTCGCATTTTCCCTGGCATCAGCAAACGAAAGTGCAGCCGTTGGCGATGGCAGGCCACTCTTCTGGCAGGCGCGCTCGAGCGCGAGCGTATCCACGAGCCCGCCCGACTCCAGCACATAGCACACGACGGCGTTGCTTTCGTCCAGGAGTTCAAGTGGCTTCTCGGGCTGTATGACAGGCCTCGCCCAGCTCGAGAAAACCTTGCCGGCGAACCAGTATAAAGGCCCGAACAGGAGACGCAGAAACTTCAATTAGTCAGTCGTCCTGATTGTCTTCTGATTCGTCGAGGGCAAGCTCGGACTCGGCGATGGCCCGATCTGTTCTGTCCTTGCTGTCCATCAGCTGACCTTCGACCGCATTCGCCTTGTCCAGAGTCCCAACAAGCGGATCAAATATGGTTTCTTTGTCCTCTACGACCTCATTGCTTTCGTCGGCGCTTTCACCACCGCCGCAACCAACCAGGGTCAGACACATAGCTAATATAAGTATTTTCATTTCTACTCCTAAGCAGATTCCCGAACGGATATCCTAATGATGAATCGTTCAAGAAAAAAGTTGATTTCGTCGATATTATTTGTCAGGCGATGGTCTCCATTGAGCAAATGCAAGGTCGCAGCACACTCTCGGGCATATCGAATGCTGTTCTCGGGCGGGACGATCTCGTCGCCCCAGCCGTGCACTATCTCGATCGGTATTCGCGGCGGCAGCGGTGTCAGCTCCTCGTAACCGGGCATATAGAATGCCGGCGCCAGTACAAACAAGCCGATGGCCTCGACTGGCGTTGCAGCGGCCGCGGCGACATGCCCGCCCATGCTTGAGCCCACCAGAATAATGTCGCCGCTTATGCTTTCGCAGGCCCCTGTCAGTTTGTCGGCGCGCTCTGTTGGGTCGGCAATGCCCTGGTAGTCAATGCTGTCGATCGCACAGCCCAGGCCCTTTGCCATCCCGGACATCGCCCGAATCTTGCTTCCCCAAGGGCCGCTTTCGGACCCGTGGGAGAAAACGATTGTCGGCAGGCTCATACCAGAATACCGTCCCCGGCTTCGCACATGTCTTCCAGTTGCCGTGCAATGAGCCAGTCCCGATCCTGTCCCCAGAACACCGCATTATCGACAATGATGTTTGGCACTCCCCACAATCCAAGCTCGGTCAGGCTGTCTCTGTTGGCAACGACTTTTTCCCGCCAGCTTTCGTCGGCAAGCGTTTCAACAACATCTGGCCAAAACAGTCCGCAGCGCTCGGTCACGGTGCGCATGCCCTCATCTGTCGCGACATCGATTCCTTCGGCCCAGATTCCGCTGCCGGCCGAAAGCACGAACTGGCGCTCCTTGCCTTCAGATTTTGCATAATAGAAAACGGCGATGCAACGTTCCGCACCCACCCCTACCGGGTCATGCAGATTGCCAAATGGAATACCAATACGACGAGCTTCACGACAGGCGTCTTTGGCGATGTACAGGAGTTTGCTATACGGCACCGGTACGCCCCGCATAACCATCGGCAAAATGGGCTTGATCTCCAGCCGCACGCCGAATGCATTCGCGATGTCGAACAAACGTTTGAGCGCGATGTAGGAATACGGGCTGCGGAAGGAATGATACATATCGATGGTCGGCAAATTACTCGCGCTAGCAGGCACCGCCGCTGGCAAATTCAATTGCATGGATTGCGACAACGACTGCAGTTCCGCTATCGGCTCGGAACCAAGACGTGCGCCAAGCGAATCCAGGCGATTACAAAGATACATGAGGCGATCTGCGCCCCAATACCATTCGCCTGCGTATAGCATCATTGCACTGCTGTAGTGCCCAAGCTTTCGCAGCAACAACTGGTTTTGGGAAATCAGGATGTTCGTCTCGGTTTGGTCAGGTCTGGTATGTGCGACGAGACGTGCAGCGCCCTCTATGTCGCCTCTCCAATACACACTGAGTGCGTCGTGTATGGTTTCAAGAAACTCCTGATCCGGCTGTTCGCCAGCCAGAAAATCGAGCAGAGCACGTCTGTGTTCGACGACCGGTGTCTCGCCTTTGTCGAGAAACGGAATCCCCAATTCACTGGCAAGCAATTTGCAATCCCTTGCTGCGTATTCCGACAGCATGCCGGGCTCTGGCATAAACTCACCGCTGAGTGCCTGACTTAAATAGATACGCAAGTCGACCTTGTAATTCTCCGCGACGAGCTGCAAATAATGGCTCAGCAGATAGGAATATGGATCGTCGAGTTGCAGAAACACGTGGATTACATGTTTCTTGAATGTGAGCAGCCTGCGCGCTTCGGCCATGAACCGCCTGAACTTCTGATAGCCAGGGGCGAGGATCATGCGCAAATACAGTGAGCGTATTTTTCGTTTCATTCTATTTTGTCATCCCATGCGTCTGACGGCTTCCAGAGCAATTCATCGAGATCCGGCTGCCAGCGAAACTTT
>Ga0114949_10001004_pt1 | contig 16644 bp, 15 predicted proteins | sample N074metaG_FD_83505 | JGI IMG/M metagenome (GOLD analysis project Ga0114949, IMG submission 83505) | Deep subsurface microbial communities from Kermadec Trench to uncover new lineages of life (NeLLi) - N074 metaG | ecosystem: Environmental > Aquatic > Marine > Ocean trench > Sediment | place... | reverse complement strand
AGCGTATGTTCAACCAACACCGAGCCGCGCAGTTTCACCACGTCCTCGGCACTGTAAGCTCGAGTAACGCTCTTCCATCGCGCGCTGTCTGCCCATTCGGATTTCAGTTTGTCTACCTGGTCTTGTCGCTGCATGACGGCTTTTACTCCTGTGCCGAAAGTTCATGAATAATAGTCAAAAACAGGCGAATTCTGCTCGCCCAGCATGCATATTATCTACAATTTCTATATAATTTCACAGTAGAAATTTCACAATGTTAATTTCACAAAGGGCACGATTATGGCAGCGCGAAAGGGCCTGTTGCGGAAGGCTCACTTCCTGGGCACCAAGATCAAATCGCTTCGCAAACGCAACCACCTGACACTGGAAGACCTGTCTGTTCGCTGCATGCAAATAGATCGCGATTCAGCGCCATCCGTGTCGTATTTGTCGATGATCGAGAACGGCAAACGTGTTCCGTCCGAGGCCTTGATGGTTGTCATCGCCGAAATATTTCAGAAAGAGCCCGGCTGGTTTCTGGACGAGACTGTGGAGGACGCAGTAATTGCGCCATTGCAAACGCGCAGCGCCATCGACGGCATGCCACTGGAACCCGGATTTCTGTTTTCAACGACGGTGTTACAGACGGCTATCCCTGAGTTGCTGTCACAAACGGGGACCACCGGCAGGCAGTTCGCTCACTTGTTAATTCGCGCCCACCAGGAGTCCAATCAAAACCGTTTTCCCGATCTCGAACGGGCCGCCGAATCGATTGGCAGGACGCAATTGCCGCTTGGCACGGAAGATATTTTCGACATCGCGAAAAAGATCGGAATTAAGGTCAAATGGTTTAACAAGGCATCATTCAAAGACAAGGGCGACACCGATAAACCACTGGACACACTCATACGATCATTTTTTGAGGCGCCCAATGTCGTCTACCTGAACGAGGAACTCAAATCCTCTCCTGCACGCCTTAAATACGACCTTGCCAACCACATTGCACACGTTATATTGCATGGCGGCGACGGTGCCAGGGCGCCACAGATATCCGGCGGTCGTGTATCAGGGCGTCGACACGACGCGGAGTCACCAAACATGGACGCGAAAGATATCCTGTATGCGTGGCGCGACTTCGAGTGCAGTTATTTCGCGGCCGCCTTGCTTGGGCCCAAGACCGCGTTTCGCCAGTTTCTCGCGCGCCATTCCTACGCGATAAACGTCGGTGAAAAAGTAGATTTGACGACAACGCTTGTCATGCGGCGAATGTCCAGCGTGTCGCCTTATCCGCATTGGCATTATTTTGACGCGTATCCGCCGGGAAATTTGCGCGCTGTTTATCGGGGCAACGGCATTCCACTGCCATGGGGAAACATGACGATGGTATTGGACCCTTGCCAGCACTGGGCTGTTTTCAGAATGCTGGGTGAGCGCGGAACGGCGCCGTCTTCGCAGATCTCGGTTCTGCGCAATGGCGATGACAAGCGACTGTATTGTTGCCAGTCCATCCGCAGCAAAGACGCTGCCGGAAATCCACACGTAATGTGCGCAGGGATAGACCTGGCACCTGCATTAGCGGCCCAGGGATTTGATGCAACGAAAACGATCGAGCAGATAGAGGCGGCGTGCAACAAAGGTGGCGGTGCGGGTGCGATTCCACCGGAAGCACGCAAACAACTGGAAAGCGTCAGCAAGATTCTCAACATTGGCTGGATTATCGATGGCGCCGCCAGGGACGCAACCATTATTTGTCCGCGAAGTTCGGCCTGCCCGCGCGATAAACATTGCCTGGGACGCGCCGCCAAGCAACGGCTTAAGCCGAAGATTGATCAGATACGTGAAAACGTGATTGTTGCAGCCGGTGCCTGATTATGCGGGGAAGAAATCGATCGGCTTGGTGGTGGTAATTGCTTCAACGTCCCTGGCTTCAAAGCGGAACAATCGAATACGTTGAACCAGCTTACGCTCCAGCTCCGGAGCGTTTAGTTCGCTCGACACAATTTCACAGAATGTGACTTCACCACTGGGCGCGATCGTCAGGCGCAACACCAACTTGCCTTCAAGCGTTGGGTCCATTCGCAACGCCCTGTTGTAGAGCATGAAAATTGCACCCTTGTTCTTGTCGAAAATAAGCTCGATTTCCTCTCGACTGCGTGAGGCCTTGCCACTGGATCCCGTGCGTCGTGCCCCTCCGGCAGACTGGCCAATCGATTCCACCGGACTCTTTATTGAAGTAGTAGCGCGCGCCATCAGACCACTGCCGCCGGTATTGCGACTCATGCTGGCCGTGTTGATACCGCCACTTGCGGTACCGACTTTTGAGGTAATCATTGAACGCTCGTTGCGAATTCCCTCGCCAACCGAAGAGCTTAGCGGGCGATTGTCAGCGACCTGGTCAACAAGATCATTGTCGCGAAGATCGGCCAGGTCCTCGGCAAAGGGCAAGAGCGCAGCTTGGGCCTGTTCCCGCGCGATTTTCTCGAGATCCGGTGGTGGTTCCGGTTCTGGCTCGGGCTCAGGCTCGGGTTCGTTTTCCACCACTTGTTCCGGCTCAGGGTCATTTATCGGATCCGGCTCGGGTTCCGGTTCGGGTGGTGGTGGCGGCGGTGGTGGTTTTTGTTCCAGCAAGAGCTTGGCGATTCGCGGTGGAATCTCCTGGATCTCGTTTGGATCAACATCGGGTAGCGGAATAAAGGGCCAAATCACGCCCAGCAGAAAGAATACGCCCAGAACTTGCGCCATGAGGCGGCGAAACTTTCTTTCCTGGCTGGACTTGTTGTCCCATGCCAGTGAGTATTCTCTGTAATAAGGAAGGTCCAACTCTTACTCCTGCCCTGAATTCATGTTCATAACCGTCATCCCTGTGTGCCTATCTCGCAGCCGCGAGCTTGCCCGAGCTCTTTTGCAGGACCGCGAGAGAAATCCGGCCGTAATCTGATTCTGTACAGGTCGCCATGACCTTTTTAAGCAGACGATAAGGAATATCCTTGTCGCCCATAATCGTGACTTCACGTCCCGCGATATCGTCCTGTGCCTCGCGACGGAGTACCCGGTCGTTTTGTGATTTCAGTGCCTGGCGAAGTTCGGGAATGTCATTGCCTTTACGGCTCATGACATCCTTAACCAGCGCGACTGGTCTGCCCTGGACAATGATGTGCGTCTCACTGATCAGGATCACGACCGATTCTTTTGCTTTAACTTCAGCTATGGATTCCGGCAGCTGGATATCCTTCGCATTAGGCAATACCTCAACGTCCGATGAGTTCACCAGCAGGAAAAATACGAGGATGGTGAAAATATCCATGAGAGAAACCAGGTTCAGCGCAACGCCCGCCTTGCCGCGATTGTGGCGGCGTTCCATGCGTTTTGCTCGTGCTGACTTGATCATGACTTAAGCGCCCCCGTCCAGGACCGGTGCATCACCGATGGAGATGTCCGGGAAAAGGTCGTTGCGCACAACTCTGTCTCCTTCAACGGTTTCAGAGACTCGTACGCGGTCCATAACCTGTACCAGTGTGTCGTAGGGAATATCCGACTCCAGCAAAATGGCTGCATCTGTCTTTTCCGGATATCTTTCTTTGAGTTCAGACAATTTTCGGCTCAACGCATCGTAGTCGTAATCACTGTCTGCGGCTCTCGGATACACGCCAAGAGCGCCAAGGTTGCGGTCGCCGACTTCGATCTGAAACTTCCGGACAATAACTTCAAGCTGGAACGTCAACTCCTTTTGATCCACGGGCTCGTTCGAGGAGCCTGGCAAATTCAATTCCAGAATTGCCAGTCGCGAGAACACCGCTGTCATCAACAGGAAAGGAACCAGAATCACCATCAGGTTCATAAATGCCGTAATGTTGAGTTCGGCCGTATCGATATTGCGATAGCGACCGCCTCTTCGGCTCATTGACATTGTTAGACTCCGGCCGCCGGCTTAAGCTGACGTTCTGTGATCGCGTTCAGGAACTTCACGCTGGCCATTTCAAGACTGTCGACGATTTGATTCGTCTTGGTCTGCAGCATGACGTGAACCAGCAGCAATGGAATTGCCGCCATCAAGCCGAACGCCGTCGTGTTCATCGCCACCGAAATACTGGCGGAAAGCATGTCCGCTTTGTCGGCGGGATTCGCATTCGAAACCGCGGTAAAGGCGTTGATCAGGCCGATAATCGTACCCAGCAGTCCCAGCAGCGTTGCAATGTTAGCCAGCGTGCCGAGGTAATGGGTTCGTTTCTCAAGTCTTGGCATGACTTCCATGAGGCTCTCTTCCATCGCCTTTTCAATGTCGTCACGACGTCGCGCCGATTTAACACGGTACAGGCCGTAAGTCAGAATCGAGCCGATAGCGGCTTTCGACTTGGCGGTCACGGCTGCGGCTTCCTGGAAATTGCCCGCTTTCAGATACGGCACAATTTTTTTCCAGAGCGCCCTGTTGCTTGCGCCGGACATGGTCAGGTACACCCATCGCTCGACGGCAATTGCCATGCCGACCGCGAATACGATCAGGATCGGGTACATGAACATACCGCCCTGTTGGAAAAAACGCACTATGGCGCTTATAGCATCCATTTGATTACTCCTCTTCTAAATCAAACAGTAAAAAAACATTAGTCATCTTTGGTGTGCAGATCGCCGTAATAATCGATCTGCCGCATAAACTCTGATCTGTCGATCGGTGCCAAAATCTCGTCCAGCAACGTATTCACGGGCTTGCCCATAAGCTCGCCCGGATCCGATTTCTGCCACGGAATAATATACATGACCGTGGGTAATTCCTGGTTACCGGTAATCTCGGTACGACTGAGTTCAAGCTCGTCCATTACCTGGTACCCAGACTCACTTCGCGTTACGCCTGCCGCGATTACCGCTGTTGGCGCAGCGCTGTCCGTATCGTCAGGCGTCGATTCCAGATCCTTGGAGCCAACGCCTGGCTCCATAGCCTCAATCTCCGCGGCCCGTGCGTCGGACTCGGCCGAAGCGTCATCCTGTGCCTGTCCAGCCACCGGGCTCGCCAGGAATAGCAAACATAATCCCCTCAAATACAAATTCATGCCCGTTACTCCGTCACATTTGCAGTTCTTTGATTCGCTGCAATGCGCCTTTTGAGATCCACTATCCACTTTTCGACCTGCTTGTCGTTGCTTCCCAGCGCCTGGTAGCGCTCAAAGTGCTGCAAAGCGACATCCAGCCGCTGCAAATAGAGCTCATTCAAGACACCAAGATTGTAATAGCCAAGCGCGTAATTCGGATCAGCCGTAATTGCCCGTGTATAGGCCGCCTCTGCATCCTGAAATTTACCCTGCCGCCGGAGCAACATGCCCAGCTGATTCAGCGCGGCGGGATGTTGCGGGTCGATAATCAATGCATCCGTAATACTGTTCTCGGCACCCTCATCGTCGCCGTTGCTGGCGTAGATGATAGCCAAATTTACGTGCGCGCCGGGAAATGTCGGATACTGCAAGAGAAACTCCTGAAATCGCAGCTGCGCCTCAAGATAATCCCCGGATGCCATGATCGATACAGCCTGTTCGTACAGGGTCTGTGCACGAGGCGGAACATCGCGTGTTTCAACAGCTGTATTTTCATCACCCGCGGACGATCTTGAAGTCGAGGTCGAGCCGCAACCGCTCAAAAAAGCAGCGCACAGCAATAACGGCACCACGACGATCAGTCGACGGCCGGGACCTGACATTTTAGTAAAGCGCTGTGAGTACATCTTCGCTTTGCTCCATTTTCGCGTAACGCGCCGGCATCAATCTGGCCAGCTCGTCAAAACTCTTTTTGACCCATTCATCGTATATTCCATCTGCCGCCCGGGCCGTATTTGCCTTAAACAGGTCTATCGCTTTTTCCTCGAAAGGAAAGGTCTGTTCTTCGAGCAGCATGTCGTATTGTTCAAGCGCCATTGCATCCAGGCTGGCCGGCCGCTCCGAATTCATCAGATCGATCGCGAATTGTTGATAGACCTCACCCAGTCGAAAAGTTGCAGCCGTGGTGACCTCTGCCACTCCATAGGCAGCTGCTTTGCCATACACGTCCAGCACATCCTCCATCAGCGCTTTCTTGAGCTTCAGGCTATCCGCCAGCGGTTGCCTGATTTTCATGACCATGAACTTGCGGCGAACAGGCTCAGCCAGCTCCAGTGACGCTTTGGCAGCCAGGAACCGGGTCCTCTCCGATCGCTGTGATCCGGCCGTAGCGTCAACGTATACAAGGTCTTCCAGACGTTGTGTCCGCTTCGCAGCATCGCCATTTGCCTCGGCAATTTCCAGCAATCTGTAACGAGCTTCAATCGACTCTGAAAGAGGGTCCGGATATTGCTCGATAACCTCAATCAGAATGCGTTCCTCCGATGTGGTGGATGAACTCGTTTTATAAAGACCTGCGGCTTTCCACATGGCCTCGCGACGAACCTCATCGCTGGTGGCGGGCGAGCGGGCAATGCGTTCGAACTCGGCAGCAGCCTCTGCATTTCTGCCCGTCTCCTGGTAGGTTACGGCCAGCTTCTGCGTAATGTCGTCGTTGTATTCACTGTCCGGATAGTCGCGGCGAAAATCCTCCAAAACAGAAGCTGCACGTCCCCAGGCGGCCATTGTGATCAGTACTGCTGCAGCGTCGTACTCAGCCGTCGCGCGAATATCGGAGTCGGGTACCACATCGCCCAGGCGAGTGAAGTGGACCACGGCCGCATCCAGTTCACCGGCATCTCTTGCATTTTCACCCTGTTTGTAGATTGACGATGCTATACGGTCTTTGATTTCCTGTTGCGCCACCTGATCGTCTCTGGGTGTAACTGCACGCAATTTATAATAAGACGCTTCGGCGTAAGCGAAATTATTGGTATCGAACTGCGAGTGTGCAATAACAGTCCACGCTGTTCTGGCCAAGGGCTGCTCAACAGGGGGCTCTTTGGTCACAACCATTTGACCAACCGCGATCGCCAGGTCGAACTCGCCTTGCTGAAACAGATCTTCCGAAATAGTCGTCAGGACAGCACCTGTCTCCGGGTGCTGCGGAAATGTGTCTGAGAATTGCAGACCGCTGTCGAGATACTGTTGATGCCACTCAAACCGCGCTTCCGGAGCAAGCGTTTCCTCATGCGCACGATAAGCGAGGATTGCGGCATAGCCGGCCTCCGCAGACTTTTCATGTTGCGGGTAACCATAAGCGGTTTGTTCATACTCGCGTGTCGCTTGTTCGTAATCATTACTTTCAAACAAGGTTTCAGCCAGCAGGAAATTCGTATTCGCGCTATCGGCTTCACCAGGAAATGATTCCAGATAAGTTCGGTACCAGACGGCTGCTTCGAGATAGTCTTCCGGCTTGCCGTTTTTCTGAGCTTCGGCGTGATAGTACTGGGCCAGGTCCGTCAGGTTGCCTTTCAGATGTGCTTCTACAGACGCATTCGATTCCCGTGCATTGAGCTCCCAAAACGTCGTGCCGATGCCGTAGCGCGCGACGAAGTCTTTCTTGCCCACGAGTACCATCGACGGGAATCCACCAAGTTTGTACGCTTCGATAACCTCAACCTGAAGCAACGGCGACTTGGGATGGTCGGGATTCAGATCGACGAAAGCCTCGTAAGCCTCGGCGGCGTCAACGAAACGCTCTTTCTCAAGGTAAAGATCGCCGAGATTCATGAATATAATGTATCCGTACTTCGGAAAACCCCTGTCATCAAAATAGGTCTCAATGCTTTCGGCGCCTTCCAGATAGGAGAAACTGATACTCAAGACTCGAAACGTGTCTTCAATAAGCTCACGATCGGCACGACTGAGATCTTCAAGCCGCTTTTCGCCTTCTTTTATCTCTATGCCGTAAATTTTTCGGTCGAGCAAGTCGAAGAACGGGTTCAGGCTGTCTTCGTGCATTGCCAGTTTGAATTGCGTCCAGCCAAGCTTGTATAACGACTGTTCGTAAAATCGCGACGTTTCGCCGAATCGAGTGACGGCCTGGTACGCACCCATCGCTTCAATGTAATTTTTCCGCAGAAACAGCATCTCGCCCCTGCGAAACTGTATTTCACCGATGAGTCGCGTATCCGGGTAGCGTTGTACCAGTTCATTGAGCACGCGTAGTGCGTCATCTGTCTTGCCGTCGAACTCGTAGGCGCGGGCCAGTTGGTAAAGCACCGTGTCGTTGCGGCGGTAGTCCGGGTAGGCTTCCAGCAATTCATGGAATAACGCGACGGCCCCACCGTAACCGGCATGGTTCAGGTTATCAATGTTATCGACGAGATCGGATGCCTCGATCGCCTCGAGTTCGAGGTCGGCCAGTCTTCGCATCGCTTCGGCGCGCAATAAGGGATCATCCGAGAGCAAGTCCAGAAACGCGCGGTAGTTGCTGCGAGCTTCGTCATGGCTGTTCGCGATAATCTTGCCCGGTCGAACCTGGTAGACCTGTTTTTCGAGACTCTTGATCGTGTCTTTTTTCTTGACGCCAGCGTTCGCTGGCATCGCAAACGCGAGCAGCATGACTATGACCACTGTGTAGTGTCGAGCCATCATGGCCGCGCGTCTCCCGCCGCGACCGCGGACCGATCATAAATGGCTGCCAATGCGAATCGCGCTTGTACGGTATAGGTGTCCAGCCTTTTCTTTTGAGCTTGCAGCTCATCAATTGCGATTCTCTGCAAGAACCCGCGCTGCGCCGCTTTGCTGGCCTCGACCCGCAACTTTATCGCATCGATTCTCGGCGAGAGACCATTAACCCGCGCGGTCAGACTCTCGAATATCAGTGGCTCGTTACGCATCGATTCGTCGATCTTGCGACGGGAACGCTGAGTCTCGACCAGCGATTCGCCTGTCTGCCTGAGGTCTTTTCGAACTTTGGCAAGGCGAACCTTGAATTCTTTGTCGAGGTCCCACAGCAACACGCCCTTGAGCAGGGCAATCTTGTCACGAACATCCTGCGCTTCCGGAATATTGGCTTTCAGCGCGGGATTTCTTTCCAGCGCGACGATTTCGCCCCACATGGCGAATTCTTCGGTGGTCGCCAGTGCCAGCGAGTCGCTGCTTTGTTCGATGCTGTTAAGGCGCGCGTCGTACTCCAGCTTGCGATTTGCCATACCGTCGAGGTCTGCGTCGGCCAGGCTTTGTTCGACTACCGGCAATCGCCTTTCATACGCAAGTTTCCGCGTCTCGAGCATGGCACGATAGACCTCAATGCTTTGTTGCCAATCATCGAGGTTGCGATCCAGGTAGGCCAGGTCGCGATAATTCTTGAGCCCTTCCTGAAACTCGTTGGCCGCCAGCAAATGAAACAGGTAACGCGACTCCGGACCCTTGGGAAGATCGTCCATTCGCCAAAGCCAGCCAGCGCTGGACTCAACGTCTTGTGCCAGGAAACCATCAAACAACGTTCCCGACTCAATCTTGATTATGGCCTCGTCAATTCGATTGGTTTCCTCGTAAAAGGCTTCAATCGCATTCAAATAATGGTCTGCCGCCTGGCTGATCGACTCGAGCTTTGCCATCGCATACGGGATGGCGAGCATCGATTCCTGCACGGCAGGATCGAGAAGATCGCGGCCCCTAAGCTCCATCCAGGGCACCAGCGCACGTTGATAGCGCGACTCCTCGGCATCCGCCCAACCAACACCCAGCAACGCTTTGCTCGAGAACGGCCCTTCAAGTCGAACTCGCTGTAATGCTTCTTTGGCTGCAACCGGCTGCTTGTCTTGTAAATACGAGTAGCCAAGTGCCAGGTTTGCCTTGTCCCTGAGCGAGGTCATCTCCTCATTGAAGGGATCGCTTTCGCCAAGTGCTTGCAGAATATCGGCGGCCGCGTCAACACGACCACTCCTGACCAACGCGACACCGAGGTTAAACTTGGCGTAACTCGCCCATTCCGACTTGCCACGCCAGTCTTGCAACAATGCAATCGCCTGATCATAGTCACCGCGTTTGATGAGCAGTTGCGCCTGCATCATGTAGCGCTCGGACTCCATGCCCTTCGGCAATTCGCCCTGGATATTGCTCAGAGCGTTCTGAGATTCGGCCAGGTAGCCGCGTTGCTGCCAGATCTTTGCCAGAAAAAACCAGGTGCGATCTCGAACTTCCGGGTTGACGCTGTCGGCCAGCAAGCGCTCGAATATCTCGGCGGCCCGCAAATGGTGGCCGTAGGAAAGGTACAAGCCACCAAGCAACAGTTCAGATTCTGCTTCGTGGTTTGGCAAACGTGATTGCTCTCTTGCCGCGAGCAATCTTACGATCGCCGGAAAGTAATCCTCCTGGTAGAAATAAAACAGCACTTCGCCGAAGTCAGCATCTTTAACAACGGTAAGCTCGCGCTTCTCTTTGGCGAAAGCAGTGCTGCACAGCCCTACCGCCAGTAGCAGCGTTGAAATAATTACGGACTTGGTGTGGCGTGCAATCAACAACTACTCCCACTCGTTGATCACAAATTCAGGCTGCTGCTTTTCGACCCTGTCAGTGATCTTGAGCTCGACGTACTTCGCGCCTATGCCTTTGTTGAAATTCAGTGTCGCACCGCGCCTGTAGTCGCGGATGTGCGGACCTTCGCCGGTAAAGACCGCCACCAGCTCATGATTGCCTACTTTCAGATTACTCATGTGCACGCGGTGCACGCCGCCTCTCAACAGCGCTTTGACTTCGCGGTTTGTGTACAGGTAGTTGCTTACTTCTTTGCCATCAATTTTGAGATTGACCGAGTCCAGATCAAAATACTCACCAACGTCCATCGAAATGAAGAACGCGACCTGCGAGTTGGCAGGGAAAAGCAACTCCTCTTCCAAAAGAAACAAGTCCCGGTTGAGATCCAGAACCTCTTTCTTGAGGTCCTGCACGTTCTCGTCCAGGCTCCGAAATTCGTTCTGCGACGCAGATGTCTCTGCCGCAAGTAATAGCGAGTCTGTAGACGCAGAGTCGCTATTCATCGGTACCGCATCCTGTGCGATAACGCTTGCCGTCCAAACCAGCAGCAACGCTGCAGAACTAATCGTCAGTTTCTTGAACACAATCTTTCTCCTGCCTCTGATTCGGCCATACACAGCCGACTCAAGGCTTGCTTACTCTCTCAACAACGCGCGAATTTCTGTCAGGTATTTGTCTTCGTAACCCGGTTTATAGCCATGATGCACGTGGCGCACGATGCCTTCTTTATCGATCAGGACCGTGACCGGCATCGCTGCAACTTCATACAATTTGCTGACGCTTTTGGACTCGTCGAACAACACGGGAAAACTGACACCGAGTTCTTCAATCATTTTTGTTGCACGCCGCGAATCGTCGTCGATGTTAACCCCGAGCAATGTAAATCCAACTCGCTGGTACTTTGCGTACAGACCATCCAGCAACGGCATTTCCTGTCGGCACGGCCCACACCAGGTCGCCCAGAAATTGATCATTACAACGTCGCCGCGGTATTCGCTTAACCTGAGATTTTCTCCACTGGAACTCTTCAACACGAAATCCGGTGCCGCTTGTCCGACCAGGTCGGACCACGCCAGACTCGTTGCCGCAAGTACAGTAAAAAGTGCTCCCAGCACGAATTTTTTTAATCGAATCATGGTACCTATCCCTTTGTTATCCAAACGAATCCCGAGCGCATACATGCATATCATCGCGGTGAAGCACCACGACTGACGCCGATCTCCGTATTTCCATGGTGCAGCCTGCGCCAGACAAGGGCCGTGATCATCGTCACAATTGGCCGGTCCTGTCTGAACATAAGTTCTTTTGCCGTCCGGGAAATACACCAAAAACCAGCGTTTTCGCCACTTTCGAAGCGGGTGCTAGTTTTACATAAAGTTGATGAGCAAATCATCGCTATATTTAAGTATCGATTGCCCGCCGGTCCGCATTCGACCCTCTCACAAGTGTCAATAATAACTGTATATTTTTGAATTTAAAGGGAAAATACGTCGCTGTTCGGCGACAAGAACAACTACTCGGGGGGCTGCAATCCGTCCGAATAATACATTCGGCCACTGGCATCGATGACGATGCCTTCATAGTCCGGCAGTGTGCCGATTAATCGCAGCCCTTTGTCGACACCCATAATGAACACTGAGGTAGACAAAGCGTCCGTAATGACCGCATCAGGTCCCACGATGGTCGCACTGTGCACACCGTCCGCAGGCAATCCGGTATCGGGATGAATAATATGGTGATAACGAATGCCGTCTTCATCAAAAAATCGCTCGTAGTCCCCGGAGGTGGATATTGCATCGTCCTCCAACGGGATTCGTACGGCGACCTCACCATCCTTCCTCGGATCTTTGACGCCAACAATCCAGGGCTTGCCCCGCCGGTCGCCCAGCAATCGCGAATCGCCGCCTGCAGTAACGATGGCGTTTCGGATGCCGAGACGTCGCAAGACATCGACGCCCTGCTCGACCGTATAGCCTTTGGCTATGCCACCAAGATTTATGCGCACGCCCTCTTGAGCGAATTCGATCGACTTCGTTTCCGGATGCATCTTGATAAGCCGGTAATCAATACTCTGCAACTCGTCTTCAATGGTGGCTGCACTCGGTCTTCGGCGTTCGCGAAAGTCGTAATGCTGACCGACGCTGTCGTAGGTCACGTCAAATGCACCGAGGGTCAGAACCGATATGTCGAGCGACCTCAGGATCAGGTTGTATAATTCATCGCCGGCCGGGACCGGTCCATTTGCTGCATCGCGATTGATCTTCGATAAAACACTGTCTTCTTTATAAGTACTCATCAACTCGTCAATGCGCACGGCCTCGGCAAATACTGCTTCTACGGCTTCCTGGCCCGCTGCCGGATTATCGTGCCAGAGGTAAACGCTGATCTCGGTACCCATCATCGGCCGACTTTCGCCAATCCAGTCAGCGAATGCGGCACTTGAAATTGCGATATTTGCGACCAGAACTACAAGCAGGGTCGCACAAGCTCGTCTGAGCTCGGCACTTCGAAGTATCCCTAGAGAAAGTACCGGCGAGGGTTTATCCTTGCTGCCACGTTTAATCACCAGGGAGGTGGATAGTGACTTCATTTCTGATATTCCTCGCTATTGTCGTCGGGTTGGTCATTTATGTGATCGGCATTTACAACAATCTGGTCAATCAGCGCAATCGAGTCAAGAATGCATTCGCGCAGATCGATGTGCAACTCACAAGACGCTATGACCTTATCCCAAACCTCGTCGAAGCCGTCAAAGGCTATATGAAGCATGAGCGTGAAACCCTCGAGGCTGTTATTACAGCCCGAAACGCCGCATCCTCCAGCCTCGACGCCGCCAAACTGGATCCCTCAAATGCCGAGGCGATGAAGAAACTCGGAGCCTCCGAAGGGATGTTAGGCAAAGCCCTTGGCCGATTGTTCGCCCTTTCTGAAGCTTATCCTGATCTAAAAGCGAATCAAAATATGATGCAATTTCAGGAGGAGCTGTCCAGCACCGAAAACAAGGTCGCCTTCTCGAGACAAGCCTTTAATGACTCCGTTTTGAGCTATAACAATGCGGTGCAAAACTTTCCGAACAGTGTCATAGCGGGCATGTTCAATTTTGATTCTGCAAGTTTTCTTGAAATTGAGTCGGAAGAAAAACGAGACGTTCCGGCAGTTTCCTTCAGCTAATTGCAGTCTTTCGCGTATGCCGCAATGATCTGTCTGATTCAGCAACGGAATCACCGTGAATTTCTTTGACGCACAAGATCGAGCCAGGCGATCCACTCGCTGGCTCGTCGTCGTTTATGTGGTCGCGACAATACTCATTGTTCTAGGCGTGACCGCCGTCGTAACTGCTGCTTTTATTGCAAGCGGCGAGTCACACGACATGCCGCCAGCGTCGTTTATTGCCGGAATCGCGGGCATGGCGACGTTTTTGATAGTCGGTGCCACCGTTTACAAGACCAGTCTCCTGTCATCGGGCGGCGGCAGAGTCGCGCTGGATATGGGCGGCACGCTGATACCTCCTGACGTACAAGACCCATTGCGCCGTCGGCTTCGAAACGTCGTTGAAGAAATGGCCATCGCTTCGGGCGTGCCGGTGCCGGAAATTTACGTGCTGGAAGAAGAAAACGGCATCAACGCATTCGCAGCCGGTTTCGCCCCCGGCGACGCCGCCGTCGCAGTGACTCGCGGGTGCCTGGAGTTACTCGACCGAAACGAGTTGCAAGGCGTCATTGCACACGAGTTCAGCCACATTCTGAATGGTGACATGCGACTGAATATTCGTATGATGGGCGTGCTGTTTGGCATTATGGTGCTCGGCATCATCGGCCGTTTCATTTTGCGCAGTACTTACTACGGCAGCATTGGTTCAAGCCGTCGTAACAAAGGGGCACCGGTGGTCCTGATTATCGGGCTGGGCCTTGCAATTCTGGGCTGGATCGGCGTCTTCGCCGCTCGGATAATCAAAGCCAGCGTCTCTCGTCAAAGAGAATTCCTGGCTGACGCGTCGGCAGTGCAGTTCACTCGACAAACTGACGGTCTGGCCAATGCGCTGAAAAAAATTGGCGGCTACAGCAATAAATCGTACATTCAAAACGTCGACCCGGAAGAAGTCAGTCACATGTTATTTGCGGGCGGCGTGGCCAGACTGACATCCATGTTTGCCACGCATCCTCCGCTGATCGAACGAATACACGCGCTGGAACCGGATTTCGACGAACGCGATTACCCTGATGTTAATCTTGGTACTCGAGACCTGGCAGCAAGCCAGGATTCAATCGCTGCGTTCAGCGGCGAAGCGGCGGCGGCACTTGGCAGTATTAAAAGCACGGCGATCGCCGATACTGTCATCGACGCAGTCGGTCGTCCCGAACCGAGGCACATCGAATTCGCACAAAAATTACGCGCATCGATTCCACCGCCACTCTATGCGGCGGCACATGCGCCAGACGAATCGCTGCTGCTTGCCATTGCGCTATCACTTGGTGATGCAGAATCCGGACAGCAACTGAGGCTGATTGAAGAGAAGCTTGGCCGGCAAAGAATGGAAACAATTCGAAATTTTCACGCGCTGATAGTGAAAGCAGGACCCGCGTTCCGACTTCCGTTACTGGAAATCGCGTTTCCGATGCTGAAGAAACGTCCGGCCATACAGATTGAGTTTTTGCTGGAGCTCATAAAAAAGCTGCTGCAAGTCGACGGCAATATCAGCCTTAGCGAGTTTTGCTACTACCAGATCATTGAAAGCCACTTGCTGCAGGCAGCGAATCCTGCCGGTAAACGCGGCAACCGCGTCAGCAAAAAGGTTGCGCGACAGGCGGCGGTAAACCTGATCCGCCTGGTTGCCGACCGCGGACATGATGACCCACAAGAAAGCAAGCGAGCGTTTGAAGCAGGCGTTGCCCTGTTTGGCGGATGGGCAGGCGATCAGGGCCAGACCCACGAAAATTCAGGCACTGTCGTGGTACTTGAGCAAAGCCTGAACGCGCTCCGACGGATGAATTTCGCAGGTCGACAAAGCTTTATTCGCGCAGTGACCAAGACGATCGCCTATGACGATAGATTGACGCTGCCCGAGGCGGAGTTGCTTAGAGCTATCTGCGCTGCGCTGGACTGCCCGATGCCGCCGTTTTTGGCCGACAATCCGATAAGTTCACGCCAGTGAAACAGCATTAATATCAATGGGCTAGCCAATATTAATGAGACTTTAGCTAAAATGGCGTATGATTCTGCTCAGCAGGCCCTTTTGAACATAACGGTGGCCTGTTGAGGTAGCTGCAGCAATCTGGCGCAGCAGTTGCCTTAAGCCCTCATGAATTTCTGAATATTGGAAAATTACCATGCGTATACGCTTACATTCCGCGTTGATACTTTTATCACTCATATTGACCGTTCCCGCATCTGCCGCCACCAAGCAAGAGAAAAAAGTAGCTGACGCTACTGATGTGATCGATCAACTGTTACGCATTCCGGAGCAATCCATCCCACCCTCATTGTTGTCACGCGCTTACGCGATCGCGGTCATACCGAATGTAGTCAAGATCGGATTTGGTCTTGGCGTGCGCCGGGGCAAGGGAATTCTGGTTGTTCGCCGCGAAGACAATTCCTGGAGTAATCCGGCATTTGTTAATCTGACTGGCGGAAGTGTTGGCTTCCAGATTGGTGTGCAGTCAACCGACATTATTCTCGTTTTCAAAACCCGCAGCGGTGTTGAAGGCATCGAGAACGGAAAACTGACTCTCGGAGCAGATGCATCGATTGCCGCCGGTCCTGTTGGACGTCACACCAGCGCTTCGACCGACCTCCGATTCAAGGCGGAAGTCTATTCGTACTCGAGGGCGCGCGGATTATTTGCTGGTGTCTCGCTGGAGGGCGCTGGCGTCACAATGGATCGAAAATCGAACGCAGCGTTCTATGGCACGCCAAGCATTACGCCTGAACAGATATTCAAAAGCTCCGGAAACGATGCGCCACAAGCGGCGAATAATTTCGTTCAGCTATTGACCGCACAGACCCGACGCTTGCCGATGCAACCTGGCATGAACGCCAATACGGCATCGGCCAGAAATTCGAGCTCACCGCAAACGCCGGTGAGAACCTACGGTATTGGTGACCCGGATGCGCCGAGTGCAGACGACGACTTTTACGCCCAGGACTTCTGATCAGCCAGCGCCATATTGATCGCAAGAGCATCGCCTTAAATTGCAGGAATTCAGAGAACAGGTAATGATATGGGCCGGGATCCTCGGCCCTAACATATATCTGAAGGCGGCTGTTGCCGCTCTTGGCT
>Ga0114949_10001001_pt1 | contig 16657 bp, 15 predicted proteins | sample N074metaG_FD_83505 | JGI IMG/M metagenome (GOLD analysis project Ga0114949, IMG submission 83505) | Deep subsurface microbial communities from Kermadec Trench to uncover new lineages of life (NeLLi) - N074 metaG | ecosystem: Environmental > Aquatic > Marine > Ocean trench > Sediment | place... | reverse complement strand
GGTCCGAAAAACGGCGCGGCCTCCGGGCGCGCATCGGGATAGGATATGAGCCGTGATCGGTAATTCCGGACCCGACGGCAAGAAGGCCTGTTCTCCCTACGTCGGGAGCATTGCGCAATGACCCTAGTCGAAACCAAGGCGAACGGACCGGTCGACGTGAGGTCGAACGCCCTTCATCTTCGTTTGGCCGAAACCGAGGAGGAGGTGGCGGCGGCCCAGGCTTTGCGGTATCGAGTCTTCTACGAAGAGATGTCGGCCAAGGTGACTTTAGTAATGGCCGCGGCCAAACGCGACTTCGACGTCTTCGACGACTATTGCGACCACATGGTGGTTTTCGACGATGTGCGCGGTGCGGGACCGGAGGCGATCATTGGCACTTACCGGGTGATGCGGCGCGACGCCGCCAAGCGTTGCGGCCGATTCTACACAGCCGGCGAATTCAATATCGCAAATCTGCTCGCCTTTCCGGGCGAGGTGATGGAGCTCGGACGATCCTGTATCAAAGCGGACCATCGCAACGGCGCGACCATGCAACTTCTGTGGCGCGGTATCGCGGATTACGTTATGGCCCATGACGTCGGCTTGATGTTTGGCTGCGCGAGCCTGCCGGGGACCGAGCTGGCGGCCTTGGCCGTGCCGTTATCCTATCTCTATCACCATCACCTGGCGCCGCCCGCGCTTAGAGCCAGGGCCCTACCCGAACGCTACGTCGCCATGAACGTCATTCCGCTGCGGGACATCTCGCCGCGCACCGCGCTGAAAATGTTGCCGCCGCTTCTCAAGGGCTACCTGCGTCTAGGTGGATTCGTCGGCGAGGGCGCCGTGATCGACCATGACTTCAGAACCACCGATGTCTGCGTCGTGGTCAAGACCCAGTCGGTCACCGACCGTTACTTCCGCCACTACACGCGCGATGACGCCGCCAAGAACGAGGCCGTAAACTGAACGCCATGGCAGCGGCGGTATTCGGATCCCCACTTAAAGCGCTCATTCGGCTTCTAGCCTACGGCGGCCTTACGCTGCTGTTGATGCCGGTACAGGTGTTCGCCGTGTTGTTCGACTTGGAATTAAAGCGAACATTGCCCATCTGGTATCACGGTAAGTGCTGCCAGATTCTCGGATTCCGGGTCGAGGTGCGCGGGCCGCGATCGACCGCCCACCCGACGCTATATGTCTGCAATCACGTCTCCTACCTCGACATCATGATTTTGGGATCTCTCATCAAGGGTAGCTTCGTCGCCAAGTCGGAGGTCGCGGGCTGGCCCTTGTTCGGTTGGCTCGCCCGGCTCCAGCGCTCGGTTTTCATCGAGCGGCGCGGTCTCAAGGCGGCCCGGCACCGGGACGCGTTGAATCAGCGTCTGGAGGACGGCGACGACCTGATTCTGTTTCCCGAGGGCACCAGCGGCGACGGCAATCAAGTGCTACCCTTCAAAAGCGCCCTGTTCTCGGTGGCGGAACGCCGGCCGCACGATATGCCGTTGTTGGTCCAGCCGGTCTCGATCGCCTATACACGGCTCGACGGCGTGCCCATGGGCCGCTACCTGAGGCCGTTGTTTGCGTGGTACGGCGACATGAAAATGGGCGGCCACCTCTGGCATGTGGCGGGGCTCGGCTGGGCGACGGTGGTGGTCGAATTCCATCCGCCGGCAACCATCGAGGCCTATGGCTCGCGTAAGATGCTGAGCGACTACTGCCAGGGCCGGGTGGCCGCCGGCATGTCGGCCGCGCTTTCGGGCCGGCCTCAGCAGCCACCGCGCCCCGGCGCGGCGGCAGCCTAGCCATGGTGATTTATGCGGCCGATTTCCTGGACGGCGAGAGTTTCGACATCAAATATTTGAACTTATGCGCTTTTTCACGTATCGCTTGAAAGACGCACGGTCCAATCCGGACCGTGGATCCGGAATGAAAGGGTGAATCGGCCTTGGCCAAGAAGCTGTACGTAAAGACCTACGGCTGCCAGATGAACGTCTATGATTCCGCGCGCATGGCCGATGTGCTGGCGCCGCTCGGCTACGTCGCGGTCGCGGACCCCGAGGGTGCCGACATGGTGATCCTCAACACCTGTCATATTCGGGAGAAAGCCGCGGAGAAGGTCTATTCCGAGCTCGGACGGCTGCGCCCACTCAAACAGGCCCGCGCCGAGGCCGGGGCGCGCATGATCATTGCGGTGGCCGGTTGTGTCGCGCAGGCCGAGGGCGCGGAGATCCTGCGCCGCGCGCCCCAGGTCGATCTGGTGTTCGGCCCGCAGACCTACCACCGCCTGCCGGAGATGATCGCCCGTGCGGCGCGCGAGCAGGGCGCGGTGCTCGACATCGAATTTCCGGTCGAGTCCAAGTTCGACCATCTGCCCGAGGCGGCGGCGCCCCAGGGCGTTTCGGCTTTCCTTTCGGTCCAGGAGGGCTGCGACAAGTTTTGCAGCTTCTGCGTGGTCCCCTATACCCGTGGCGCCGAGCATTCGCGCCCGGCCGCCGAAATCCTCGCCGAAGCCGAACGCCTGGTGGCTGGCGGCGCGCGCGAGATCACCCTGCTGGGTCAGAACGTGAATGCCTACCACGGGGCGGCGCCCCGGGCCGCAGGGGGGGCCGCAGGGGGGGACGCCATGGGCCGCGCAGAGGGTGACGGCGAGGGTGACGGCGAGGGTGGCGCGAGCTGGGGCCTCGGCCGGCTAATCCGGCGGCTGGCCGATATCGAAGGGCTGGCGCGGCTGCGCTACACCACCTCCCATCCGCGCGATCTCGACGATCAGTTGATCGCCGCGCATGCGGAGGTGCCCAAGCTGATGCCCTACCTGCACCTCCCGGTGCAGTCCGGCTCCGACCGCATCCTCGAGGCCATGAACCGGGGCCACCGCGCCGCGGACTACCGGCACCAAGTGGCGCGCCTGCGCGCGGCCCGGCCGGATTTGGCGCTGTCCTCGGATTTCATCGTCGGCTTTCCCGGCGAGACCGACCGCGACTTCGCCGAGACCCTGGCCCTGGTAACCGAGATTGAATTCGCCCAGGCCTATTCCTTCAAGTTCTCGGCGCGCCCCGGCACGCCCGCGGCGGCCATGGACGGGCAGGTACCCGAGCCGGTCAAGGCGGAGCGCCTGGCAATGCTTCAGACGCTGCTCGAGGCGCAGCAGGTGTCATTCAACCAATCCCAAGTCGGCCGCGTCCTGCCGGTACTGCTCGAGGCCCGGGGCCGCAAGCCGGGTCAGTTGACCGGCCGCAGCCCCTACATGCAGGCGGTCCACCTGATCGCGCCCGCGCACCTTTTGGGACAGGTCGTGGCGGCGCGCATCGAAACGGCGCGGGCGAAAAGCTTGTCCGCTTGCCTGTGGCTGGCCGAGGCGGGCCTGGGAGCCGAGGAGACGGCGGCTTCGGAGTCCGCGGAGGCGTTGGCGTGAGCGGCTCATCCAAATCCGGCGCGGCGACGGTTAATGAGCCCGTGGTGCTCCAGTTCGACGACAACAATCTGCTGCCCCCGCTCTACGGCGAGCACGACCAACATTTGACCCGCCTTGAATCTCAGCTCGGCGTGCGCTTGGCCGCGCGTGGCAACCGGATTTCGATTACCGGGCCGGCCGATGCGGTACGCGCCGCGGAACTCGCGCTCAACGGGCTCTACGAACGCTTGCGCAAGGGCCTGGAGGTCAGCGACGGCGAGGTCGATGCCGCGGTTCGCATGGTAGTCCAGGCGCCGGCCGGCGCCGCGGTCGCCGATATCCACGCCGATGACCTCGCGATCACGACCCGCAAGCGGCGGCTGTCGCCACGCTCGCCCACCCAAGCGACTTACATGCGGGCGCTGCGCAGTCACGAACTGGTTTTCGCGATCGGTCCGGCGGGTACCGGCAAGACCTATCTGGCGGTGGCCATGGCAGTCTCGCTCATGATGGAGGGCCGGGTCGAACGGATTATTTTGTCTCGTCCCGCGGTCGAGGCAGGCGAGCGCCTGGGATTCCTGCCGGGCGATATGCGCGAAAAGGTCGACCCCTACCTCCGGCCGCTCTACGATGCGCTCTTCGACATGCTGCCGGCCGAACAGGTGATGAGCCGCCTGTCCAACGACGAAATCGAAGTGGCGCCGCTCGCGTTCATGCGCGGGCGCACGCTGAGGAATTCCTTCGTCATCCTGGATGAGGCCCAAAACACCACGCCGGTGCAGATGAAGATGTTTTTAACCCGCCTAGGTGAGAATAGCCGCATGGTGGTGACCGGCGATCCCTCCCAGGTCGATCTTCCCAAGGGCCAGCCCTCCGGACTGCGCGACGTGGTCGAGCTGCTGCCCGCCATGGATCAGGTCGCTCTGGTGCAGTTTACCAACGTCGACGTGATGCGGCATTCGCTGGTCACCCGGATCGTGCGCGCCTACGAATCCCGTGACCGAAACGAGGACTCGGAGCAGGAACCCGGAGCGCCCACGTGAGCGATCTGCCACGGCGGCGCCCCAAAAGCCCCTTTTGAAATCATGAGTGACGACCCAGACCCCTGTCGTAGCAACGAAAACCCGCGGATTTCGGTCGCGGTCACCCTGCTCGACCCAGATTGGCCGCAGGCCGTGCCGGCGGTCGAGAACCTGGCGCGCCGGGCAGCGGAAGCCGCCCTGGCCGCCGCGGCCGATTCGGGCGCGGCCAAGGATGTATTTTCGGCGCGCGACGCCGAGATCAGCCTGGTGTTGGCGGACGATGCCACGCTGCGGCGCCATAATCGGGATTACCGGAACATCGACAAACCGACCAACGTGCTGGCCTTCGCCGTGGCTGAAACGCCCGGGGCGGTTGAAATGCCCGGGGAGAGCGAGGGACCGTTGCTGCTCGGCGACGTCCTGCTCGCCCGCGAGACCCTAGCCCGCGAGGCCCGGGAGCAGGGCAAGCGGCCGGCCGACCATTTCTGCCATCTGGTGGTGCATGGCGTATTGCATTTGCTTGGCCAGGATCATGAAAGCGAGACCGAGGCGCGGGTCATGGAACGGCTCGAGATCGCGGCGCTCGGCCGTCTGGGCGTCGCCGATCCCTACGCCGCCGATCCCTACGCTGCGGCCGTGGTGAGTTAGGATGCGCGGATGAGCCAGACATCGGGTAGCAGCAGGCCGGTCAACCGCGGCCGGGGGGAGATCTCGGCGCTCGGCGGTTTTTGGCGATGGCTGCGCAAGCTGTTTCGCCGCGGCAACGGCGATTCCCAGCTGCGCGAGACCCTCGAGGAGATCATCGGCGAGATCGAGGAGGCGGTTCCCGAACAGGAAGCGGCGACCCCGATCGGTGACCATGAACGGTGGCTGCTCGGCAACATCGTCGCGCTTCGGCATCTGAGCGCCGACGACGTCATGGTGCCGCGCGCCGACATCGTCTCCGTGAGTTTCGACACCGGGCTCGACGAGCTGATCGTGATCATGAGCGCGGCCGCCCATTCGCGCCTGCCGGTTTACCGCGAAAATCTGGACGACGTGCTGGGCATCGTCCACATCAAGGACGTGCTGAAACAATCGTCCTCCGACCAACCCTTCGATCTGGCCGAGATCCTGCGCACCGTGCTGTTCGTCGCGCCCTCGATGCGGGCGCTCGATCTGCTCATGGAGATGCGGCTGAGGCGGGTCCATATGGCTTTGGTCGTCGACGAATTCGGTGGCATCGATGGGCTGATTACGATCGAGGACCTGGTCGAGGAGATCGTCGGCGAGATCGAGGACGAGCACGACGTGACCGAGGGCCCGAAGCTGGTCCGGCGCGCCGATGGCTCGTTGATCGCCGACGCCCGGGCCACGATCGTGGAGTTTGAGGAATTGGTGGGGCCGATCCTCTCCGATGAGGAGCGCGAAGAGGACCTGGATACTCTAGGCGGGTTGGTCTCGGATCTTGCGGACCGGGTTCCGACCCGGGGCGAACTCATCGTGCACGAAGCGAGCGGGGTCAGTTTCGAAATCCTGGAGGCCGATCCACGCCGGGTCAAACGGTTGCGGGTGCGCAACCTGCCAACCGCCCCGGCGCTGTCCGATATCGAAAGTGACGGCTGAGTCCGCCGGTCCGGCGAAAGGGCCCGGGTGGTCGGTCCGGCTCGCCACCGGCCTGGCGGGGCTACGAGGCTGGCGGCGCCACGGCGTGGCGGCGCTCTGTGGCGTGTTGGCGAGCGCCGCCTTGCCGCCACTCCATCTGGTACCGCTCCTGATCCCTGCCTTTACGGGATTGCTGTGGCTGATCGATGGTGCCGCGCGGCGCCGTGAGGCGGCGCTGCTCGGTTGGAGCTTTGGTTTCGGTCACATGCTCACCGGGCTGTATTGGATCGGCATCGCATTCCTGGTCGACTCGTCCCGATACGGCGTCGCCATGCCGTTTGCGGTGTTAGGTATGAGCGCCGGGCTCGCGCTGTTTCCGGCACTTGCCGTGGCGGCGGTGGCGGGGTCCGGCTGGCGGGGGCCGGCACGGGTCATGCTGTTGGCCGCGGCCTGGCTCGCGGCGGAGATGCTGCGCGCCTGGGTGCTGACTGGATTTCCCTGGAACCTGATCGGCAATGTGTGGGCTTTCGCGCCCGCGATGCTGCAGCTTGCCGCGCTGACCGGGGTCTGGGGTCTCTCGGCGATGACCGTTTTCGCGGCGGCCGCGCCCGCGGTCCTGGCCGAACCCGGCGCCGGGCCCAAGGCTAAGCGAAACCGCACCGCTTTCGCCCTGCTGGCGCTGGTGCTGCCCGCACTGGTCTGGGGCGGTGGCGCGTTGCGCCTGGCCATGGCCCCGGCGCCCGGCAGCGATCCGGTCGACGGCGTGCTTTTGCGCCTTGTCCAGCCGAACATCGATCAGGCCTCGAAATGGCTGCCCGAGCTGCGCCGCGGCCACATCGAGACCCAGATGCGGCTTTCCCGCGGCCCGGCACAACAGCCGGTCAGCCATGTGATCTGGGCCGAAACCGCCGTGCCCTTTCTACTCGATGGCGAGCCGGAGCTGCGTGCCCAGCTTGCCGGCGCCGTGCCCCGGGGCGGCCTGCTTATCACTGGGGCGCCGCGCCTGGAAAGCTCGGGCGCAAACCGCCGCTTGTGGAACAGTCTGCACGGTCTCGACGAAGCCGGCGCTGTGGTCGGTACTTACGACAAACACCACTTGGTTCCCTTCGGCGAATACACGCCGCTGCGCGCGGTCTTGGGCCGGTTGGGTTTGGGCAAGTTGGTCGTGGGCTCGCAGGACTTCAGTGCGGGGCCGGGGCCGGTAACCCTCAATCTGCCAGGCCTGCCGCCATTTTCGCCGCTGATCTGCTACGAGGCGATTTTCCCCGGCCGCGTCGTGGCCGAGGGCACGCGGCCCCAGTGGCTGCTCAACATCACCAACGATGCCTGGTTCGGGACGTCCTCGGGTCCCTATCAGCACTTCGCGAGCGCCCGGATTCGCGCCGTCGAAGAGGGTCTGCCGCTCGTCCGGGTCGCCAACACCGGGATCTCGGCGGTGGTGGACTCTTATGGAAGATTGCTCGGCCAACTCCGCTTGAACCAAGCCGGAGTCCTCGATTCCCACCTGCCCCGGCCGGCCAATGGTGTCACCCTGTATGCGCGATATGGTGACCGCATAGGGCTATTTCTCATAGTCATATTGGCGTTTTCCGCCTTGATATCCCGACGATTCCTAACGTAGTCTGCTGCCCTTCGGGGAGCCAAGACAATCCAATTAACGGCATGCGGTGGTGTGTTTGATCCAACCCGCAAACGATACAACTAAAGCGAGGATAATTAAATATGGGGCGCGTTATACGGGAGACATACGGGCGTGGTACGGGCCGGCCCAATCCAGTCGATGTCCACGTCGGCGCGCGGGTGCGCCTGCGGCGCACCCTGCTCGGAATGAGTCAGGAAAAGTTGGGGGATGCGATCGGCCTGACCTTTCAGCAGGTTCAGAAATACGAACGCGGGGCGAACCGAATCGGTTCGAGCCGGCTGTTCGACCTATCGCGGGTCCTCGATGTGCCGATCGAGTTCTTTTTCGACGAAATGCCCGGCGATGTCGCGGCCAACTCGCCGGCTCAAACCCGTGGCATGGCCGAGGAACCGGTGAGCTACGAGCTCGATCCCATGGCCAAGCGCGAGACGTTGGAGCTGGTGCGCGCCTATTATAAAATTACCGATCCGCACGTTCGCAAACGGCTGTTCGAATTGACCAAGGCACTCGGCGCGGCCGCCGGAAAGGCCACCTAAGCAGGTTTCGGATACATCGCCCACACGGCGCAGGAGTACATTTCGCTTGACGTTTTTTGCGCGGGCGACAACATGAAACGCGGTCGGCCTAGCCGCCCGCGTTTCGTGTTTTGAACACTTCGGCTCGGCCAGGGATTTGGCATGCTCGGGGCCAATTTCCGGCAGGTATTCACTGAGGAACGGGAAAAATTGCGCAAGGGCAACTACCTCTTTACGAGCGAATCCGTGTCGGAGGGACATCCCGACAAGATCTGTGATCGAATTTCGGATGCCATCGTCGACTCGTTTCTCTCCCACGACCCCCATTCGCGGGTCGCGGTCGAGACCATGGCGACGACCAATCGGGTCGTGTTGGCCGGCGAGGTGCGCGGCCCTTCGGAAGTCAATCCCGAATTGGTCGAGCAGGTGGTTCGCCATGCGGTCAAGGAGATCGGATACGAGCAGGACGGATTCCATTGGGAACGGTTGTGCCTGGAAAACCATATCCACGAGCAGTCCGCGGACATCGCCCGGGGTGTCGACGCCACGGGCAACAAGGACGAGGGCGCCGGCGACCAGGGCATCATGTTCGGCTATGCCTGCACGGAAACCGGCGAGTTCATGCCCGCGCCGATCCATCTTTCGCACAACATCCTGAGGTCTCTGGCCGAGGCCCGCCATTCAGGCGCCGAGCCCGGCCTCGGTCCTGATGCCAAGAGCCAAGTGACGCTAGAATACGAGAATGGCGTGCCGCGGCGGGCGACCTCGATCGTGGTCTCGACTCAGCACAACGCGGACTTGGATCAGGACCAAGTGCGCGAAATCGTCCGCCCGCACGTCGTCAACGTGCTGCCCGAAGGCTGGATGTGTAAGGAGACCGATTTCTACGTCAATCCGACCGGCCGCTTCGTGATCGGCGGCCCGGACAGCGACTGTGGCCTGACCGGGCGCAAGATTATCGTCGACACCTATGGCGGCTCCGCGCCTCACGGTGGCGGCGCCTTTTCCGGCAAGGACCCGACCAAGGTCGACCGCTCGGCCGCTTACGCGGCGCGCTATCTCGCCAAGAACGTGGTCGCGGCCGGGCTCGCGGAGCGTTGCACCCTGCAGCTTTCCTACGCCATCGGCGTGTCCAGGCCGCTTTCGCTTTACGTCGATTCCGAGGGCACCGGTCAAGTCGACGAGGAGCGCCTCTCGGCGACCCTGCAGGAGCTTATGGACTTGAGTCCGCGTGGTATTCGCGAACATCTCGGCCTGAGCAGGCCAATCTACGCGCGCACTGCTGCCTACGGGCACTTCGGCCGGGCGACGGATGCGGACGGCGGCTTTTCCTGGGAGCGGCTTGATCTGGTCGATTCCCTGAAATCGGCCTTCAACGTCTGACCCGCTGCCAACGCCGGACCCGCTGCGCGCTTTCCGGGTCTGGGGGACCCCGGGTCTGGGAAACCATGGCATCGCGCGATTCCGAACCAGAAGACGCTCTGCGGCCCGGACCGGGCCGGCGCGCGTTCTATGGGCGCCGCCAGGGCCGGCGGCTGCGGCCCGGCCTCAAGGCGCTGCTCAAAGAAACGCTGCCGAATATCGCGATTCCCCTGACCCCAGACGGCGGCCAGCTAGACCCCAACACCCTGTTCGACGATCCGCGCGCGGGCTTCGCCTTGGAAATAGGCTTCGGCGGTGGCGAGCACCTGGCCTGGCAGGCCGAACGGCATCCCGAAATCGGCTTCTTGGGCGCGGAATACTTCGTCAACGGGGTGGCCGGGCTGTTGCGTCGGATCGAGGACCGCGGCCTCGACAACGTCCGAATCTACCATGGCGACGCCCGCGATCTGCTCGATGCGCTGCCCGGCTGCTGCCTGGACCGTGCCTATGTCCTGTTTCCCGATCCCTGGCCCAAGACCCGTCATCACAAGCGCCGGATCGTCCAGGACCAGACCCTGGCCCGGCTCGCCGAGGTTATGAAGGACGGCGTTGAACTGCGCCTGGCGACCGACGATATGGATTATTTGAGGTGGATGCTGGAGCGCCTGCTCCGGAGTCCGGATTTCGAATGGCTGGCCCGCGGACCCCAGAACTGGCGCGAACGGCCCGAGGATTGGCCCCTGACCCGCTACGAGATCAAGGCCGTCGACCAGGGCCGCAGGCCGGCGTATCTGCGGTTTCGGCGCCGCCCGCGGGGGGCTTCGAAAAGACCAAATGAGCGCCCGGATCGGGCTTAAGGCCCGGAGTTCAGGCGGGTAGAAAAGCCTTGCGAGGCACGGCGGTCCGGCGCTAGATTGCGCCGACCTTAGGTTGACGCGGTCGCGGAGGTTGGGACTGTGTCAGGTCGCCGTCGGGGTGGGCCTTTGGCCCCTTTTTTTATGGACGATCGCGGAACGGAATCTGAGGCAATTGACCGAGGCCTGCGAGAAGCTGGCGCCGGCTTTCGTTAAGACCAGCGAGGGCCCGGCAGCCGAAGTGGAGCGTCTGATCGCACCGGCGGTCGCGGCGATGGGCTATGACATTGTCCGGGTGCTGCTTTCGGGAAAGCAGAGGCCGCGACTGCAGATCATGGCCGAGCGCCAGGATGGCGCCGGCATGCTGGTTGAGGATTGTGTTGCGCTCAGCCGCGCGATCGAGGCGATCCTCGATGTCGAGGACCCGATCGCAAAGGCCTATGAGCTCGAGGTCAGCTCGCCAGGTATCGACCGGCCATTGACTCGCTCGGCGGATTTCGAGCGCTTCGCCGGCTTCGAGGTGAAGCTCGAAACCTCCCCGCCGCACGAAGGCCGGCGGCGCTGGATCGGCCGCCTGGTGGCCCTTGAGGGCGAGACGGTGCGGATTGAGACGGATGAGGGTGAGGTTGCGCTGCCCTGCACGGCGATCGCCAAGGCGAAGCTGGTGTTGACCGATGATTTGGTAGCCGCCGCCGAACGTACGCGGACGGTGGCAAGCGAAGGAACAGAGTGAGCGATGGATACGACAGCGCTTTCCAGAACCGAACTCCTGCAGGTCGCCGATGCGGTGGCCCGAGAAAAGAGCATCGAGCGGGAAGAAGTGCTCGAAGCCATGGAGCAGGCCATCTCAAAAGCCGGCCGCGCCAAGTACGGCCACGAACATGACATTCGCGCCGCGATCGACCGCAAAACCGGCGAAGTCCGATTGCGGCGCTACCGCGAGGTGACCGACGAGGTCGAGAACGAGATCACTCAGGTCACGGTGAGCGAAGGCCAGGCGCACCAGCCGGGCATCGCGGCGGGCGAGTTCATCATCGAGGAGCTGCCACCCATCGAATTGGGGCGCATCGCGGCACAGACCGCCAAGCAGGTGATCGTCCAGAAGGTTCGCGAGGCCGAGCGCCAGCGCCAGTATCGCGAATACCAGGATCGCTCTGGCGAGATCGTCAACGGTATTGTCAAGCGCAACGAGTTCGGCAACGTCACCATCGATCTGGGCCGGGCCGAGGCGATGATGCGGCGCGATGAATCCCTGCCGCGGGAATCCTTCCGCACCGGTGACCGCGTGCGTGGCTACATCTACGATGTGCGCGAGGAGCAGCGCGGTCCACAGATCTTCGTCTCGCGTAGCCATCCACAGTTCATGGCCATGCTGTTCGCTCAAGAGGTGCCGGAAATCTACGATTCGATCATCGAGATCAAGGCGGTCGCGCGGGATCCGGGCAGCCGCGCCAAGATCGCGGTGATCTCCCATGATTCTTCGATCGATCCGGTCGGCGCCTGCGTCGGCATGCGCGGCAGCCGCGTCCAGGCCGTGGTCAGCGAACTGCAGGGCGAAAAGATCGACATCATCCCCTGGTCGCCGGACCCGGCGACCTTCGTGGTCAACGCCTTGGCGCCGGCGGAGGTGAGCAAGGTGGTGCTCGACGAGGAGCAGGGCCGGATCGAGGTGGTGGTTCCGGACGAGCAGCTTTCGCTGGCCATCGGCCGCCGCGGCCAGAACGTGCGTCTGGCCTCCATGCTGACCGGCTGGGACATCGACATCATGACCGAGGAGGAGGAGTCGCGGCGCCGCCAGGAAGAGTTGCGCACCAGTTCGCAGAGGTTCATGGAAGCGCTCGACGTCGATGACGTGCTCGCCCATCTCCTGGTCGCCGAGGGGTTCTCGACACTCGACCAAGTCGCCTTCGTGCCGATCGAAGAGCTGGCGCAGATCGAAGGCTTCGACGACGATGTCGCGGAGGAGCTTCGCGCCCGCGCCCGCGCCCACCTCGAAGAAGTCGATCGCAAGAACGACGAGCACCGTCGCGAGCTCGGTGTTAGCGACGAGCTCGCGGCGATTCAGGGCCTGGCCTCGGCGCTTCTGGTGACGCTCGGCGAGAACGGCATCAAGACGCTCGACGATCTCGGCGATCTGGCGAGCGACGAATTGATCGAGGTTCTGGGCGAGCAGGCGCCCGCCGCCGCCGAGGTCGATGCGATCATCATGGCGGCCCGCGCTCATTGGTTTGACGATGAGCCGGAGCCGGAGCCGGAGCCGAACCCGGCCGAGGACGAAATGGCGGCGGCTGCGGCCGAGGCCGGCGACGCCGCCCAAGGCGGCGAGACGAAGGAGGCCTAGGCCCGCGATGGCGGCTTCGGTACAGATGGTCGATCCCGACTCGCCCCCCCAGGGGCGCCCCGGAACCCGCCCGGGCACCCGCCCTGGCGCGCGCGAAAAGAGCGTCTCGACCTCGGTTCGCCGCTGTATCGCGAGTGGTGAACTGCGGCCGAAGGCCGAGATGATCCGCTTCGTCGCCGATCCCGAAGGGGTCGTCGTGCCCGATCTGGCCGGGCGGCTGGCAGGCCGGGGGCTCTGGCTGGCGCCTCGGCGCGCGCATTTGGAACGGGCTTGCGCCCGCAACCTCTTCGCCAAGGCGGCGAAAGCGCCGCTGCGGGTGCCCGATGACCTGCCCAGGCGCGTCGAAGAGCTATTGCTCCGCCGCTGCCTCGAACTGATCGGCCTCGCCAAACGGGCCGGCCAAGCGGTTTCCGGCTATCAGCGGGTTACCTCTCTGCTTGCCTCCGGAGGGGTCTCGGTGCTATTGGCGGCTGTCGACACGGCGGATGGCGGGCGGCGCAAGCTGCGCGCGGTGGCGCGGTCCCAGGATCCGGCGCCGCAGGTCGTGGAGGTTTTTACTGCCGAGGAGTTGGGCCGGGCGCTAGGCCGGGCCGCGCGTGCGCATGCTGCGATCGCGCCGGGCGGCCTTGCGGTGCGGCTCGCTATTGAGGCTGCACGCTTGGCGGAATTGCGGGGCGATTTGCGGCGGGAGAACGATGGCTGAGCGCCCTACCGGTGCTGCCGCGAGGTAAGATGACGACGAGCGAAGAAAAAGAGCAGAAAAAGCCGCTGAGCCTAAGGCCCGGCAAGCTGAGTCTGAAGAAGACGGTGGAGACCGGCCAGGTCCGCCAAAGCTTCAGTCACGGCCGGTCCAAGGTGGTGACCGTGGAAGTCAAGCGCTCGCGAACATTCGAGGCGGGTGCCGGCGGCCGCATGACCGAGGTTACCGAGGCGCGCCGCGTCGCCGAAGCGGCTCTGGGCGAGATAATCGCGCGCCCGGAGACCGCCGAGACCGAAACGCGCGCCCGCAGCCTGACCGCCGGCGAACGCGCTACCAGGGCCCAGGCGCTGGAGCAATCGCGCCACGATGAGGAAGAGCGTGCGCTCGCCGAGGTCGAGGCCGAGAAGCGCCGCCAAGAAGACGAAGTCACGGCCAAGGCGCATGCCGAAGAAGATGCGGCAAAGGCCGCGTTGGAAGCCAAGTCCGCGGCGCCTGCCGAGGCGCCTACTGTCCTGGATCCGGCAGTTCTCGCCGTGGATGTCGCGGAGGAACGTTCCAGCCGCGCCAAGCCCGATGGCGGTGACAACCTCGGCGGCCGGGTCAAGCGCAAAGGCGCCATTCCGCCCAAGCCGGCCACGCCGCGCCGTGGCGGCGAGGAGCGCCGGCGTCACGGCAAGCTAACCATTTCCCAGGCGTTGGAAGGCCGCGACGGCCGCCAGCGTTCGCTCGCCTCGGTGCGGCGTCAGCGTGAGAAGATGCGCGCGGTGCCGGCCAAGCAGGCCCATCAACCGCCGCAACGGGTCATCCGGGATGTGATCATTCCCGAGACCATCACGGTCCAGGAGCTTGCCAATCGCATGGCCGAGCGCGGCGCCGAGGTGGTCAAAGCTTTAATGAAGATGGACGTCATGGCGACTATCAACCAAGTCATCGATGCCGACACCGCGGAGCTGGTGGTCAATGAGTTCGGCCACAATACCAAGCGGGTTTCCGCCGCCGACGTCGAGCTGGGTATCGGTGGGACGGCCGACGACGACGACGCGTTGCAGCCGCGCCCGCCGGTGGTGACCGTGATGGGCCACGTCGATCATGGCAAGACCTCGCTGCTCGATGCCTTGCGCGCCACCGATGTGGCCGAACACGAGGCCGGCGGCATCACTCAGCACATCGGCGCCTACCAGGTCAGTCTTTCTACGGGCGACCAGATCACCTTCATCGACACCCCTGGTCACGCCGCATTCACCGAGATGCGGCTGCGCGGCGCCACGGTTACCGACATCGTGGTCTTGGTGGTCGCCGCCGACGACGGGATCATGGAACAGACCGTCGAGGCCATCAATCACGCCAAGGCCGCCGAGGTTCCGATCATTGTAGCGATCAACAAGATCGACCGGCCGGACGCCGATCCCGACCGGGTCAGGAAAGAGCTGCTGCAGCACGGATTGGTGGTCGAGGAGATGGGCGGCGAGATCTTGGCGATCGAGGTTTCGGCCAAGGAGAAAACCAACCTCGACAAGCTGGAGGAGGCGATTCTCCTGCAGGCCGAGCTTCTGGAACTCAAGGCGAACCCAGAGCGTGCGGCCGAGGGCGCGATCATTGAAGCCAAGCTCGAGCGCGGCCGCGGTTCGGTCGCGACCGTGCTAGTCCAGCGCGGCACCCTGAGAGTCGGCGACGTTTTCGTGGCTGGCAGCGAATGGGGCCGGGTGCGGGCCATGGTCGACGAACGTGGCGACCCAGTCGAGTCGGCCGGCCCCTCGGTGCCCGTGGAGGTCTTGGGGCTAAACGGCACGCCCATGGCCGGTGACGATCTGGTCGTGGTCGAAACCGACGGCCGGGCCCGCGAGATTGCTGATTTCCGCCAAGACAAGAAGCGTGATTTGAGTATCGCCGCCTCTGGCCGCGGAACCCTCGAGCAGATGCTCAGCCGGATCCAAGAGGGCGAGGCCAGTCAGCTTCCGGTGGTTATCAAGACGGACGTGCAGGGCTCTCTCGAGGCCATCGCCTCCAGCCTAGGAAAACTGGGTACCGAGGAGGTCGAGGTCCAGGTGCTGCACTCCGGCGTTGGCGGCATCAACCAATCGGACGTGACGCTGGCGCGCGCGACGGGCGCCATGGTCATCGGCTTCAACGTGCGCGCCAATCCCCAGGCGCGCGAGATGGCCAAGCGCGACAACGTGGATTTCCACTACTATTCAATTATTTACAACATCGTCGACGACATCAAGGCGGTGCTCTCCGGCATGTTGGCGCCGACTCGGCGCGAACATTTCCTGGGTTACGCCGAGATTCGCGAGGTGTTCAACATTACCAAAACCGGCAAGGTTGCCGGCTGCATGATCACCGAAGGCCAGGTCAAGCGCGGCGCCAAGGTGCGCCTGCTGCGCGATGACATCGTAATCCACGACGGCATGCTGAAAACCCTGCGCCGCTTCAAGGAGGAGGTCCGGGAGGTCAAGGAAGGCTATGAATGCGGCATGGCTTTCGAGAACTACGGCGATATCCAGAACGGCGACCGCATCGAGTGCTACGAGATCGAGGAGGTGGCCCGCGAGCTCTAGCATCCGGGTGTGCGGTGCCATTGCGCCGCTACCGCCCGCGCAGGCCCGGCCACTCTAATAACGCTTGAGCCAAAAAATCGGGATATCCGCGCGCCGCGGCAAGGCGCCGAGCCACCGGCAGCTTCGGGTCGGCGAGGAGCTGCGCCACGCGCTGTCGCGCATCCTCGCGCGCGGCGAATTGCGCGATCCTTCGCTCGCCGATCTCAACCTGACTGTCACCGAGGTCCGGCTCAGCCCCGACCTTAAGAACGCGACCGCATTCGTCGTGCCGCTCGGCGGCAGCGGCCTGGAGGCCGCGGTCACCGCGCTCAACCGTGCCGGCGGGTTCTTCCGCAGCCGGCTCGCCCAGGAAGTGGCCCTGCGTCATGCGCCGCGCGTCGAATTCGCGCCCGACCGCTCCTTCGATGAAGCGCGCCGGGTGGACGAGATCCTCGAGCGGCCACGGGTTCGGCGCGACCTGGTCGCAGGCTCGAGGGCCGCAGACTCCGGGGCCGCAGACTCCGAGGCCGCAGACTCGAGGGCCGCAGACTCGAGGGCCGCAGACTCGAGGGCCGCCGACTCGGGAGCGGGTGCCCCAGGGCCGGATGAAACGAAGTCCGATGAAGTGGATGACGACCATGGCACGTAACCGCAAGGGCCAGCCGGTCAACGGCTGGGTCGTGGTCGACAAGCCATTGGGGCTGACCTCGACTCAGGTGGTGGGCCGCGTGCG
>Ga0114949_10000998_pt1 | contig 16659 bp, 12 predicted proteins | sample N074metaG_FD_83505 | JGI IMG/M metagenome (GOLD analysis project Ga0114949, IMG submission 83505) | Deep subsurface microbial communities from Kermadec Trench to uncover new lineages of life (NeLLi) - N074 metaG | ecosystem: Environmental > Aquatic > Marine > Ocean trench > Sediment | place... | reverse complement strand
GTGCAGCGCCTTGCGACCCTGGAGTCCAAATTTTCGACCCTGGAACTCAAAGGGCCATGCGATGCCTCGATGCCGGACGGCGACCTCGAATGACGGGCCGCCGCTACGCTCAAAGCCGCTCGTATGTGATACCCAGCGATGCCATTCGTCCCGGCTGCGGCAGCCCAAGCTGCGGAAGGATCAGTACGTCACCGAGATTGTCGACGCCGGCATAGAGCCGCCAGCGGCCCACGTCGTCGTGCTGTACCGTCCTGAATACCCTGACATTTACGACCGTGGACGCCGGCAGTTCGACGATGCTGCCCTCCTCGTCTTCGTCCAGCGCCGTACCCAGATAACGGACTTCGAAAAACATGTCCCAGTCGGTCGCGAACAGCCAGTCGACAACAAGCGATCCCTGCAGGCCGGGACGTTGCCAGAGCACGGGGCGCGTGCCGTCCTTCTCGACCCGGGCTTCGAGATCCTGCCAGTTCGCTTGAATCCGCAGCTCGAGCCGATCGTCCACGTTCCAGTCGACCTGCGCCTCGACGCCATGGCCGTCGGAACCCTCGAGATTGTAACGCTGCCGCATGCGCATGCCGTCAACTTCGACGTTGCGGCGTGACAGGGTGTCGTCGACATGCAGTATCCAGGGTGTCAGGCGCATGCGCAGCATGCCGTCCCGCGAAACGCGCTCGAACGTCAGATCGCCGAGTATTGCAGTTTCCGGGTGCAGACCGGGGTTGACCAGGAACTGGCCGAGCGCCTCGCCGTACAGTTCCCGCAAGCTGGGAAACCGGGTTCGCTGACCCAGCGTGCCGGCCACCTGCCAGCGGTCATTAGGGTGCCAGCGCGCGGCAAAACTGGCGGCCCAGTCGGAAAGATCTTCCTGCGGATCGCGCCCGCCGGTTCTCGGCGTCGTCGCAAGATCGTAGGACACGGCGGTCGAGAACACCAGATTGTCGCGGGCCGCCGTATCGACTTCCGCACCGAGACTGTAGATGTTCTGCTGATAGCTCTCGACGGGCCCGGCGACGTCTTTCGCGTAGTCGGTATCCACTTGGTCGTGCCGCGTTATCTGCGCGTTGGCGACCAATCGCAGGTCGAACACATCGAACGGGCGCTCCAGTACCGTACGAATACCAATGGTCTTGTCTTCATCGTCCTCGCGACTGTCCAGGATTGAATAGCTGTCGTCGGTGTACTGGTCGATGGCCTGTTCGAAGTGCTGCAGCCATGCCGTCGATCGGAGGTGCACGCCGGCGCCGAGATCCCATCCCGTATTCAGGGTCAGCTGGTCGAATTGCCAGCGCGAATAACGCCAGTAGCGCGGCGAGCCGACAGCAGGATCGATGTGGCCGGCATTGGCGATGCCGCGTTTCGCAGCGACCGAGAACAACGACAGACGCGCGGCGCCCCGATCGAACTCCTTGCCGGCCGCGACGAACAGGCTGGTGCTCTCAAGGTCCGTGTTGACGCGCCGGTCGTTCTCAATGCGCCCGAACGGTATTGCCGAGGCGTCGCTCACGGTTTCGCCGGCCAGGCGGCGGTAACTCCCGCCGATGAGCCAGTCGACACCGCCCGCGTGCGCGGCACCCAGGACGCTCACGGACCGGGCTCCCTGAGTGCCAGCGCCCGCCTGCAAACTCGACAGCCCGGGCTCGGCCCGGACCGGTGTCCTGATATCGACAATACCGAGCACGGCATTCGGGCCGTACTCGATCGGCGCCGCACTTACGGTGACTCGAACCGAATCGACAAGTCCGGCTGGCAGCGCGCTCAGGTCGACGCGCCCGTCCCAAGGTACGGTAAGCGGCGCGCCGTCGAGATAGATCCCGGTCTGCCGTTCCTCCGACCCGCGCAGGCGCAACACCGCTTCGCCGCGTGAATTCGTGCGGATGCCTACGGAAGGCATGCCCTTGAAGATATCGGTCAATGCAACCGGCGCCCGTTCGCTGATCTGCGGGCGATCCATCTCGACCGCCGGCTGTAACGCTCGCCGTTGTGCCGGTGGGGCCGTAACGACTAGTTCGTCGATCTCAACCTGTGCCGGGGTTCTGCTCGACCATACGATCAGAAGCAGTACTGTGAGTCGCCAGAGAGGTGCCGCAGCCGATCCCGCGCACTCAGCATTCATAATGCCTATCGTTTTCTCGCTCTAGAATGCGGCCTTGATCCCGGCATAGAAAAACCGCCCGATAATGCTGTAGTTAGTACTCGTCGGTACCGTACCACCGTACTCTGATCCGTCGAGTAGCAACGGTGGATCCCTGTCGAACACATTGTCGATACCGAAGTAGAGACGCGTGTGTGTGTCCGATCCGAACCAGGGAACGACGTAGCCCACATTCAGTTCGCTCTTAAAGTAGGTGCCAACCGTCAATATGCTGCCATCGTCCAGTTCCGCGCCGTCCTCGACGCGATCCCACATATTGGTTATCCAGCGGACGCTCCAGTCGTCATGCAACCACCGCAGGCTGAACCTCATCCGGTTCTCAGGATAGGAAATTTCTCCCAGGCTGTCTATGGTCACCAGTCCCTGTGGCGTAATGAAGTCCTCTTCGAAGGTAGTCACGTGGGTGTGCTTCAAATCCAACGTGAACTCGCCGACATAGTACCTGATGGTCGTATCGAAGCCTGTCGTTCTGAGCGCGTTGATGTTGATCTGCTTGCGCTCTACCAGAAAGATCTCTCCGGTATCATCGTCCCGGTGAATGGCAGAACAAAATACATCGTTTGAATCGAAGTCCGGATTCTCCAAACACAGTTCGACGAGGTCCTGCCGACCCAGGTTGTCGATGGCGTCTTCGATTTCGATGTCGTAGTAGTCGAACGTCAAGATCAGGCCGTCATTCCAGGTCGGCGTCCACACGAAGCCTACCGTAATCGTCTCGGCCGATTCCTCCTTCAACTGCGTATTGCCCGACAACGGATAGGAGATGAATTCGGACGTATCGCGCGTAAAGCTCCCATTCTCCTGGATGTTGGCCAACACCGACGCAATGGTGCGACAGTTGTCGTCTGCGACGCCCGCAGAAGAGAGCGTTACATCGTCACAGGGATCGTTGATCGTATTCGTCGCGCCCGAGCCCTTGGAGAACAGCTCCAGTACGTTCGGCGCTCGCTCGGCCGTGCCAAACATCGCGCGCAGGCGCAGCGAATCGTTTATTCCCCAGTTGAAGCCGACTCGATAGCTGTCCGTTGTGTCCACCGCCGGCATGTTGTTGTAGGACGCATACCGGTAAGCCAACTCAAGGTCGAAGTTCTCAAATACCGGAACGATGGTCTCGACGAAAGCCTCGACGACGTCGAATGAGCCGGACTGATCAACCTGTTGCGAGATCGTCTGAAAATTGGCGTTTGAGATATCGTCCCATACTATCTTGGTCCGGGACTCCCGGTACTCGACGCCCGCCGCGAAGCCAAGCGGCCCGGCGGAGAGTTCCATCAGATCGCCCGTGATGATGGCCGCAATCTGCGTCTCGTCGTTTTTACCGGTCATAAAGTCGGAATTGCTGAGCCAGACCGCACCTTCCGGTGTGATGGTCCCGACACCGAAAATGTCAACGGCTACACACTGGCCCGCGCGTGCCAGTGCGCTGGCGCAACGGTAGCCGCCCGGATTGTCGGGATCGGGCTCGACGTCCATGGCGAAGCCAAAGTTAATCTTGTTCAAGTTGTTGCTACGCAACTGATTGTAACGGAAACTGTGTGTCCCGAAGAACATCTGCCAGTCCCAGTTGTCCTTGATGGTGCCCTCCAGGCCGAACCAGACACGCAAAGTATCACGAGTGCCACCACGGGCCCTTTGACCGAGTTCCATGAAACGACGATTCAGGCTGATTCCCGAATCGCCATCCGCGATAGCCTGATCGAGAATTTCCTGAGGTATGAACGGATTGTTCAGGGGAATTGTCGACGCCAGGCTGCTTGCTGATGAGGTCGCGTTTCGCGGCTGCCGGTTGGATAAAGTCTCTATGCTCGCGTAGTGCGTTTGCAGGACCGCGGCGACATTTTCGGTGAAGTCGTAGCGCAACTTGAGTGCCAGCAGGTTCCGCTCCTTAGCGATGCGCGCGGTGCGGGGAGAATTGTCGCGCGTATCGAAGCCGTCTCGCGAAGTGCTGAAGTCCCGCATCAGCTCGTTGGTTTCGGTGTCGTAGAAAAAGTCTCTGCCGAGGTACCGGCCGCCGGGAATGGCGCTGGACAAATCACAACAGTCTCCATTGATGTCCAGGATCGTCTGGGCCCAGTCCAAGTCTCCCAGCCGTACGTCCTCGGCCTCATCGTAGGTGTAATTCACCATTAGGTTGCCGTTGTCGTCGGCGAAATTCGTGCCGGCCGTCACCTCGAACCTGACTTGCTCGCCGTCCGAATTCTGCGACGACCCGGCCCTCAAATCGACCTCGAGGCCCTCGAAGTGATCCCGGGTCACGATATTCACGACGCCCACGACGGCATCGGAGCCATAGACGGCAGACGCCCCACCCGTCATGACTTCGACCCTCTCGATGAAGCCGGTGGGAATGGTGTCGAGGCTGACGGAGTTGTTGTTCAGCGAATTGCTGACGGTTCGCTTGCCGTCAATGAGTACTAGGGTCCGGTCAGAGCCCAGATTTCGCAGCTCCACGGTGGCGATACCCGAGTCAAATGGATTACTCTGCGAGTTCTCCGTGCTGGTACCCTGATATATGTTCGGCAAATTCCGAATCATCCGGCTCAGATCGATGTCGCTAGACGTCACGATCTCGTCATTCAAGAATTCCATGATAGGAACCGCCGCCTCGTGCGCCGGGCGTTTAATGCGCGATCCGGTTACGATGACCTCTTCGATCTCGGCCGCCTCTTCCTCCTGGGCATTGGATACATTTGGTACAAACGCAAGAGATGTCACCGACAACACAGTGACAAGTCCAATGCTCGAGCAATAATTTTCAAACGTCTTCATAGCTGCGCTCCCAGATAAAACATTTCTGCTAAGTAGTACTGACGATTCCTTTAACAGGAAAACGGGCCTGGAGATCGACTAATCTTTCGATTATTTTCGGAACCGTCATGCCTGAATTTCAAAAGTGACGCATTAAACGTCCCGACCCCGCCAGTGTGTATTTGAAACGCCGATTACTAATTACCAACCGGTCTGTGCAATTCATTGCAGCATTGCACCTTAAGTGTGCGAACCTGCAGTGATCGTTATCGTATGCTCCGATAAGACAGCAATTGTTTTGCCATTTCAAATGTCAATTCGGTATCGCTCTATACTTATGATGAATCGATGAGATTCGCCATAGTTGTAACTACTAACTATAGTAGAAGATCGGCAATTTGCCAGTCGGCTAATTTAGTCTAGGTCTAACGGGTGGTCAGCAATGTCCACTTTTCTCCAAAGCGGCCGTTCAGATACGCCGAAATCTGCGAAATCGAAGGTCCGCTAACGGCCAGGAGCGGTCATAGAAAGCCCCCGCCACGAGGGTATGGGATGAGCGGGCTTACTCGGGCGGTACACGGAGTATGTCGGGGATGCTGAGTAACGGAGACGGCCAGGCCAGTCTTCGGCTTGGCTTTGTCTTCTACGGGCCGCCGGCATTCACGACCCTGACCACACGAAAGCCGACCTCGTGCCCGCGGTAGGACCTTTGCAATCCCTGACGTGTCGCAAAGCGAAGCATATGCGGATAACTTCCCCAAGAGCCGCCTCGAATCGTTCTTTGTGAGCAGTCGCCTGTGAGCCGCGCTTCGCCGCCGGTTGGCGCGTTATTGTAGTCTGAGTTCCAACAGTCTTCGGTCCACTCCCAGACATTGCCTATCGTGTCGAATGCTCCGAATGCATTTACTTCATAGGATCCGACCACCGCCGTTTTTCGGCCAGTGCCGTCATAGCACTTGTTCGGGTTGTTGAAATTTGTCGCAAGATCCGCGCCATTTCCTACCCGGCATATCGTCTCGGCTTCATCCCCATATTGATATCGGGTTTGCGTTCCCGCTCGCGCCGCGTATTCCCACTCCGCTTCCGTCGGCAATCTGTAGGTCTGGCCTGTTTTCTCGCTGATCCAGCTCAGATAGAGTTGCACATCATCCCAGGAAACGTTGATGACCGGCCGCTGCCCCTTACCCCAGCCGGAACCTTCCGGCATGCTGTGCCCGAAGGGCGCCTGACAGACGCCGTCGTCGCCGCATGCCTGCCACTCCGACCAAGTCGTTTCGAATTTGCCGACGGCGATATCACGGCCGATCGTCACCTCGTGAGCCGGCCCTTCATCATCATCCCTGTTCCTTTCGGCAACCGGGGAACCCATTGTGTATTCCCCTGCTGCGACTCGGACCATGACCGGGCAGGTTTCACAATCGCGGAACTCCTTGCCGTTATTCGGCTCGGCGCATGCCGCCGTCACGGCAATTGCGAGCGTTATCAGGCACCATCTCCTACTCATAGCGATATCCGATTCTCCGTCCATCGTGCCGGCTCAGTTCGTCGCCGGCACGCGCCATTTACGTATTGTGCCGTCCAAGCTCCCCGTATAGAAGGACGCGTCGGCCGCCGAGAACTCAGCCGCGGAAATACGCTGCGTATGACCTTTGTAATGCCCCAGTAGGGTCCACGTCGACGCGTCCCAGATCTTTGCCGTCGTGTCTTCGCTGCCGGTAACGAAGCGGGTGAAATCTGAGTTGAACGCCAGCGCATAGACCTTGCCGTGCCTACCAATCGTATGCGCCTGAAGCTTGCGTATCTGCTGCCCCGATTCCAGGTCCCACAGGCGGACGGTACCGTCCGAACTCGACGACACCAGCTCTCCGGTTGGCAGGAAGATGAGCTGGCGGGCCTTTCCTTCGTGCCGATCCAGAGTGATGACCGGCTCATCGCGCTGCCATTCGCGGACGATGATCAAGCCAGAGTCGTCGCCCGAAGCAAGGAGTTTCCCGTCCGGCGAGAACTGCAGGCAGCGAATCAGGGCTCGATGATCCGTGAAGCGGCGGGTTTCGGTTTGCGTCTCGATGTCCCACAGGCGAATCGTCGCATCTGCGCCGGCCGACACGATGATGCCCGGAACAGGTGCGAATCGCGCCACCCAGACACCGCCGGTGTGACCCCGGAGCTCGGTCGTTTGACGCCGGGTCTCCACGTCCCAAAGTCTGACCGTTTCGTCGAGACCCGTCGAGGCCAGCTGTGTTTCGTCCGCTGAGAAACTGACCGACAGGACACCGTCCTCATGACGGCCCAACATCGCGGCAAGCTCCAGCGTGCCGGCATCGGCCAGCACCACGACGCCATCTCCCCTGCCAACGGCGATTTGCCCGAGTGCCGGCGCCAGATCTAATGCCGTGACTTCGCCGCCCATATTATTAAGGACAATTTCTCCATCCGCTCGCGTCTCGATCGGAGGGGTCATTCCGACAATTGCGCTAACACTGAGTAGAAGCAACGTTTTCAACCGGGGCTGCAACATGTGGACCTCGTTTTCGATGCAATCACGGTAGCCGTTGCGGTCCCGATCGCCAATGCATCGGCGATGCAGGTTTCGCATCGTCATCGACGTATTCGGCATAAGTGCCTCCGCTCGCCCGGCGCATCCGCGCAGCCAATAATGTAAGCTGCGTTCCCTCCGAAACGCACACCCGATCAATCGGCAGGTAACTTCTTCGTGACTAGGCCTTTGTGAAAATCAAGATCGGGGACCTGTTCGGGCGTTGCTGGCGCCTGTCGCTGGGAACGAAAATTCTCGTCGGGCTCGTTCTGGGCATCTGCGCCGGTATATTCTTCGGGCCGCGCGCTATGGTCGTGCAGCCGGTCGGCGATCTGTTCATCAGGCTGCTGCTGATGGCGGCCATTCCGCTGGTGTTCTTCAATCTGATTGCCGGAATCACCAGCCTTGCCGACATGCGCGTGCTGGGGAGATACGGTTTGCGGACCCTGGCCTACTATTTCGCAACGACATCCTTTGCGATGGTGGTCGCACTCGTTACGGCGCATGCTATCAAGCCTGGCGCCGGTATTAACTTGGCCGAAAATGTGGACGACTCGTTCGGTGACGTGCCGAGCGTGGTCCAGGTCATTCTGGAGCTCTTCCCGGAAAATGCTTTCCATGCATTTAGCTCGGGCAACGTCGCTCAGGTCGTCGTATTCGCGATCTTTCTCGGCGTAACGACGTTGACGATGCCAGTGGAAAAAAAGGAAAAACTGCAGGCGGCGTTCTCTTACGCGGCTGAACTGTTCCGGGAACTCATCGGCATCGTACTGCATTTCGCTCCGTTCGGCGTTGCGGCACTGGCCGCTGCAACGGTTGGGGAATACGGACAATCCATCTTCGGTCCCCTAGCAAAGTTTCTGGGCAGCGTCTGGATAGCTCAGTTTTCCATGATGCTATTTTACATGCTCCTGCTGATCGTCGTGGCGAGGCGATCTCCCATAAAATGGCTGAAGACCACGGCATCGCTTTACGCAACGACTGCCGCCACTTGTAGCAGTCTCGCCAGCCTGGTCGTTTCAATGAACATCGCCGAGAAGAAGCTGCACATCCCGAAAAAGATATACAGTTTCACGCTGCCGCTGGGTGCGCAGCTCAACAAGGACGGCACCGCGATCATGCTCGTAACGGTGCTGCTGTTTACCGCGCAATCGGCCGGGATTGAGTTCACGCTGGCCGAACAGGTAACGATCGTGCTGATCGGGCTGGTGCTCTCCGAAGGGTCCGGCGGCATCCCCGGCGGCGGCATGGTGATTGCACTAATATTCGTCGAGGCCTTCAATCTGCCGCTCGAAATCGCGGGCATCGTTGCCGGGATCTACCGCTTAATCGATATGGGCGGCACCACCATCAACTGCATGGGCGACCTGGTCTGGACCACGGCCCTGTCGGACATCGAAGACCGGCGTAACGACTGACTTACCGGAACTGCCGGGACACGGCGGCGTGTAGCTTCTCTATTTCGGCAAGGACGCGGTGGAACTCAGCGGTGTCCCGAATGTTCGCCAGCAGGGAATCGGACTTTGTATACGGGTAACTGAAAAAACCGGATATCGCGGCTTTCTCCAAGTGTTCGAGCGCTTTGTCCGTGCGATGTGCCAGTGAATTCAGGTGCGTGAGCCGGTAACGGCGCTCCCCATCACTGACGTTGCCGCTCTCGAGGGCGTCTGCCAACTCGACCAGCCGCGACGTTTCACCGAGTACCGCAGCGCGATAGGCCTCAGCAAACGCCGACCACAAGCTTGTGTCATCGCGCGCCACCGAGGCATCGAAAAATGCAACGGCCTCCTCTTCGTCTCCCGCATAATACTTTGCGACGCCCCGGTAGAAGAGCAACTTTTCGTCCGGCTCCCGCCCAAGCAGTTGCAGCCAAGCAAGGACTCGTTGGTAGGACTCCGCCGCCTTCTCGTAATTGCCTGAATAGATATGGCTCTTGATGATCTGTCGTTCAAACTGAATCCATTCGCTGTAGGCGCCATCGAGTCGTTGCGCCAAGCGGTACTCCGCGATCGACCTTTGAAACAGCCCGGCGTAGCGCAGCGCGTAACCGAGTTTTGCATGCAGTTTGGCGGAATCGGGCCTCACACCTATGCCATCGACAAGAAGGCGGATCGCTTGGGCAGTCCGGCCGGTGCGCATGTATACCGACGCGAGCGCGTGCAATGCCCTAGGTTGCCCCGGGCGAACCGACAGCGCCCGGTTCAGCGCCCTCTCCGCAGCCTGGTAATGCGCCGTCGCTGCGACGCCTCCTTCTTCTCCGAGCCGCAGCTCACCCTCTCCGAGCCTTATCCACGCAGGCGCAAAATCGCCATCCCGTTCCGTCGCCTGCAACAGTAAGCCGATATCTACAGGCGACGCATCAATACCGGTCAGGTAAAGGTTAAGTGTGGCAGAACTCGCGCGATCGGCGGCGTCAACAGCGCCAACTTTGCCGACCACGCGGAAAACTGCGTCGAGCAATGCGTCGCGAATCGCCGCCAAACCGATGCCTGCCGTACCCGTGGCCCGACTCACTTCCTTACCGTCGGAAAATCTCGTGGCAACGACATCGTAATTCACGCGATCCCCTTCGATGCATTCCAGGTCTGCGGAAACTTTGATGCCATTGTCGGCCGGCCGGATTGATTTTACCGGCAGTCCCTCAGCGTTCAGGCCTGGGACATGCCCCTCGATTTCGCTTACGGCTATGCCTGCCGCCCATTCCAACGAAAGGGCCAGGTCGGCCTGAAGACCGCGCACGGGAATTTCGGTGGAAGCTCCGGCACACTCGATTTTAATCGGCTCCAAGACAACAATCAGGTTGGCTGACAACGGAGCCTCTTCGGCACTCGTCACGGCAATCAGGGAACTCGGTGCCAGAACGGACAGCCAGAGGCCAAGACGGCAATACAGCTTCAGCGTATTTGCAATCAACATCCTTTCTCTATGTTTCCCATCGCCCGCAATCGTTGCTACCGGAATCAGAATAGCCTGGATCGCCTGCGTGACGCATACAGCAACAATGCCGATAGGACATCGCAGCAATCCGATGCGGCATTGCCATCGGCGACTTCACCTGCCTAGGATTCGGATGATGTATGACTTGATACCGAATAGACATTTGAAGAATCCGCCGATATACGGTTTCATCGACCTGAAAATACATAACGACTCTTTGCGCAGCGATGCGGCCATACCTCGCACACGTTTCTGCTCAGACAAAACTGTACCGCAATTGCCGGAGTTCCGAATGACCCACCACTCAGTGCCAGGCAAGAATCTCAATTATCGCAAAGTTACAAGCAATCGCATCGAAAGGATGCCCGAGTCTTCGACCGTTGCTATTGCCGACATAGCGGCCGAGCGACGCCGGCGAGGCGACTCGGTTGTGGACATGTCCGCCGGCAGGGCATCGGAAAGCACTCATCAGTACATTTGCGATGCAGCGGTCGCCGCCCTGGCGGCTGGCGAAACTCACCAGACAGCCGCACGCGGCATCCCCGACTACCTGATCGCGTGCGCGGCCAAACTGGAGCGCGAAAACGGGCTAAAACTAGATCCGATGTCGGAGGTGATCGCGACGCTTGGCTGTAAACAGAGGCTGCTACTGGCGCTGTTTGCCATTTTGGATCCCGGCGATGAGATTATCATCGAGGATCCGCATTTTGTCAGTTACACACCGGTTATCGAGCTCTGCGGCGGCACCGCGGTTCCTGTTCCTGCCCAACCTGAAAACGGGTATCGGTGGACGTACTCCGAGCTCACGGCGGCGGTCACCGCAAAGACGAGAGCAATACTCTTTTGCAGTCCGAACAACCCCCTGGGCATTGTGCACACTCACGACGACCTTGAAGTCATCCAGCGCGTCGCGACCGAAAACAATCTGACCGTCATCAGCGACGAGATCTATGATGCGTCTGTCTGGGGAGAACGTAAACACATTCCCATCGCCAGTCTACCGGACATGTCCAAACGAACGATCGGCCTGATGGGTATGACCAAGAGCTACAGCATGGGAGGATGGCGGATCGGCTACGCATATGCGGACAGTCGGTACATTTCCAAGATGCTCGTAGTGCAACAGCACATTGCAACCTGTGCTAGTTCGATAGCGCAGCGCGCCGGTGTCGCGGCACTCTCCCCTCAGGGCATTGAGTACATGAGTCCAATCTGGGAGGATTGGGAATCCCGGTGCATGTATGTCGCAGATGAAATCAACAAAATCGAGCCCTTATCCACACAGAGACCGGAAGGCACATTTTATGCCTGGGTGAATATCAGCAATACCGGCTTGAGCTCATTGACATTTGCGAAGTTGCTTCTTGAACGTAAGAATGTTGCCGTCATCCCTGGCCAGGCCTTTGGCACAAACGTTGACGGATTCATAAGGCTCACATGCGTTCGAAGCTGGTCCGAGTTGAAGGACGGTCTGGAGCGAATAGCCTCATTTGTGGCCTCGATCTAATTTGCGTGTGGTAGTCTAACCGTACGGCGGGCATGCCAGCCGGCCGTGACGCGAACGGTACTCAGGTACGTGATTTCCGCTGTTTTTATTTTCGATTGCCTCGCGAGTCCACATGGATCTGAAGTGGTTAGAAGATTTCATTGCCCTTGCGCGAATCGGTAGTTTCTCGAAAGCTGCTACAAAACGATTCGTCACGCAGCCTGCGTTCAGTCGACGAATTCGCTCACTCGAAGACTGGGTTGGCACAACTCTCTTCGACCGCGAATCGAATCCGATCGATCTGACAAAAGCCGGCAAGGAACTGCTGCCCCGGGCAATGCGCATCGTAGCCGAAACGGCATCGGCCAAGCAGGATTTACGGTTGCTTTATGGAATGGGCGACTCCGAAATACGGATCATTACCTCCCACAGGTTGTCGGTGGACTTGGTTCCAAGGCTCGTTTCCGGGTTTCTACGGAAAAATCCCAACATCAGAGTGTCCGTCGTACCCAAGATGGAAAGCACCGAAAAATACGGGGACTGCGCGGATGCCCTGATCACGGGCATGGCCGACTTTCTGATCACATACGACCATGAACTACTCATTTTCGACGAGAAGATGAGCGAGTTCCTGGACTGCATGGAAATCGGAAGAGACCAGATCGTGCCTGTTTCGTCACCAGAGTACGCCAGCACTATTCAGCCGAACTGGTATGAAGATGATGCGGCTTCTATCGATTATGTCGGCTATCCCGAATATTCGTTTACCGAGACGATCATTCATCCGATAGTCCACCAGTTCGAAAAGCAACTCCACAAGGTTTATGAGAGCCCTTTTACCGGCAGCATACGTGCGATGCTCCTGGAAGGAATCGGCATAACATGGTTGCCGCTCAGTGTCGTTGCGGAAGACCTGAGAGAGGGCCGGCTGGTTTGCCTCGAAGGCGATAACCTGTCCGCTGATCTCAGGGTAATAGTGTATCGCAGACGCGAGTCGACTGGACCGACCATGGAGGACTTCTGGCATCATATTAGCCACCCGTCCGTTGAGGTCGAAGACCGCAACGCTTTGAGTAAATTGCGATAGGCGTGAAGTTGCTGCCGCATAAATACTGTCACGCGGATTTTCACTCCCGAGTCAAATCGCCTGGTTCTCACAGTAGCTGTCCCATTTGTTTGCAGATGGACAAACAGCATGCTGGATGAAGTGCGTCATTTCCCACAATGTGGTTTAGTAATCCGTTGAAAACTCATCACCGATCATACTGCCGGTCGTCTGTTAAAGGGGTCTCCAAAATGAATATCAGAATGTTCCTCTGTCTTCTCACGCTGACAACATCTTCGACAATGGCCTATGGACAAAGCGACGTCGGCCTCAAGATCTACATTTCCGCAGATATGGAAGGCGTCGTCGGTGTGGTGACTAGCGAACAGCTTGGCCCGTCTGGCTTCGAGTACGATCGTTTTCGTGAGTTTATGACTGCGGAAGTAAACGCCTGTATCGATGCGGCGCGTGCCGCTGGAGCGACGGAAATACTCGTCAGCGACTCGCATGGCAACGGCCAGAATCTCCTGATCGATAAACTGCCCGACGACGTGATGGTCGTCCGCTCCTGGCCACGACCGCTCAGCATGATGGAGGGCATCGATGAGACTTTCGATGGAGTGATTTTTCTGGGTTATCACGCGAGTACCGCGAACACTCGGGGCGTGCGGGCGCACACGATGTCCAGCTCTAATGTGACGGAGCTTAGACTCAACGGTATCTCGATGTCGGAGGGCAGCATGAACGCGGCAATTGCCGGGCAGTTTGGTGTGCCGGTCATAATGGTCTCCGGCGATGACGTTGCTGTTGCAGAGAACCAGGCAATCATTGGCGACATCGAAGGCGCCGTCGTCAAGTGGGCGAAGGGTTTTCATTCTGCGCTGACGCTGACACCGAATGCGGGTTACGAAGTCATTCGCACGACGACAAAATCCGCAATCAATCGAATTGATGACTTCGAACCTTACGTGCTCGATACGCCGATTGAGCTCGAGTTAAGTCTCAAACATTATCGACCGGTCGAGTTGCTAGCGTATCTGCCGAATGTTGAGAGAGTAAATTCGCACACGATCAGGTTTGTGGGTCAGGACATGACTGAAATATCGAAATTCCTGAAAGTCGTGCTAAGTTACCGGGTTGACTTGCAGCCGTAGGAACTGAAGAGACGGTTTGCATTCTGCTCGCGCTGGAACACGGAGAGTATTCGTAATTTTTGTAATGAAACTGATCGGGTACCTCCCCATGAGACATCTACCCAGGGAGTACGCGGTCAAGCCAACGCGCTGCGCTCGTTTCGCGATTTAAAGAATCCTGGATAAGGATCATCGCGATAATCGACGATAGAGACTTCTTTGCCGCAGACAATAAGAACGCGATATTCGCACTCTGTGCAATCTCACTCGCCATTAATCGATCATTGCTCCACTCGGGTTTTCAGAATTGACAAGCTGGCAATCACGATAGCGAGGCCCTCGCGCTCAACGCCACTCCGTGATCAAATCCTCGGCAATCAGGCCGATGGTCGCCTCCAAGTCCACAAAGTCACCCCTGTTTTCGTTGGTAAAGACCGAAACTACTGTGGGTCCTCCCGGATAGTAGAGAATCCCGACATCGTTAGCTATGGTAGGAGATGAATCTCCTGTCTTATGGGCAACGACAACACCTTGCAGGCGAATTCGCTGAGGCAAGCGGGACAAACTTTTTTGCTTCTTGAGGATATAGATCATCTCATCACGGGAAGAGGGGGAGGAGAGTTCACCGTTGTGAATTTGTTCCAGCAGCCGGGAGGTTTCCCTGGCGGTCGTTCGACCCAACCATTCGGCGGGGTCCGCATTTAAAGCAAATTTTCGCTCTTCTGCACCCGGATCCGAGGGGAAACCGCGCTCAAACACGTCTAGATCGGTAAGGGAGGAATAGGAAGGATCCAGAACTTCCCATCGCCTGCGGTATCGGTCTGCCAATGTGCCCTGTAATCGCGTCACCTCATAGCCTAGTGTCTCTAGCATGTCATTCACTCGCTCGAGCCCCACCTTGTTGATGACAATATCGGTAGCGGTATTGTCACTGGAAATGATCATCTGTGTGATCAAATCCCGGTAGGTCGGTTGGAGTCCTGGTGCGAATTCTCGCAGGACGCCGCTTCCTCGCCGTTTGTCCTGAGGACGAAGAAGGTAACGCTCCTCCAGATTCAATTGTCCATTCTCAGCATCACGATAGGCCAAGACCATGATCGCGATTTTGATGACACTGACGGAGTTCATTGGCTCATCTGCCTGGATGGCAATCTGGCGGCCGGATGGCAGATGCTTGGCGTACAGGGAGGCCTTGGCATCAAGTCCGGCGATTCTTGCCCGGACTCGGGATTCAAGTGGCAGGGTGTCTGGGTCAGTCACAGAGGGCTTCGAATCGATTGACCCGCAAGCCATAGCGAAGCAGAGAAGTAGAACGATGGTCGCCATTCTTGTTGTGCGTCCCATGAGCAGCGAGTATACGCAGATTGTTACGATCGTGGGGCAATGCGTGATCTAACTAGGTCATTTCGAAAACAACCAGTTGCTGCGACCACAACGCTGTAAGACTGTTGCGCAATCGGGAAAAGTCACTAGCCCTGTGCTTTGTGTACGCATCTCCATACCTTGTTTCCGTTTGCCCTCCATGGAGCTACGTTCACTGCCCGAAATACCTGTCTTGCACAGGTTGAAGAGCACCAGAAATTTTCGCCATCTAGCTGGCGGCTTTCTTCGATTACGTAACCCTTGGTAAATCAGCGAAGACCCGCCTGGCAACTATCCATGCGGTCTTCCCCGGCTACGCTACGTTTCCTCCAAGGCTGCGTGATTTTTGCGTAGACCTGCCTTTGTCGAGGCCGATTTGGTATAATTACTAGCGGGAATCTCGACAATCTCAACCCTCCCCCCTGGAGGTTCCCATGACAACCCAAGACCGTAATAAAAGCAGTGAGCTAATCGGGCTCGCAGGACTGCCGTCCTCACAATCTATGACTGAGGACTCTTACAAAATTACTGAGATTGACATCGGTGGTAACCGCACATTGATCTCAGTCATTGTAAACGCGGACGACTCGCTCCGTATCCTCGATTACAGCTATGGCCGTTTGGCAGACGAAATGTATGGGGAAGGGCGAGACGTAGAGCATTGGTTGGACCTAGATGCCGACTCCATACAGCAACTCATGTCTGCGATGACAGGAGAGGCGACACCAGATGCAGCCCATGGCTTAGCTAAGTTGCTGGCAAAGAACTATGCGGGCCAAAATCTGGCGCTGCGGTCAATCAAGGAATTGTGTGATGGAAAAGGCATCGATTACAAAGAAGAGTTTTGGCCGTGGTAAATCATTGCAAGTACGCCAGAACTGGAGGAGGCACATGACGGAAAGGAAATCACAGACGAACTCAACGCACGATTTCTCGAAGGAGGAACCGAAGTGGAAAAGAACGTGAAAAACATGAGATTTACTCGGGAATTTTACCGCCCTCCGGATGCCCGGATCGAGTATCCGGAGGGCTTGCCCGGTGCTGAGATTCACCGCTACGAGAATGGCAGTCGAGCGCCGAACAGTGATGTTCCGTTTGCTGCTGTTTTCGGTGGCAAGCGAACAAAGCCTGACTGGCACTACCGATTCAGGACGGACGAGCAGCGCGAGGAAAAGATCGCGGGATGGATCGAACGTGAGAAAGAGCGGCTGAAATCCAAAGGCTAGATGTGACAGCCCCAACTCGCCGTATTGCCAT
>Ga0114949_10000997_pt1 | contig 16660 bp, 14 predicted proteins | sample N074metaG_FD_83505 | JGI IMG/M metagenome (GOLD analysis project Ga0114949, IMG submission 83505) | Deep subsurface microbial communities from Kermadec Trench to uncover new lineages of life (NeLLi) - N074 metaG | ecosystem: Environmental > Aquatic > Marine > Ocean trench > Sediment | place... | reverse complement strand
TGGTAGGCCGTTACCCCACCAACAAGCTAATCAGCCGCAGGCTCCTCCTCAAGCGCCAGGTCTTGCGATCCCCAGCTTTGATCCCATCCTCCGGAGAGGTCAGGATGTTATGCGGTATTAGCCCAAGTTTCCCTGGGTTGTTCCCCACTCGAGGACAGATTACCCACGTGTTACTCACCCGTGCGCCACTGTACCGGCTCCCCGAAGGGAGCTTTCTCGTTCGACTTGCATGTGTTAGGCATGCCGCCAGCGTTCGTTCTGAGCCAGGATCAAACTCTCCAATTGATATCGAATACCCGAAGGGTTTCTTTATCGGATGCTGATCCAGATAAACTTGTGCAAAAGAACGACTTCAGACGTCCGCACGCACTATTCAGTTTTCAAAGAGCAATGTCTTGATGAAAGAGGAAGTATAACGGACTCCCCGTTCATGGTCAAGCCCCTGGAACCGGTCACAACGTACGACCAACCGGACGAATTCTCCGGCCAACGCCTTCTTGGGTTCGAGGCTGGACAAGCCTAGCACTGGGATGGAGGGAGATCAAGGGCCGGGGGAAATAAGTTGCCGGAGCCGGGCTCCCTCCTTCGCCGGGGCTCGATACTATCCTCTATCTACTTCAAATAAAGTGGTTTATCATCGGAACGAGGGGTCTCGCGGCGGCTTCTGAGGGTCGCTGAACGACCTTGATTACCGTCCATTTCGTATGGTATCCTGCCCTGTGGACGGGTCGGAAGTGGGCCTACATTCGGAGCCCACTTTTTCCTTTTTGGGGCCTTCTTCGTTGGGGTTCGACCCGACCCTGCCGCTGCGGCGGCGGGCCCCCGCAACTCCAAGGTCACGGAGTCAGAGGAGCGCGGTCCGGTGGACCGATCGGCACGAATTCGGGAGATCGCCGAGAAGATCGCTGCCTCCGAGGGGTTGGAGCTGGTGGACCTGGAGTACCGCCGCGAGGCAGCGGGCAAGGTGGTCCGGTTGTTCATCGACAAGCCCGACGGTGTGACCCTGGCGGACTGCCAGGAGATCAGCGGTCAGGTGGGGGCACAGTTGGAAGTGGAAGATCTGGTGCCGGAGAGCTACACCCTGCAGGTCAGCTCGCCGGGTCTGGATCGGCGCTTGACCCGGGAGGCGGATTTTATCCGGTTCACCGGACGCAAGGCGTGGGTCACGACGCACCAGCCCATCCAGGGACGGCGCAGGTTCCTCGGCCACATCGAGGGCTTCGCCGAGGGGAAGATCGTCTTGAGGACCGAGGAAAACGGGGCCATGGAGATTCGTCTCGAGGATGTCGCCATGGCCCGGCTGGAAATCGAGCTATGAACCCTCCGCTGGATAGCCAGTGGGAGGGAGAACATACCGGTCGGACGCCGGCAGGCGCACAAGGCCGAGTCGCGAAGGGACCAGCAGCTCATGGCAGCGGATCTTTTTCAGGCCATCGAACAGATCGGACGCGAGAAGGGCATCGATGTCAACGTGATCATCGAGGCCGTGGAAGACGCCTACGTCGCCGCCTCCCGCAAGGTCTTCCGCAGCAAGGAGGAGCTTGCTTCCCGTTTCAACAAGGAGGACGGCAGCATCAGCGTCTTCGCGGTGAAGCGTGTGGTGGAGGAAGTGGAGAACGAGGATCTGGAGATCTCGCTGGCGGACGGCAAGAAGTTCGATCCCAACGCGGTCATCGATTCACTCGTGGAGATCCCCAAGCCCACCGCTGAACTGGGCCGCATCGCCGCCCAGGCCGCCAAGCAGGTCCTCTACCAGAAAGTCCGCGAAGCCGAGCGCGAGAACGTCTACCGCGAATTCTCCGAGCGTATCGGCGAGATCGTCAACGGCATCGTCAAACGCTTCGAGCGCGGCGATGTCATCGTAGATCTCGGCCGCACCGAGGCGGCGCTGCAGAAGAAAGAGCAGTCCAGGGCCGAGCACTACAACCAGGGCGACCGGGTGCGTGCCGTCATCATCAATGTGGACCGCGCCACCAAGGGTCCGCAGGTGATTCTCTCGCGTACCGACCCGCTGCTGCTCAAGCGCCTGTTCGAGATGGAGGTGCCGGAGATCTACGACGGCACGGTGATCATCGAGAGCGCAGCCCGGGATCCCGGTGACCGCGCCAAGGTGGCGGTGCGCTCCAAGGATCGCGACGTGGACCCGGTAGGTGCGTGCGTGGGCATCAAAGGCTCCCGGGTGCAGTCCATCATCCGCGAGTTGCGCGGTGAGAAGATCGACATCGTGCAGTACTCGGAGGACTCGCAGCAGTTTGTGGCCAACGCGCTCAACCCGGCCTCCATCAGCCGGGTGGCCATCATCGATGAGGCGAACAAGGTCCTGGAGGTCATGGTGGAGGACGGCCAGTTGTCCCAGGCCATCGGCAAGAAGGGACAGAACGTCCGCCTGGCCAGCCGCCTCACCGGCTGGCGCATCGACATCAAGAGCGAGTCGGACAAGAAGGCCGAGGTGGAGGCCGCCATGTTCCGCATGACCCGCACGCCGGAGCATCTACTGGTGATCGCGGGCGTGGGGGAAAAGACGGCGCAAAACCTGTTCGAGGCCGACTACCGCCTGCCGGAGGAGATCGCCGCTGCCACACTGGAGGAGCTGGCCGCTGTGCCCTCGGTGGGCGAGAAGACCGCCGAGAAGATCCTCGCCGGGGCCACCGCGTACGTCGAGGAGCAACGAGCCATCAAGGAAGCCAAGGAGGCAAAACGGGTGGCCGAGGAGGCGGCTGCTCTGGCCGCCCTGCAGGCCAAGGATGAGACCGAGCACGCCGAGGCCGAAGCCGCCCTGGAGGCCGTCGGCGACGGGGACGGAGCGGTCCCGGACGCGTTGACGGAGGATGCCGTAGCCGAGGAGGAAGAGCACGCGGCGAGCGAAGAAGCGGACGACCGCACCGAAACGCCCGATGAGACGGCGGTGAGCGAAGAGGCGGACGACCGCCCGGAAACGCCCGCCGACAAACCCGATGACGGCGACGTCGGTGACCCGCCGGAGCCGGACAAGGGACCAGTCGGGGGGGCGGGCGCATAGCCCCCGCCGCACCCGGGGAGAGGCATGTCGAAGCTGCGAGTCTATGAACTGGCCGAACAGATCGGGTTGACCAGCGATCAGTTGGTGGCCCGGCTGAAGCGCCTGGGGATCACGGTCAAGTCCAACCTCGGTACGGTGGACGAGTCCGTGGCCAGCTCGCTTCTCAAGGCCAGCAATGCACTGCGGGCAAGCGCCACCAAGGAGGCGGCCAAGGAGGCAGTGCGCGAACGCGTCAAGACGGTCTCCAAGAAGAAGACCAAGTCCACGCAAAGCGCTTCCTTGCGCAAGGCAGCCCGCAAGGCACGGGCCGAGAAGACACGCCAGTTCACCGCGGAGTACGAGAAGACCGAGGCGGAGGATATCGCGCGGCGCGAGGCGGACAGAAAGCGCGAGGAGGAGAAGAAGAAGCAGCGCCAGCTGGCGGAGGAGAAGAAACGCCTTGCCCTGGAGGAGGAGAAGAAGCGCATCGAGGCCGAAGCCCAGCGCCGTCGTCAGGCGGAGGCGGAAGCGCGCCGGGCGCAGCAGGAGGCCATGCGCAAGCGGGCAGCCGAGGAGTCGGCACGCCGCCAACTGGAAGAGGAGGAGGCCACCGCCGAGCGCGAGCGTGCCGCCAAGGAGTCGGCCCAGGAGGCCGCCCGTGGACCGCAGGCCACCGCTCCCGCAGGCGCCATCCAGCCCGCGCCCTCCGCCTTCACCCCCGGACGCCCACGCCCGCGCGGCGGAGGTCGTCCGCCCGGCGGAGGAATGCGACCGTTCAGCCGCGGCAGGCGCAAGAAGAAAAAAGCACGCCGGGTGAAGCCGGCCGTGCCCAGCGTGGCACCGCTGCTGATCAAGCCGGAAGGGCCGGCCCGGGACATCGTCCTCACCGAGGGCGTCACGGTCAAGGAACTGTCGGAGCGCATGGAGGTCAAGGCCAGGGACGTCCTGCGAGCCCTGATACATCGCGGCATGATGGTGACCATCAACCAGCCCCTGGACACGGAGGTCGCGCAACAGGTAGCGCAGGACTTCAACTGCAACGCCGAGATCATCTCCTTCGAGGAAGACATCGTACGCGACACGCTCAAGGGTGACGCCGTGATGAGCGGCAAGAACATTTGTGTCAGGCCGCCGGTGGTGACCATCATGGGCCACGTGGACCACGGCAAGACGTCGCTACTGGATGCCATCCGAAAATCCAACATCATGGAGGGCGAGGCCGGCGGCATCACCCAGCACATCGGCGCCTACCATGTCGAGATCGGCGAACGGCAGGTGGTATTTGTCGATACTCCCGGCCACGAGGCGTTCACCTTGATGCGCTCGCGCGGCGCGCAGGTCACGGACATCGTCGTCCTGGTGGTGGCCGCCGACGACGGCGTCAAGCCGCAAACCCGCGAGGCGGTGGATCACGCCCGGGCGGCGGGCGTTCCGCTGGTGGTGGCGATGAACAAGATGGACAAGCCGGGCGCCAACCCCGATCAGGTCAAGCAGCAGCTCTCGGAACTCGACCTGGTGCCGGAAGACTGGGGCGGGCAGACGGTGTTCGTACCGGTCTCTGCCAAGCAGCACACCGGGCTGGATCAACTGCTGGAGATGATCCTCCTGGTGGCGGATATGGCCGAGCTCAAGGCCGACCCCACGGTCCCGGCCTCGGCGGTGGTGCTCGAAGCGCGGCTGGACCGCGCCAAGGGCCCCATCGCTTCGATACTGATGAAGAACGGCACGTTGCGCGTGGGGGACGCGTTCATCGCCGGCATGATGAGCGGCAAGGTGCGCGCCCTGTTCGACGATCAGGGAGAACGGATCCAGGAGGCGGGCCCCTCGATGCCGGTGGAGGTCACCGGGCTCGACGGAGTTCCTCAGGCCGGCGATCTCTTCCAGGTGGTGGACGAGGCGCGCCGCGCCCGCCACATCGGAAACCAGCGTCAGGCGAAAAGCCGCGAGGAGCAGGCCAGGCGGATCAGCCGTCCCAGCCTGGAGGGCCTGTTCGATCAACTGCGAGAGGGCCAGGTCAAACAGCTCCCGCTGATCCTCAAGTGCGACGTGCAAGGCTCGGTGGAAGTGCTGGCCAAGACGCTGTCCGACCTCGCCACGGAGAAGGTCAAGGTACGAATGCTGCACGCTGGCGTGGGCGGCATCACGGAGAACGATGTGCTGCTGGCGAGTTCTTCCCAGGCCATCATCATCGGTTTCAACGTACGTCCGGAGCGCAGCGCTGCCGTGCTGGCGGAAGAGGAAGGCGTGGAGATCCGCCTGCACAATATCATCTACAAGGTGTCCCAGGAGATCGAGAACGCCATGGTGGGCCTGCTGGATCCGACCCTCAAGGAGGAGTTCCTCGGTCGCGTGGATGTGCGCGAGACCTTCAAGGTGCCCAAGGCGGGGACCATTGCCGGTTGCTACGTCACCGACGGCAAGGTCCCCTCCGGGGCAGAGGTGCGGCTCCTGCGTGACAGCGTCGTGGTCTACGAGGGAAAGATCTCCTCGCTGCGGCGCTTCAAGGAGGACACATCCGAGGTGCGTGAGGGCTTCGAGTGCGGCATCGCGCTGGAGCGCTTCCAGGACATCAAGAAGGGCGATGTCATCGAGGCCTTCCGCATCGAGAAGATAGCGGCCCAGTCCCTGTCGTAGAGGCCCGGCATGGGCCACAGCCTGGCCGCCGGCCCGCACTCCCCCTCCCCCACCGGACAGGCCGTTCGGAGGACCCATTGATCATCGGATGCTGCCAGATCGAGATCCACCTGCCGGCGTGCCACTCCCTGAAGGAGAAGCGCAAGGTGGTGAACCGCTTGCGCGACCGGCTGCGACATCGTTACAACGTCTCCTTTGCCGAGGTGGGCTATCAGGACACCTGGCAGCGCGTGGGGCTGGCACTGGCGGCGGTATCATCTCACCAACCGGTCCTGGACTCGATGTTCCAGTCGGTTCGCGAGGAGGTCTACCGGCTGGTTCCGGGGGAAGTCCTGCAGTTCGACGTGGAGTATCTCTGAATCATGGCAAGCGGAAGACGTCCCGGTCAGGTCGGCGATCTGGTGCGTGCCGAACTGGCAGTCCTCATCCAGCGTGAAATTCGCGACCCCAAGGTGGGTTTCGTGACCGTCACCAGCGTGAAGCTCAGCCCCGACCTGCGCCATGCACGTGTCTACGTCTCTGTTCTGGAGGAAGAGCGTGAAGCAGAGGCCATCGAGGCCCTGCGGCGCGCCGGCGGTTTCCTGCGGCGCGAGCTGGCAGGACGGTTGCAGCTCAGGAATGTCCCTTCCCTGGATTTTCATGCCGATCCGACCCTGCGCCACGGTGCCCATATCGAGGAGTTACTGTCCCGCGTGCCTACCGGTGACCCGCACGAGGACGAATGACCGGGCAGCGCGCCGAGCCGCTGGGTGTCCTGGTGGTGGACAAGCCCGAGGGGCCCACCAGCCATGACGTGGTGGCGCTGGCCCGCCGCCTGCTCCGCACACGACAGGTGGGTCACACCGGCACCCTGGACCCCATGGCCACCGGCGTCCTGGTGCTGTGTCTGGGACGTGCAACGCGATTGTCGCGCTTCCTCACCGGCCAGGACAAGACCTACCGCGGCACCCTCCGCCTGGGCCTGGAGACCGATACCCTGGATCGCACCGGCCGGCCGGCGGGCCCGGAGCGGCCGGTGGAGGCCTCGCCGGAGCAGATCACCGCGGCGATGGAGGAACTGACCGGATCCCTGTGGCAAACCCCACCGCGATTCTCCGCCAAGCGGGTGGATGGTGTGCGGGCGCACCGCCTGGCACGGGCGGGCCGACCCGGCCAGCCGCGGCCCGTGCAGGTGGTGGTGCACACCTTCTCCTGCCTCGGCGTTGACGGAGCCGAGGTGGAGTTCGAGGTGCGCTGCTCGGCAGGCACGTATGTCCGCAGCCTGGCCGCCGAACTGGGTCGGGCCCTGGGCTGCGGAGCCCACCTGACCGCCCTGCGCCGCACGGTCAGCGGTGAGTTCCACCTGCAAGACGCATTGTCCCTGGATCAGATGGAAGAGCTGGCCGCGGCGGGCACGGTGTGGGACCGGCTGATCCCACCTTCCGGGCTGGAACTGGGGCTGCCGGCCGTGACCGCCCGGGACCAGGCGCTGGATCGCCTGGCGCACGGAGGCTGGCTGGAGGCGTCCGACTTGGAGGACACCCTCCCCGGCCTTGGCGAAGCAGGACTCATCCGCATCCTCTCTGCCGATGGCTCGCTGCTGGCTGTGGGTGAGGTGGAGGCCGGGGGTGCCCGGATCCAACCGCGTGTGGTGCTGCTCCGCCCGCAGGAACGGCTCGTCCTTGCCCGACCCGCCGAGGCGTAAGCCATGTCAGGACAGAGGGATACGGATCGACCGCGGGAGGGATCCCGACTTTACTCTCCCAGGGGGCTGTGCTAGGCTGCACAGGGTTTTCAACCAGCTACCACCGTATCGGGCTCGCGCAGCCGTAGTGTCGGAGTAGCCGAATCGGTTTGTCTGGAGGAGAAGAGGCTGTGTCGCTGGTCACCGCAAAGAAGACAGAGATCATAGAGAGCTACCGCATCCACACCACGGACACGGGCTCTCCCGAGGTGCAGATCGCCATCCTGAGCGAGCGTATCAGCTACCTCACCGACCACTTCAAGACCCACAAGAAGGATCACCATTCGCGCCGCGGCCTGCTGAAGATGGTGGGACGAAGGCGGCGCCTGCTGGACTACCTGAAGCGTTGCGACCAGACACGCTACACCGAGATCATCGGCCGTCTGGGGATCCGCAAGTAGCCAGCGGAACGGGCAAGACAGAAACTGAGAGATATTGAAAGAGCGGGGCTCCCGCATGGCTCGACGATCTTCTTGGCGAGCAACCACTTACCACTTCAAAGCGAAGCAACAATCAACCCGGCCCAGATCGCCGGAGAAGCGCTGACCGGACAGGCACCGTTGTAGCGCCTGAAGTCCACCCTCTTGGGAGGGATGCAGACACTCAGGCAGGGAGACAGGCTTCCACAGCCGGTATGCCCCCCGCGTTGACGTTGAGGAAAGAGAGGAACAGTGATCGTACGAAAGGAAATCCAAGTCGGTTCCGAGACCTTGATCCTGGAGACCGGCAAGATGGCCAAGCAGGCCGATGCCGCCGTGACCGTTACCTACGGAGAAACCGTAGTGCTGGTGACAGCCACCGCGGCGCGCAAGCCGCGCGAGGGTATGACCTTCCTGCCGTTGACCGTGGACTACCGCGAGAATACCTACGCCGCCGGGAAGATACCGGGCGGATTTTTCAAGCGTGAGGGACGCCCCACCGAGAAAGAGACGCTCACCAGCCGCCTCATCGACCGACCGATCCGGCCGCTGTTCCCCGATGGATGGAATTTCGAGACCCAGGTCATCGCGTGGGTGATCTCCTCGGACCAGGCCAACGACTCCGACGTCCTGGCCCTCACCGGCGCATCTGCCTCGCTTTACCTCAGTGATATTCCCTGGACGAGCCCGCTGGCCGCTGTGCGTGTTGGGCTGATGGACGACAAGTACGTCATCAACCCCACGTTCCAGCAGCTCAAGGACAGCCGTCTGAACCTCCTCGTCGCCGGCTCGAAAGATGCTGTGGTGATGGTGGAGGCGGGTTCCCTGGAGATCTCCGAGGAAGAGACCATTGAGGCCATCTACACCGGCCACAACGAAATCTGCCGCATCCTCGAGGTCATCGAGGAGTTCCGGGTAGAGGCCGGCAAGGAGAAACGTGAGTTCCAAGCTCGGACCTATCCTGAGGAGTTGTCCACGCGCATGGATGGCCTGGCCAAATCGCGTCTCAAGGAGGCCATGACCCTGCCCGACAAGCTGGACAGCTATCGCCAGGTGTCCACGGTCATCGACGAGACGCTGCAGGAGGTCCCCGAGGACGACGCCGAGGCGCGCCCGCTGGCCAAGGAGTACCTCTACGAGTTGCAGGGCACCATCATGCGCGAGGAGATCTTCGGTAGCGGCAAGCGGCTGGATGGTCGCGGCTTCAAGGACATCCGCGCCATCGACTGCGAGGTGGGCCTGCTGCCACGCACCCACGGCTCCTCCCTGTTCACCCGTGGCGAGACCCAGGCACTGGTCACCACCACGCTGGGGACCAAGGAAGATGTGCAACGCCTGGACTGGCTGGAGGGTGATTTCGAGCGCCGCTTCATGCTGCATTACAACTTCCCGCCGTTCTCGGTGGGCGAGGTGCGCTTCCTGCGCGGGCCCGGGCGCCGGGAGATCGGCCATGGCTCGCTGGCACAGCGCGCCCTGGAGCCGATGATTCCCACCAAGGATGAGTTCCCCTACACCATCCGCGTGGTCTCCGACATCCTGGAGTCCAACGGCTCGTCCTCCATGGCATCCATCTGCGGCGGCGCTCTGTCGATGATGGATGCCGGTGTTCCTCTGCACAAACCGGTGGCCGGCGTGGCCATGGGCCTGGTGATGGACGGCGAGCGTTACGAGGTTCTCAGCGACATCGCCGGGGCGGAGGATCACCACGGCGACATGGATTTCAAGGTGGCCGGGACCCGGGACGGGATCACGGCACTGCAGATGGACATCAAGATCGCCGGCGTCAGCCGGGAGGTGATGCAGACGGCGCTGAGCCAGGCCCTGGAGGGCAGGCTGTTCATCCTGGACAAGATGGCCGAGGCGCTGGAGACACCGCGTGAGGAGATCTCCTCCTACGCGCCACGGATCATCAGCATCACCATCAACAAGGACAAGATCCGCGAGGTCATCGGACCGGGCGGCAAGATGATCCGCTCCATCGTCGAGCGCACCGGCTGCAAGGTGGACATCGAGGATGACGGGACGGTGAACATCGCCTCCTCCGATGAGGCCGCTGCGGCCAGGGCCATGGAGATCATCAAGGAGATCACCGCCGAGGCCGAGCTGGGCAAGACCTACCTGGGCAAGGTGGTCCGCCTGACCAACTTCGGTGCCTTCGTCGAGATCATGCCCAACATGGATGGTCTGCTGCACATCTCCGAGGTGGCGCACTATCGCGTCAACGATATCCAGGACGAGATGAGCGAGGGCGACGAGGTGATGGTCAAGGTCATCGAGATCGACGGCCAGGGCCGCGTCCGGCTGAGCCGCAAGGCGCTGCTGCCCAAGGAGGAAGGGGCATCAGCAGTGTCAGGCGGCCACGGCGGCTCCCAGGGTGGGCGCGACCAGGGACGCGGGCAGGGACGTGGACGGCGGCGGGAGGCATCGAGGCGGTAGCCGGCCGGCCCGGCACCGAGGACGGGAGTTCATGGCCAAGAAGATCGGGCAGCTTCTCATGGAGCAAGGTCTGCTGACCAAGGCTCAATTGCAGACCGCCCTGCGCACCCAGGAGTTCTTCGGCGGCCACCTGGGTTCCATCTTCATAGAGCTCGGCTTCCTCGAGGAGCAGGCACTGGGAGATGCGCTCGCCCATGCCACCGGGGTCCACTATTCCCCGCCGGAGTATCTGGAGGGCATCCCGCCCGAGGTCTACCAGTTGATCCCCGCCAAGCTGGCGGAAAAACACAAGGTCATCCCCTTGCGGGTGGAGCACGGCCGGCTGCATCTGGCCATGCTGTACCCCAAGGACCGGGGCGCCATCAACCATATCGCCTCCCTTGTCCGTCTCTCCGTGGTGCCGTACATCGCGCCCGAGTTCCGCATCTTCGAGGCGCTGGAGCGCTACTACCGCGTCAAGCGCAAACGTTCGCGTGCCATCGCCATGGACATGTCCACCGAAGAAGTGGATCTGGCAAGCCTGGGCGCCTCACAACCCCGGCCTGCGACTACCTCGAAGCCGAGAGTGGTGGCGAGGGACCAGGATGGAGTGGAGGTGGGCCTGGACGGCTTGCCCTTGGATGCCGAGTTCAGCATGGATGCGGCGTACTTCCAGACGCCGGACGCGGAGACCGAGGAACACCTCCCCCGGTTGCCGCAGAGCCTGAACGAGTGGCGAGATGCGGCCCCGCAGCCTGAAGCCACGGCCGCGGCCGCGACGGCTCAACCGGCGCCGACGCCGCGGGTCGTGCCGGCCCCGGCGCCCGCTGCGGAAACCGCCCCAGCCATCAACTCGCTGGCGCACAGCGCCCGCCGACTCCTGCAGGCACAGGACCGCGACCAGATCGGGGAGATCCTGCTCGAGGTCACCGAGAGCTTCTTCCAGCGCCGCCTGCTGTTCATCCTGCAACGCGACCGCATCGTCGGCTGGGATGGGGCCGGCACCGGGGTCTCCCGGGACCAGGTCAGGAGAGTGCTGCTGCCCATGGACTCCCTCTCCCTGTTCACCTCGGTGAAGGTGGGCTCGAGGCCCATGGTCGGCCCTGTAGCGGACGTTCCGGCCAATCGCCGACTGTTCCATGATCTGGGCATGGAGATCCCCGCGGAGGTGGTCCTGCTCCCCATCCGCATCAAGGATCGCGTGGTGGCCATCCTCTACGGAGACAACGCGGCGCGGCCCGTGGGTTCGGTGGATGTCGATCTGCTGCGGCGCTTCACGCTGCAGGCGGCGGTGGCGCTGGAGATCCTCATCCTGCGCAGCAAGCTGCTGTCCTTCTAGAACGCGTGGTTCCTGCAGAACAACGACAAGCCTTGCTACAACTGGCCCGTCAGGCCCTGCGGGACTACCTCGAGACCGGGGTGGTCCTGGAGCCAGCGGATCCATCCGGCCTGCCGGACACCGTGGGCGGCCTGTTCGTCACCCTGCGACAGCAGGGTCAACTGCGCGGCTGCATCGGTGTGCTGGGGACGGGCGAGCCGCCGGAACGTGACGTGGTGCGTTGCAGCATCTCCGCCGCCACGGAGGATCCCCGCTTCCCGGCGGTGACCCTGGCTGACCTGCCCCAGTTGAAGCTGGAGATCTCCATCCTCTCGACCTTGCACCCGGTGGCGGCGCCGCAGGAGATCCTTGTGGGGCGGGACGGCTTGCAGATCGAAAAGGAAGGCCGGCGGGGATTACTGCTGCCGCAGGTGCCGGTGGAGCAGGGCTGGGATCGCGTACAGTTTCTACAGGAACTGTGCCAGAAGGCGGGCCTGCCGCGGGACGCGTGGAAAACCAGCGCCATCCTGCACCGTTTCACCGCGCAGGTGTTTCACGAGTAGCCAACCGCTTCTAGTTCTTCGCCACCCTGTCCCCCACGCTGATCTCGCGCACGGATTGGACGATGCGTGCGGTGGAGGTGTTTTCCTTCGCGCGGATCACCACCACCTGTCCCAGAATTTCCTCCGGGAACTTGTCGGACGCGGCCAGCACCGCTTTGGGCGTATCGAACGAGGTCCTGGCGGTGAAGAAACGGTTCTCATCCCGGAACTCGTGGTAGATCACCAGGTAATCGCCGGGCTCGACACCCTGGGCGCGGCCCAGGTCCAGGTCCACCAGATCACCCTGGCCCAGTGGGCGCGGGATCGCGGCAAAGACGATGAAGCCTTTCTCCGCTCCACTGAGATCGAAATCCCAGCGCTCCCAACCCGGATACACGGTCAACGGCACCGGCACCTCCTCGAACGGCACCAGACGGTCACCTACCAGGATGGCGGTGCAGGCGGACAGGATGCGCGCGGTGGCACTCTCCTCATGCGCCACCATCACGCTCAGCCGGCCCACTTGCTCGATGGCCTGGCCCAGGACCTCCCTGGTGACGGGATGCTTGACCGCAGGGCCGGGGCGGAACACCAGATACTCCATGCCGGCCTCGATCCCCTGGTTGCGCCCCTCGCTCAGATAGACCACATCCCAGTCGGACAACAGCGTCTTGGCCTGTTCCCATCTCTCAGCCACGTGGAATCCCTCAGGCGCCACCGGCTCGGAGATGTAGGTCGAACAGTACAGATCGCTTTCGCTGGCCACCGGCTTGAGCTCCGGGCCCACCAGCACCGGCGGAGCCGGCTCGGGCTGTTCCACGGGCTGGTCCAGGATGGGCCGCACATCCACCCGAGACGGCACGGTGTCCTCGGGCTCCACCACCTCGGCCACCACGGTGAGCGGGGGCGGGACGAGCAGCGGGTCGCCGGGATAGATCCAGTGCGAGTCCAGGATGTAACGATTCTGGTCCCACAACTGCGGCCACAGCCAGGGATCACCCAGGTAGGTCTGCGCAAGATCCCACAGGGTATCGCCGGGCACGATGATATGCACCCGGCTCTCCTCCGGGAAAAGGTCCGGATCGGTAGGATCGTACGGGGTCCAGTGTCCGCGGACGAACTTGCCCTCCTGGGGCGGATGATGGGCCTCCTCCGGGTGACCTCCCTGGGGGACGGCCAGCAGAGACTGGCTCCCCGGAACCAGGGCAAAGACCACGGCGAGGACGAAGCTAGGGCGCAGGTAGCGCATGGGAACGTATCTCCTCCACGAGGCCGGATGGATAGCCCCGCGCGCACATGGTAGCAAAAGATCCAGGGCTGTCAAGGTCTTTTTGTCCAGGTGCTCAAGTCCTTGTTTAGACCGCCTTTACGGGAGTCGCAGCTCTCCCGGACGCACGTACATATGATAGGTGGGAAAGCTACATTTTCAAGGTCCGAAAATCGACTAGGCACCCCCGAAATCCAGAGGGGTGGCAGAATCTCGACTCCTCGGGAGGCTCGAGACCGCCTCCTGCACCCCGCTAGCGCGGCTGCAGGAAGGCCAGCAGCGTGTCACCGTAGCGCGCCTCGCGCAGTATCTCCAGCGTGGCCGGCGGCGTCCACGGCTCGCGCGCCGGGAATTCCACGATGACGCGCCCGCCCGGGCACAGCAGCCCCGCCCCGCCGAGTTGCTCCAGCAACGCGCTACGCTCCGCCTGCTCCCCATAGGGCGGATCGGCGAAGATCAGGTCGAACAGGGCACTTTCGCCGCCCAGAAGGGTGACCGCGCGGCGGACGGACATGGGATGCACGCGGGCCGCTCGTTCCAGGCCGGCGCGCTGCAGGTTGTCCTGCAGCACCTGCAGGGAGGTCGGAGCTTGCTCGACGAAGTCCACCTGCCCGGCGCCACGGCTCAGCGCCTCGATGCCCACCGCCCCGCTGCCCGCGTAGAGATCCAGAAACCGGCACCCCGTCACCTCCCCTGCGAGGATGTTGAACAGGGCCTCCCGCACGCGGTCGGAGGTAGGTCGCACGGAACGACCGGGGGGCACCAGGAGCTTGCGGCCGCGAGCACTGCCTGCGATGATCCGCAACGCTAGTGTCCGTCGTCCGCGGCCCGGGACGCGATGGTAAGCCCCACGGCTCCGCTCTTGCGTGCCAGGTCCATCACCTGCACGACCTGCTCCAGCCGGGCATTGCGGTCGGCCATGATGACCACGAACTTGCGCTCCGCTTGCTGCAGCGCCGCCTTCAGTTCGGTCTCCAGGTCCGCAAGCTGCAGGTCGCGGCCGTCGAAGCGCAGGTTGCCCGCCTCGCCGATCCATACGGTGACATCCCGGCTCTCCGGCGCCGCGGAGGAATCGGCGGACGGCAACTCCAGATCCAGTCCGGTGCTCTCCAGGAAAGTGGTGGAGACGGCGAAGAAGATGAGCAGGAGAAACACCACATCGATGAGTGGGGAGATGTCGATGCGCACATCCCGGCGAGACGGACGTGGAAACTCCAACCGCTAGCCCTCCCCGCCCACGGCGGCCGCCGGTGGTCCGGTTTCCGTGACTTCGGGGGCGAACAGGTGGCGAGTCACCTCGATGGCACGCTTCTCGATCTCGAGGACGAGGGATTCGGCCTTGTCGGAGAAGTAGTTGTACATGACCAGCGCGAAGATGGCGATGGGAAGGCCGGAGGCGGTGGTGATGAGCGCTTCCGAGATCCCGTCGGCCAGGTCGCTGGCATGACCCACCCCTAGGGCTGCGATGACCTGGAAGACCTTGATCATGCCGGTGACCGTCCCGAACAGACCGAGCAACGGAGCGATGCCGGCGATGGTGCCCAGCGCACCCAGGTAGCGGCTCAGCCGCGGGATCTCCTGGCGACCGGCATCGAGGATGGCCTGCTTCACCTCATCCCGGCCATAACGGTAGTCTTCCAGACCGGCGCCGATGATCCTGTGGAAGATGCTCGGCTTGCGGCGACACATCTCCGCCGCCTTGTCCACACGGCCACCCTCGATGAGCGCCACCAGGGTCTCGAAGCTGTCCGAGCCGAGGATCTTGGTGCGCCGCAGGTTCCACAGTTTCTCGACGGTGATGGCAAGCGCCATGACCGAGCAGAGGAGCAGCGGTATCATCACCGGCCCTCCGCTCTTCAACAATTCCAGCATGGCATCTGACTCCCGGAAGTACGGTGAGGCCCCGGTTCGGGGTAGACACTCAGGATAGACGTGGGCTGGAAACCGGTCAACTGGAAGCCGGCGACCGCAACGCCCTCGCCGGCCGGGCGTCAGGTGGTCTATGTTATAGTCTCCACTGGATTTCGAGGACATCTCCACGGTTGGACTTCGCGAACACAGGATCCGCTGCTTGAGACACTCCCGCGCCGTTGACCCCTACCTGCATCTTCCGCTGCCCTGGTGTCGCCGCGCCGCGCTCCTGGTGCTGATGGTGCTGGCCCTCGGGTCACCCGTGGACGCGGCGACCTGGTTCGTCTGGAACGAGGCAATCGACTATTGCACCGACTCCGCAACCCTGACCGAGATAGGCCCGGCGTGCACCGCGGACGCCGAGTGCTCGCTGTGCTACGACGATTCCGTCCCGGCAGAGACCAACGGGGTGCTGTGCGTCCTGGATGAGGACTGCACTGTGGGCGGCTTCACCCTGTGCCAGACACCGGGCGTGTGCGGTGGACAGGCCGCCACCGGTAGCATCGAGCTCCCCTTCGACACCATCGCCGCCGGGATGGACGCCGCCAGCAACGGCGACACGGTGCAGGTGCTGACCGGCACCTACGTCGAGGACGTGATCACCAAGACCGGCGTGTCCCTGGTGGGAAGCGGCAGCGACGTCACGACCATCGACGGACTGGGCAACGGCCCGGTGGTGTTGTTCAACTTCCTGTCGGCGGACGGAGCCGGAGACCGGCTCGAGGGATTCAAGATCACCGGCGGCGGTGGCCGACGCGGTGGCGGCATCCGCATCATTTTCGGATCGCCCACCATCACCAGCAATCTCATCACCGAGAACCACGTGACGGTGACCACCCTCGGCCTCCCCGCCGGCGGCGGCGGCATCTATGTCGGCGACGGCAGCCCGTTCATCACCGGAAACGTCATCGAGGGCAATACGGTGATCTCGGACACGCTGGATCCGGCCAAGGGGGGCGGGATCTACATCCTGCGCGCCGTACCGTTCATCAGCAACAACATCATTCGCCACAACGTAGTGGGCGAAGCGCCTCCTGGCAGCGGGCCGGACAACGGTGGCAACGGCGGCGGCATCTTCACGCTGGCCAGCAACACCACCATCACCCGCAACCTGGTGTGCGGCAACACGGCCTGGGTGAAGAAGGACCTGACCTCCACCTACCTGTTCGGCTATGGAGGCGGGCTGGAGCTGCAGGCCGGCTATCCGCGCGTCGCGGACAACCTCATCATCGGTAACAGTGCCGGCCTGGGCGGCGCCGGCATCGACATCTTCCTGACGGGCGCCACAGTGGTCAACAACACCATCCACGGCAATGATGTTGAGGCTCAGCTCCTTGATCTGAACGCGCCGGCGGGCTTCAGCCACGGCGGCGGGATGGAGATCGTCAACGCCACCCCCACCGTATTCAACAACCTGATCACCTCGAACCGCG